>Ga0055584_100004750_pt1 | contig 13288 bp, 9 predicted proteins | sample OSDHelmetaG_FD_58716 | JGI IMG/M metagenome (GOLD analysis project Ga0055584, IMG submission 58716) | Pelagic marine sediment microbial communities from the LTER site Helgoland, North Sea, for post-phytoplankton bloom and carbon turnover... | ecosystem: Environmental > Aquatic > Marine >... | reverse complement strand
CATTAAAACATAACTGTACGAAGTGAATATAAGTTTTCTTTGTACTCAAAAAGTTCTTGCCTAACATCAGTTATAATAAGTAGGTGTTATTCGATCCCTATTTATGCTGTCTTTCGTTGAGGATTGGAAGGGGAGAAGTTGAAAAAAATCGAAGCTCTTTGTTCAACTTGTTCAATGTTTGTATCTTTGTAATCCTGTACTAGTAATTATGATCTTGTGCAGCAATCAAAGCAGAGGAACTAGACGTAAGAAGCGTTTGGTATTTTAAAAAAAATAAAATTAGGAAATGAAAGTGAAATTAGAAATTATATTTCTTTTTTTTGGGCTTGTTTTTTTATGTACAAGTTGTGGTACGACAAAGAAAGTACAGAAAAATAATTCGGAAGAAATTACAACAACAACGCCCACAGAAACAAAATCAACTGAAATTAAGACCCATCCACCAGTTTATATTGAAGGCGGTTTTAGAAAAGAAATATTTTATGTTGGGCTGCCCAATGCACTCAAAATTTATGCTGAAGGTGGAAACACCGAACATTTGGAGGTATTTGCTAGCGGTGGTAAATTAATTACGGTTGATGCAACAAAAGGATTGTACAGCTATACCGAAAAAATACATGGCTTAGCTGTTGAAATCGTGGCAAAAGATACGGCAAGCGGAACGGTTATTTCTGAAGTTTTCGATGTCGTACAAATTCCTGCTCCTGAGGCTTATGTTTGGACGTACAGAAAAATGTTGAAAGGAAATTATACTGAATTTACTGTCGAAGAATTTAAAGCGAACAATGCTGTGATTTTGAAACATAAAGAGCGAGTTCCTATTCGATGTAATGCAAGTAGTTATACCGTTACACATATCAATGCTACGGGAAAACGTACGGTACATGACAATGAAGGTAAAAATGGATTGTTTGATGAAACGACACTAGCCATATTAAGCAACACGCAGAAGGGAGATGTCTTTATTTTTGAGAACATAAAAACAAACTGTTCGCCTTTCCCAATTAAAAATATATTTTATATAATTAAATAGCTAGAACCGTTTTTCTACAATGCTTTTAGGGAAGTTTTCTATTTTTTTTGCAAGAAATTTTAAAAAAAATACACTTTCATGTTCACACTTTTAATTGAGAGACCATAAAGGAGTGTAGTTAAGAAGAACAAGTAGATTTTTCTAAATTACGTTCAACTTCCAACTAAAGAAGTTTCAAATTTGAATTAAGAAGTGTGTTTTTATAGATTAGATAGTATGTTTTAAACCTAACTTGGCTCCCACCAAGCTAGGTTTATTTTTTTTGTCTAAGTCCAAGTTTCTAAGCAGCTAAGGAAGCTTAAATATCGCCCAATTGTGGTCTTAATATAATTTCTTCTACAACCGTTCGATCACTTAGTTTATAAATATCAAACAAAGATTGAGCAATGTCCTCAGCTTTCATAAAACGTTCTTCTGGCAAGTCTGTATCAGCCCAAGAAGCCGTATAAGTCGCCCCTGGTAAAATTGCCGTCACACGAATCCCTTTCTCTTTTACTTCTTCTCTTAACACTTTTGAAAAGCCTAGCATAGCGTGTTTCGAGACCGCATAAGCACCATAAGGCATGATACTAGCAATAGAACAGATATTAAAAATATGTCCTTTTTCTTGAGCAATCATACTCGGAAGTACCCCTTGCGTCATGTAATAGGTGCTGTAAAGATTCAAATCCATCATCATTTCAAAAGCCGCTTCATTCTCCGAGTTGGACAACTCACAAGGAACAAAAGCTCCAGCATTGTTGACCAAAATATCGACGGTTTTCCATTCTTCTAAAATACTTGCCATAAAAGCTTTCACGGCTTTTTTGTCAGCCATGTCAACTACTTTAGCAATGACTTGGATAGCGTAGGTTTCTTCAAAGCTGGTTTTTAAAGCCAGTACATCCGCTTGTGTACGGGCACAAACAGCAATATTAAAACCATTTTTAGCGAATAATTCAGCGACAGCACGACCAATTCCTTTGGTGGCTCCTGTTATAATTGCGTTCATTGTCTTCTTTTTATTTTGAAAATATCTATTGTATTGTTTAATTATATGTACTTTTGTCGTAACTTGTATTGATTTGATAATTAGCTACTTGCCTGTTGAGGCTGGAATTTAAGTAGGGATCAATTTTTTAATTAGAATTTTTAGAAAAATAGGGTTTTAGGTCTGTGGCTAATTTTCTAGTGAAAATTTCTGCTCCCTTGTAATTAAGGTGTTGAGAGTTGTAAAAATATGCTTTTTCTTTCCCCATCAATTCCTGAGAATAATCTAAAAGAGGAACATTATACTCTTCGGCAATTGAATGGTATAAAGCCATTATTTTTGCTCGATTGTTAATGTATTGTTGTGACGGGTAATAAGTGGGAGGATAGACGAGAACAACCGTAATCCCCTTTTTTTGCTGTTCGGAGATAAATTGCTTAAAAAGTTGGATGGAAGAATCTGCTAACGTAATTGTATAGCCATTCGTGCTATATTTTACGAAACGTTCAAAGGTGCCATCCCACTCTAAATCCTTAGGTCGATAGCCTTTGTATTTAGAAAAATCGTCGTTAGTTGTTGATAGATTGAAGAAACTCAAAAAGCCTTCTTTAATTGCTGTTCTACTACCAAAATACCGAATGAACGGTAAATAATAATCAAATTTGGTTAAGCCAATATAATCCTGTGTCACCTTATTGATCGTCTTATTATCCATATAAGGTAAAAACTGGTCCAATTGATAGAGGTCTTTTCGTTTTTGTAAAGTACCATTTCCTATCACTTGAACAATTAATTTAGGAGGCGTATTATATTCTGAATACGCAGTATATTTACTGTTTTGTAAGTAGAAACCATACCCATTTACACCTAGGTTGTAAGCATCTGCATTTAAGGCACTATCTATTATTGTTGATGAAATATGAACGAGGGCTTTTGAACTACCATTAATAATAATATTAGCGTTAATTTCTCCTTCAAACAAATGATTCCAATCAACAAAATGGGGTGCTGTAGATTTTTTAAGCCCTTGAGTGACAATTAATTCAAGGCTTTCAAGTAAAAAAAATACAATTAAAGAAAAACAGATTGTTTTAATTAAAAAAGATTTCATGGATGATTAGAATTGAAAATAAATAAATTCTTGTTTGAGTGCTCCAAAATATAGAATAAACAGAATGAGTGTCAAATATATTCCCCAACGAAGACCAATAGTTGTGCTCGTAGAGGGACTAAATTCTAATGGATGTTCTTTTTCACGTCCAACCCATTCAATTAATATAAAAAATAGAATAAGACAGAGTAATCCAGTAGGAAGAACCTTGGGAAGTGTAAACAATTCAGGTGTCAATACTCGCCTGATGTAAACGCCAGCTCTTGGAATGGAATCTGACCTAAAAAAGACCCAAGCGACACAGTTTAAGGAAAATGTTGTTAAGATTTGAAAAAATTCTAAGAGGCTAGGAAACCACCGTCCTGCTGCCACAATATCGGTATGGGTTTTATTTTTATTTAACAGCATTAAAGGCAAAAAATAACAAGCATTGAGGAAACCCCAGACGATAAAGGTCCAATTTGCCCCATGCCAAAAACCACTAACTAAGAATATAATGAACGTGTTTCTAATTTTATTAAGCGTGCCTCCTTTGCTACCTCCAAGCGGTATATAAAGATAATCTCGAAACCAAATGGTCAAAGAAATATGCCAACGTCGCCAAAACTCAGCAATATCTCTTGAAAAGTAAGGAAAGGCAAAGTTACGCATTAATTTAAAACCAAATAATCGTGCTGTTCCTATTGCCATGTCGGAATATCCAGAAAAGTCACCATAAATTTGAAAGGCAAAAAAGACGGTTCCTAAAACTAAAGTGCTTCCCGAATAATCTAAATAATTGTTAAATATCTGATTCGCATAAATAGCGCAATTATCTGCAATGACTACTTTTTTGAATAAACCCCATAGGATTTGACGCAATCCGTCTACGGCACTGTTGTAGTCAAAGGTTCTTTTTTTAGCAAATTGTGGCAATAAATTAGTGGCTCGTTCAATAGGTCCAGCGACTAATTGTGGGAAAAAACTGACAAAAGCGGCAAAGGAAATAAAATCTTTTGAGGGTAGTAATTTTTTTTTGTAAATGTCAATGGAATAGCTTAGCGTTTGAAACGTGTAAAAACTAATCCCTATTGGTAATATAATATTCAACCGCTCCACTTCTAATGGCTGCCCTAACAAGGTAAATGCATCGGCAAAGCTAGTGGCAAAGAAATTATAATACTTAAAGAAGCCCAAAAAACCAAGGTTGACGAATATACTAAGGTAAAGAAAAAATTTCCGCCAAATAGCTTCCTTTGCTTGATGAATTTTAATCCCAACAAAGTAATCTAGTACAGAACTAAAAGCGATTAAAGTTAAAAAACGATAGTCCCACCAACCATAAAAAACATAACTAGCAGCTAAAAGTAAAAGATTTTGTCCCTTTAATTGGTTCTTCAAAGGAAACCAGTATAAGAGAAATACTATAGGTAAAAAAATAGCAAATTCAATCGAGTTAAATAACATTTTATTGCTGTTTTGTTGGATCGTAAGAAGGATCAATCGCTTTCCATCGGTTGTTATATTCTGCGACTTTATTGGGTAGGTTCAATTTTCGATAAGCAATTTCCATATTATAAAGAATAGGAACTGCATTGGGGCTTATTTCAAGCGCTTTTTCTAAATATTTAATCGCCGTGTAATGTGAGTTAACGGCTTCTTGTAACTTATTTTGACTTTGCAATTGCATGCCCTTGATGCCATAAGCGATTCCCAATAAACGGAAACTTTCAAAATCTGTTTTTGAATAACTTAAGGCTTTTTCTATCGAAGCAATAGATGGATCTATTTGCTGTAGATATTGCCCTAACAAACTACCACGATCTCGGTAGGCAATTCCTAAATTACGGCTAACATCAGGGTGATTTGGTCGCCAATGGAGGACTTCAAAATAAGCGGCGATTCCTGCATCATAAAAGGCTAAAGATTGTTGAAACAAGCTGCCTTTTGCCACGGAACTAGTATTATTAATCCCTTCTTGTTTTCTGACTCCGCCCAACATGATATTCGCATTGCCTCGCAACAACCAAGCATTACTATAGGTAGGATGTAACTGAGTGGCGGTAACCGAGTAGCCTAAGGCTTCTTCAACCATTGCCTTGCGAACCATTAAATTTGTGACTCTATTGGCACTATCTTGTAATACGCCCGATGCCGCATTATTTAATTTGGCACTATTGGGAGAGTTGGCAATGTCGGTCGTAAAGAGCGTATAATCATTGTACCAAGCATTGTTTCGAACAATCGTTTTGGCAGAATATAAGAAGAGAACAAGTCCTAATATAGCGGTTGGAATTCTCAAGGCATCCGCCAAGCTTTTTTCTTTGAGCAAAGCCTTGTTTACCAAAGCATACAAACCCATCGCACAAAGGGCGCTAAAGCCAACCGAAGGCAAAAACATAAACCGTTCTGCCATGTTTGTTCCAATAGCAAAAATGAAATTAGAGACGACTGAAAAAGTGGCGAGGTAGAACAATAGAAAGAAGGCATAGGCTTTTCGTTTCAGCGTTCCAATGACTAGCATAATCCCTAAAAATAAATGAAGTAAGACCGAAAGTAAGACCTGTGGCATCGAAAATGTCGGAATTAAATCAACATCGGTACGAATGTGTTTTGGATAATAATCGTTGGTCAAAACATTCGGGTAGAGCAATAATTTGATGTATTTACCCCAAGTATAAAGCACCGTTCCATAGCGTTCGTCTGCGGTATAACGAATGTATTGCTTGTTCTCCATTTTCAAAAATGGATCGTTCATCAACTCGGCTACAGGGGCATTTTTTGTGGTAATAACAGAAGCGCCATCTCCTAAAATTTGGGCACGAATGCCAAACCAAAATACAGCCGCAAGGACTAGGTAGGGAACTGTTTTAATAATAATTTGAGGCACCTCTTTTTTAGTAAAAAAGTAGAGCGCTGCTGGAATAATTGCCAAAAAGGTAAGGGCATTTTCTTTAGAAAAAAGTGCAAAAATAAACGCTAAAACTGCTCCGATTTCATATAAAATTGCTTTAGAACTTTTTTCGGCGACGGATTTTAAAACCCAATAAACCGCTAAAACAGCCCCCAGCAAAACCATGATTTCATCTCGTCCCTTGATGTTGGCAACCGCCTCGGTATGAATTGGATGTGTCGCATAAAGCAAGGTGCCTGCTAAGGCAATAAAGTAGCCTTTTAGGTTGTTTTGCTCATTTTTAGGATTGAACATTTGTAAAAGCATCAGATAGATGACCATACAAAGCCAAGCATAGAGCAACATATTGAAAAAATGACTGATAAAAGGGTTTCCTGTATAATTGATATCGCCCTCTTTATCTAAAATAGGATTGCCGTTTTGATCTGTAATTACTTCCCCAAATAATTGTAATTCTATGGCAAAAGTTGCCACAGAAAGAGGTCGATAACGGCCACCTGCGACTAAATTACGATTGCCACCAAAAAATCCCCTGAAGGTATCTTCTGTCCAAATCCCTCGCATGCCTTTAAAGCCCTTTTTTGTAAATTCATTACGCAAAATGACAATGCTATCATCTACCGCATATTTATGCCCCAAAGTGTTGGCATAAAGCACCGAACTCAAAATGAAAATTAAGATCAAATGCATTTTTTTGTTGACCCAAAAAGAATTTTCTAAGTTCATTTTTTTTAGAGGGGCAACTCCTTTTTTCTTCAAAGGACTTGCTGTTGCCTTTTGAGGAGTCGCTTTTTCTACATTTTTTTTAGATTGGGCTCTTTTTTTCTTACTCATAACTTGCTTTTGGTAAAATGGCAGGAAGTAAAGGTATTAATAATCCATTAGGTAAATTTTTAGAAAAGGCATTGGTTTAAAGTACAAAAATAAATATTTTTTAAATAAATATTTGCATTTTAAGATTCAATTTTTGGAGCATCAAGCACCTTTACAATCATTCTAATATCTTCAACTGGACGATCTGGGAGCGTCGGGTCCATAGAACGATAGGTTTTTGCTTGGACAATTTTTTCTAAGACAGGGATGCCTTCAATTATTTGCCCAAAAACGGTATATATATTATCATACTGTGGCGTGCCTCCGTACATTTCGTAGAGTTTGATTTGTTCAGGTGTATAATCTACTTTTGTTTTTAAGGACAAGTTTTTGACTTGAAAGCCTTTTAAGGGTTGTCCATGAATAATCATAAACTGAGAACCATTAGACGATTTATCAGGATGATGCCCGACGCCTGTATGAAAGCCACACAAAGCCCCTTGCCGTAGGATAAATTTAGATGAAATTTCGGCAGGAATCCTATGCTCCGCATTTCCCATGCCTAGATATTGCTCGGCAGGAACGGAGCCTCTAGAATCAGGGTCTCCGCCTTGAATCATAAAATTAGGCTGCACTCGATGAAATAAAAGGCTGTCATAGAAGCCCTCTTGTGCCAGTTTTAAAAAATTATCTCGATGCTGAGGCGTTTCATTAAAAAGCTCCACAACGATTTTTCCATATTGGGTGGTAATCGAAACCTTTGGTCTAGGAAGTGCTTCTATCGCCGCTCGTTCCGCTGCTACAGGGTCAGAAGGCGCAGAAGGTGTACAGGCACTTATCAAAAGTCCCATCAATAAAAATAAGTAAATTTTATTTTGCATGAATTAACTGTTCTTTACGTGATCAATATATTCGGCTATTTTTTTTCTTAATAAAACCTCTTGTTGAGGTCGTCCAGCAGGAGGAACTGCCAATTGTTTCCAATGGGGCCAACCATCTTCGTCATATCCTTCTAGTTCATAATAACCATCGTAGCTCAACAAACGACAAACTGCAATGTGCATTAAATCTTGTCGATCTTCTTTGGTAAATTCATCCCGTAGTTGTCCTAATTCTTGAAGTCCAATGGCAAATAAAATACCTTGTAAGTCAGGCAATTTAGTTAATCCCAGCATTGCCTTGATTTCAAAGCGTGTACTCAACCATAAGGCATCTCCTTCTTGGCTATCTTCGTAAAGTTCATCTTCTATAATATCTATACCATCAAATTCTGCCATTGTCTATTTTTTGTTATAACTTATTCCATACTTCATAGAGGAATCATATTAGGTTGATTATTAGCTAAATATATTTCTCCTTGTCGAAAAAATAATAGACTAATAATCAATATAATACAAAATGTTTTTTATTAAAAAACTAAAAATCCCATGAAGTACTTTTTTTAGTACTAAACGAAAGTAAAGGCAAAGATATGTCTATGCAATGAGTTTTTTATATTTTAGATTATAATAATTCTTGAAAAGGCTGTAGATTTTAAAAGTAATAAAAAAGAGCCGAGTTAGGATAGCTTACTTTTTTTTGTATTTTGAACAGCTAAGTGCTTCGTCTTAGAGTAGGTTCAAGATAGAATTGTTATCTTTGAAATCCTTCTATAGAAATTATAATCTAGTATGAATTTAGAGCAAATTTTTCAGCAATACACAACCGATTCTCGCAGCACAAAAATAGTGACTGCACTCAACAAAAAAACACGTCCAGCCTTGCAGCTAAAAGGCTTGATTGGGTCACAGCCTGCTTTTGTAATGGCAGCGATTAATAAACTGAGTCAAAAGCCATTTTTAGTCATTGCTTCGGACAAAGAAGAAGCGGCTTATTGGCAAAATGACATTAGTAGTTTGTTGCCAAAGAACCGAGAAGCGTTTTTCTTTCCCGATTCTTATCGCCGCCCAATGGGTTTTGATAAATTGGATCGAACCAATGTTTTGCAGCGCACCGAAACGGTCAGTAAATTGGTCACACAGCCCAATATTCCTTCGGTTGTGGTGACTTATCCAGAAGCTTTATTTGAAAAAGTAGTCGCCCCTTCTAATCTAAAAACTGCTGCGATTGAAATCAAAGTAGGAACGGAATTAGATGTTCCTTTTCTGGTAGAAATATTGGTAGATTATGGATTTTTGAGAGTTGATTTTGTCTATGAGCCAGGGCAGTTTTCTGTTCGTGGCGGCATCATTGATATTTATTCTTATGGGAACGAACACCCTTATCGAGTCGAGTTGTTTGATGTGGAAGTGGAGAGCATTCGAACCTTTGACCCAACGACTCAATTGTCTACTCGGAAGATTGCTTTTGTAACGATTGTTCCGAATGTGAATACGGAATTTGCAGCAAAAGACAAGGTTTCTTTATTAGAGGTCTTGCCTCCAGAAACGGCGGTTTGGATAGCCGATGGACAGATGTTGTTGGATAAATTGCAGGTCTGTTTTGAAAAAGCTTCGGAATTAAAATTAACAGAAGAAGAAGCGATTCATAAAACAAGAATAGAAGAAGCCTTGTTGCTAAAAGGCGCTGCGTTTTTATATCCAAGAGAAGTCATCGGAGCGTTGCAGCAATATTCTGTCTTAGAATTGAGCAACGAAACGCTTTTGGAAACGGCAACGGTTATTAATTACAAAACAACGCCGCAACCTAGTTTTAATAAGAACTTTAAAATCCTCCTTCAAAACCTAGAAGAAAATACTAAAAAGGGGCTTGTCAATTATATTTTTGCGGAAAATAGCAAACAAATTGAACGCTTCTATAATATTTTTGAAGACATGGAAGTCGAAGTGAAGTGGCATGCGATTCCAAAGGCAATTCATCAAGGTTTTGTTGATTATAAACTAAAAATAGCAGCCTATACCGACCACCAAATATTTGAACGTTATCATCGTTCTCGTTTGCGAATCGGTTTTGATAAAAATACTGCCCTAAGAATAAAAGCACTCAGCGAGTTAAAACCTGGCGATTATGTCACGCACATGGATCATGGCGTGGGGCGTTATGGCGGTTTAGAAAAAATTGAGTTGAAAGGCAAAGAACAGGAATCTGTCAAATTGGTCTACAAAGACAATGATATTCTATATGTTGGGATTCAGTCTTTGCACAAGATTTCTAAATTTACAGGAAAAGAAGGCTCTTCGCCGACTGTTCACAAACTAGGCTCGAATGCTTGGGCAAATACCAAGCGAAAAACCAAAAAGAAAATTAAAGAATTGGCTTTTGACTTGATTAAGTTATATGCCAAACGTAAATCAACCGAAGGGATCGAATTTCCTGAAGATAGTTATTTACAAAATGAATTAGAAGCTTCTTTTATTTACGAAGATACGCCCGACCAAGCTAAGGCAACGCAGGAAGTGAAGGAAGATATGATGAAGCCTTATCCGATGGATCGCTTGATTTGTGGCGATGTGGGCTTTGGTAAAACGGAAATTGCCGTTCGTGCTGCATTTAAAGCGGTGGTAGCTGGCAAACAAGTAGCGATATTAGTTCCAACCACGATTCTAGCCTTGCAACATGCACAGACCTTTCGGGAGCGGCTCAAAAAATTTGATGTAAAAGTAGATTATATCAACCGTTTTAGAACAAGCAAAGAAAAGACGGCAATTTATAAATCCTTGGAAGCTGGCGAAATTGATTTGTTGATTGGGACACATTCTATTCTGAATAAAAAAGTCAAATTTAAAGATTTGGGCTTGTTGGTCGTCGATGAAGAACAAAAATTTGGAGTAGGTGCAAAGGAAAAGCTGCGAAATATGCGGGTAAACGTAGATACTTTGACGTTAACAGCAACGCCGATTCCTAGAACCTTGCAGTTTTCTTTGATGGCCGCAAGAGATTTGTCGGTGATTAGTACACCGCCCCCAAATCGTCAACCAATTGATACCGAGGTTCGAATGTTTGACGGGGAGATGATTAAAGAGGCAATTGATAAGGAAGTGGATCGAGGTGGGCAGGTCTTTTTTGTTCATAATCGAGTCCAAAGTTTGGCAGATATGGCTTCGATGGTGAAAAACTTGTGCCCGAATGCAGATATTGCGGTGGCACATGGACAGATGGACCCAGCGGCTTTAGAAAAAACCTTGATGGACTTTATCAAAGGTTATTATGAGGTTTTGGTGTGTACCAATATTATTGAAACGGGCTTAGATATTGCCAATGCCAACACGATTATTATTAATAATGCCCATCATTTTGGACTAAGTGATTTACATCAATTGCGTGGTCGAGTTGGGCGTTCTAACAAAAAGGCGCATTGCTATTTACTCGCTCCTCCTTTGTCTACCTTAACGGTTGATGCTCGGAAGCGTTTGAAGGTTGTAGAGCAATTTTCGGAGTTGGGTAGTGGTTTTAATATTGCAATGCGAGATTTGGATATTCGTGGTGCTGGAAATATGTTGGGAGGCGAACAAAGTGGTTTTGTGACGAATATGGGCTACGAAACGTACCAGAAAATTCTAAACGAAGCGATTCAAGAACTCAAACAAAGTGATTATAAAGATCTATTTGAAGAAGAATTAGAAGAAAAAAGAGAATTTGTCCAAGATGTGAATATTGAATCTGATTTGGATTTGATGATTCCAGATGAATATGTTGTTAGTATTCAGGAGCGATTGACCTTGTATCAAGATTTGAATAAGGTAGAGGACGAAGAAGGGATTGCGAAGTTTAAAGTGATGTTAGAGGATCGTTTTGGACCAACGCCGAAGGCGGTGAACAATCTTTTTGAAGCGATTCGGATTCGCTGGATAGCCAAAGGGCTTGGATTTGAGCGGATCATGCTTAAAAACCGAAAATTGCGCTGTTATTTTGTAGGCGATCAGCAATCTAGCTTTTTTGATAGTAACTTTTTTGGGACTTTGTTGGCTTATATTCAACAGAAAAGCGATCATCGTTTTTTCTTAAAACAATCCAATCGTTATTTGATGTTGGTTTGTGAGAATGTGAAGAGTTTTCAAGATACACATCAGATTTTAGAACGTTTGGAGACAGAGGTTTTGAAAGCGGTGGAAGCGAAGAAAGAAATGTAGGTTTATGGATTAGAGCCTATTTTATGTGGCTTCTTTGACCATTCATTGATGATTTCAATGCTTGGTCAAAGAAGCTTTTGTTTTTTAGAAAATAGACAGTTCGGATAAGGTAGTAAAGCCTTCCAAAAATTTCATTCCCTTGTACGAGTTTCCTTTTGCATTTAATTGAGGACTCCACACCGCAATTGAATATTGACCAGGGTGGACGGCTATAATTCCCCCACCAACGCCACTTTTCCCTGGCAGCCCCACCTTAAAGGCAAATTCTCCAGATTCATCGTAAAACCCACAGGTTTGCATGAGCGCATTGATTCTTTTGGTTTTGCTTGGCGTTAGTATTTGCTTGTTGTCATGGATTGTTTTTCCGTTATTAGCCAAGAACAAAAACAAGGCAGAAAGATCTTTACAAGATAATTCGATCGAACACAAATCAAAGTAAAAATCAAGCACTTCGTTGGGTTCATTTTTAATATTACCAAAACACTTAATAAAATTACACAAGGCAACGTTACGATATCCTATTGATTTTTCGGAAGAAGCTATTTTAGCCGAATAATTTACATCTTGATTTTCTAATAAACTCCTAATAAAAGTTAATAAATCTTTTTTTGGGTCATCTAAATTAGATAGAAGGATGTCCGCAATGACGAGCGCCCCTGCATTGATAAAAGGATTTCTTGGAATCCCTCTATCTTTTTCCAATTGTGTCAACGAATTAAAGGCCGTACCAGAAGGCTCTACACCAACCCGATCCCAGAGGTCCCCGCTGAGCATTTGATAAGCTAAGCAGAGGGATAATACTTTTGAAATACTTTGGATTGAGAATTTTTCTTGAAAGTTTCCCAGTCCAAAATTTATCCCAGAAAGGGTTGAAATGTGTACGCCAAATTTTTCTGAATTTACATTGGCCAATTCAGGAATATAAGAAGCTAAAGCTCCTTGCTCTTCAATGCTATTAACGTCTTTAAAGACGGCTTCAATTATTTTTTGAAAATTCATTCTATTGCTTTTATTATTAATAGTACTTCGTGGGGTTTTTAGTTTTTTAATAAAAAAAACATAAAAAACATCTTGTATTAGGTTGATTATCAGCTTATTAATTTTTTGATAATTAAAAATCTATTGAGCTGATAATCAACCTAATACGATTCCTCCACGAAGTGTTGTATTAAAACAACGTACTTTTTTTGGTAATAAAAAATAACCGCATAATTACGAACCTAATTATAATCAAATATACAACTTCTTATTACACTTATGAGTGAAGTGAGATAGGAGGCTAGAAATACAAAAGCTCAAAAAAGGGCATAAAAAAAAGCATCTTGAATTAATTCAAGATGCTTTGTGGCCTCTGGCAGACTCGAACTGCCGACACACGGATTTTCAGTCCGATGCTCTA
>Ga0055584_100004749_pt1 | contig 13289 bp, 15 predicted proteins | sample OSDHelmetaG_FD_58716 | JGI IMG/M metagenome (GOLD analysis project Ga0055584, IMG submission 58716) | Pelagic marine sediment microbial communities from the LTER site Helgoland, North Sea, for post-phytoplankton bloom and carbon turnover... | ecosystem: Environmental > Aquatic > Marine >... | reverse complement strand
TGGGCAATTAACGGTCATTTGAGCCCATACTCACTAAAAGCTACTCCAGACTAACTCATTGGCCTCACTCGACGGACCTAGTAGCCATGGGACGGCTGACTTGCTAACCTTCTGCTGATAAACAACTAAATAGATGGCTATCCTGCAAATGAACAACGTTACGCAATCTTTAGCTCTTAGTCTTTATATCTTTTTTGCTTCGCTCGTTCTTGGAGCAACCATTGCTAATGCCCACCATTCCAACGTGGAATACGATTTTAGTGAAATTCACGAGCTTCAAGGGGAAATCATACATGTTTCGTGGCGTAACCCCCATGTCGAAATAACCATTCTCACAGAAGAGGCCGATGGCAAAGAATCGGTTTGGGAATTGGAAGCGCAGGATATCAATTCACTTTCCCGCAGTGGCCTGAATGGCAGCATGATCCATGTTGGCGACATCGTTAGAGTCGCTGGCAATGTTTCCATGCAACGAGCCAATAACTTGTCAGTCAACAATTTGCTACTACCGAATGGAACTGAAATTAGACTGCGTGGAAATCCAGCCCGCCGTTGGTCCACCGAAGAGCATATCGGGTTCGATCGCATAACGGCGGAACAAGCACGCGCCGAAGCCGGTGAGGGAGAGGGACTATTTAGGGTTTGGATGAACACCGGACCAGGTGGGTTCCCACCCCAGTTACCGCTAACTACCGACGCGCGCACTGCACAAGCAAACTGGGATGCTGCTAATGATCTAACGATGCAATGCATATCCTCTGGAATGCCGGCAGCAATGAGGCTCTCACCTCCACACCCAATTGAACTTTCCATGCATGAAGGTAATATTATGTTGCGTGTCGAGCTGTTCGATATTACACGGATTATTCAAATGAATTCAGATGCCATGGCATCTGATGAGCCAGCCTCAGCCTTAGGACATTCGGTTGGTCACTGGGAAGGCGATACGCTAGTAATCAATACTACTCGCATCAACTGGCCATTTTTCGATCACCAAGGAATCATTCCTCAGAGCGACACGGTTCAAGTGACTGAACAGCTAAGTATCGGCGACGACAAAAACCTAATGACCTACGATATCACCGTAACCGACCCGACTACCTTTACACAGCCAGTATCGGGAAGCTGGGTAATGGGATGGCGCCCAGACATGCAAATTGAACCCTACGAATGTATCGCACCCACTGGTTAAGTTAAAAGGCTTAGACTATTTAGATATATAGGGTGTCTTAAACGAACACGCAACCAACCGTTGGAAATTCAACTCGCTAATCCCCGAGACCCGAGTATTTCAGCTTTGCTGAACCAACACCTTTACTGGATGAAGAAAACGTCTCCGCCCGAGAGCGTTCATGCTCTAGATATTGAGGCTTTGTGTAGCCAAACATAACTTTTTGGAGTGCGGCAGTAGAGCAAACATTGGTAGGCTGTGGAGCGCTAAAAGAACTAACCGCAGAGCACGCGGAAATCAAATCAATGCGTACTGCCAGCAACTACCTTAGGCAAGGCGTTGCAGCAACACTAGTTAAGCACATCCTTGAAGTAGCTGCGCAACGTGGCTACAAAAAGTTAAGCCTGGAAACCGGTTCGATGGACTATTTCAAGCCCGCTCGTCAACTTTACAAAAAGTTTGGATTCGATTATTGCCCAGCGTTCGATGAGTACAGCGATGACCCAAATAGTTTATTTATGACTAAACCCCTATAAAGACCGTGATCCTCCGTAGAAAGCACGCTCGATAATCTTAATTTTTTTACAGTAGACGATTTGAGTAGGCTTGATCCACACACCTGAGCAACGCGCAGTGTAAGGTTTACACGTTCCACGAAATATTCACTCGACCTAGCCGGTCTAATTCAGCTGCGTTAGCGTATATTTTCGACTTGGGGCAGAGAATAGAGGGGGGTTAATGTGGGTAACAAGCTAATAATTACCGGGGCACTCGGACTAATAGCCTCAGTATTGGTAGGCATAGGTGAGTACCTATTACATTATGATGCGCTCGCACGTTTTTCTGAAAGTGGGTACGACTTTATGCAGGATATTCCCGCGTCGCGCTCTACCTTAGGTCATTTCTTCGGAGTATTTGGTGCCACTCTGTATCCGATAGGCTGCTATCACATATACCTCATGTTGCGCTCAGCAAATGAAAAAGTGGCTTTTGCAGCCTTTGTAATTGGCTCCTTCGGGTTTATCGTCGGCGCTGTGTGGATCGGCTCTCGTGCCAGTATTGCAGCGTTAAGCCAATTGCCCATCACGCCAGAGATAACCAACCTTATTTCGTTGTACGAGGTTCGTTATGAAACCTTATTACAAGTCACCAGAATTACTACTCTGGTGATATCAATCATTTTTATCTGGCTAACACTTACCGGTAAATCTAGTTACCGCCGCTGGATGGCAATTTTTAGCCCGATTGCTCTGATTATCGCGAGTTTCATCGTATATGCGATTGCGCCAGCGTTGGGCAAACACCTCATGCCAATAGCTCTTAATGTAGCGTTTTTTGTTTTCTTTACGCTATCACTTATTCATGTGGCGCAGCCAAAACTAACCGCTACCAGCCAATCCACTTTAACTGACGGGAGTTAATACGAAAAACATGTCTACCAGTAAACTATTAAGGTCAATCCTTTGTTATCTCGTCATTATTATAATCGCCTTGATTGGTGGCGTATTTTGGATGACCTCCAATGACCGCGCAATTGATTACGACGTGAGTATTTCCAATTCTGAAGTACCAACCTTTAGTGAACAAGTAATCGAGTTCACTCCAACTTACGACAAAGCCGCAACCTTGCCATTCACTGCGGGAGCGATCGTTGATATTGATAACGACGGTGTGGAAGAAATATTTTTCGGTGGCGGTATTCATCAAGCCGATGCTATATATCAGTTCCAAAATGGGACTTTTATCGATATAACCGCATCAACGCAATGGACTAAACAAACACCGGATAAAACGTTCAGTGCCGTTGCAATGGATCTGGATACTGACGGTGATACGGATCTTTTGGTTACGCGTCAGTCAGGCGTGTGGCTATACACCAATACCGATGCAAAATTTAGTGGTATTCAGCTTGATTTGGATTTTGACGACAAATCCGTACCACTATCCGTTGCAGTGGCGGATCTAAACCGCGATGGTTTATATGACATGTATGTTTCCGGGTATATTGCTCGAAAAAATGTACAAGGAGAAACGATATTTAATCAGGAATACGGAGGCATAAGCGCCCTATTTCTCAATAAAGGAAATAATACTTTTGAAAATATTACCGAATCCTCTGGCTTGTACTACCAACACAATACTTTCCAGGGTGTGTTTATTGATGTCGATGGCGACAACCTAGAAGACCTTATCGTTGCTCACGACACAGGTACCGTGCGCACATGGAAAAACCAGGGCGATTTAAAATTTCGTAACATGCCCAACCCGACCAGCGACTATTTTTCTTACCCTATGGGTATTGCCGTCAGTGACTACAACAATGACGGTCTACCAGATTTTTATTTTTCCAACGTTGGCAGTACTCCGCCAACAGCACTTGTGCGGGGTGACTTAAGAGATGACCAGTTACTCAATAAAAAATGGATTATGTTCGAAAACAAAGGCAACTTTGAATTTGAAGATGTCGCCGAGAAGACCAAATTAGCCGATTACGAGTTTTCATGGGGTGCATTGTTCGAAGACTTTAACTTGGATGGTAAAGATGATTTGGTGGTGTCGGAAAACTACGCCGATTTCCCAACCCACCTAATGCCGGCTTGGCGCCTCAATGGCAGATTTCTGATACAAAATAATAGCGGTGAGTTTGCTGCGGTTGGTAGCGAGGCTGGAGTACAAAACCGTCTCTACGGAATATCTCCCCTAACCGCCGACTTCAACCAGGATGGGTTTCCTGATTTAGTTCATATCAACTTGAAGGGTCCTCAAAAAATATTTTTAAGTAACGGCGGCGATGCTAATCATTTGAAAATCAAACTCCCTAATACAGTTCATTCGATTGGCGCAAAAGTAGCTGTAACGTTAGATGATGGAACGATGAGCTATCAAACTTTCGTGATCGGAGAAGGTTTGTGCTCGGATCAATCACACATCCTAAACTTTGGCCTTGGCCAGCAAGTGGCTACCGCTGTAAGCGTGCAATTCTTGGATGGCAAAACCCTTGATCAAGCAGGTTCCTATTTAAATCAAATGCTATCTCTTACCCCACCCAGTGATGCTGAACCTAGCAACGTCACTTTAGGCGAGGAAACATTATGAAAACTAATCCACTTATCACGATCCCATTGTGGGCTTTAGTTATTTTCGGCTTTGTTGGTGCTCTACTTGTAAGTATTGAGAACATCACTGGCGCTGCTTGCCCCAACATATTCTCAGTACCGATTTGTTATGTTGTCGCGGCTGCCTACGGCTTCATGCTTGGCTCTCTAACAATCAATCATAACGGCTGTAAGCATCACTTTTTTTGCGCAGGATGGGGTACAGCGTTCGTTATAGCCCTATTTGCCTCTATCGCAGAAATAGTCGGCAGCGGGGGCATTTGTCCCTCTACTAGCAGCGGGGGGCTACGCGGAGGGGCATCAGTCGGTATACCTATGTGTTATATCTCCCTCGGGGTTTTGGCGCTGATCCTAGTATTATTTATTCAAGGCCCATATCGACAAGCTTGCGCAGCGCACAATAATTAATCAGTAGAATCTTAACCTGACAACTACTATCAACCTGAGCTGGTAAATTTGCTCGCAATCACAGTTTCTTACTATCGATTCCCGTTATCTAAACCTAGCATTCTATCGAGCGATATTTGGCCTGGTCCGAAAGCTAAAACGGCAAATAATGTAGCTGCCCACCACGCTGCGGGGTTCCACCAATGAGACCATTCCGGAAATACCGCTAGCTGAATAAATAAAGTTAAACCGATTAGGCCAAGAGCAGCAAATCTGGTAAATAGCCCAACGATCAATAACACCGGCAGCAGCACCTCAAGAATACCTGCGCTAATAGCCGCTACCTCAATAACTCCAACGATCGCTGCACCCTCTTCGTAATCTAGTGTTTCAGGGTCGCATAGCAACAGTGCGCCTTCACGAATAGGATCTGGACAGAAAAACTCATACAGAAAAAGATCGTATTTCTCTTTGTTAAATTGAAATAACCCATTCCATTTGGTTAGACCTGACGATAAAAAGACCTTTGCTGCTAACAGCCTCATAAATAGTAGCGACAGATCAGCCGTCCAGCTCCCTGCCTGTTCAGCCACATTTTGGTAGCAGGATTTCATGGTTTCGATTTTGCTCATACTTTTCTCCGTTACTGGCTGTACGCTTTTCTATGTTGCTACTAAGCTATAGTAATTATATTTTGGCTAATATTCCGGCGGTTAATAATCCGGCAAATAAGGTACTGATGTCTTTACTCGGATTTGCTGAAATGGCTATTTCTGCTGCATTCATGATCGATCCCGACTGCGAAATCGCGCTAACAAAACTTTCTTCAAATTCATCTAACTGTCGATAATGAACCGCTTGTTCATATCGCCACATCATTATCACTTTGGAACCATGCTCATCGGCCAGGTCATTTTTCTCAAACTTCAACCCAATCCATGTCTGTAAACACGGTTGATCGAGCCGTATTAACCGCACCGAGCTTGCCAGCCGGACCGTCCGCGAATCACTAGCCTCCTCTTGGCTCACGAGATCCACAATATCAGCACTTGATAGTGACGGCTCGTTACTTGCAAACAATGCATCCAGCCATGCCCGATCGAGCCTGGCCATATCAACACTGTAATTTGGGTAGCAATTGGTAACAGAGCGTATAAATTCAGCCAGATCTTCACCATACGTCGACAAGCGCGAATCATAGGGCCAATGCTGGAATATGTAATCGCGACCCAACTGTTTAAATGCTTCTTTCCCCAAATACCGATTTAGACTTGGGAAATTCGCTATTAACGCATCCATGCATGCCTTGATCGCACCGTTACGATAAATCTTTAAGAACGCTGGATTAGCGCTATCGGTTAGATAAGTCTCAAGGAGTTTGCTATCCCCAGTAGAAATATAGTGAGAGAAATCCTCGATATAATTGTTAAATGTGGGTGACGACATGATCAACAGTAGTATTCTTTTCTGTAGGTCAATTTACAGTAGCCGTTATCAGTGATTGCGCCCGGTTCCGCTCTGCTAACAATTCTGACCATTGGGGTAAATTGTCATCTCGCTCGACCAACACCGGGACCTGCCCAAGATGACCCAGTGCGTACTTCAGTAGCTCCCAAACTGGTTCGCTAACTGGTTCTGCATGGCTGTCGATAAGAAGCTTTTCTCCATATTCTGGATCAATGGTATAACCCGCGACATGGATTTCACCAACCAACCCCGTCGGCAGACTATCGATGTAATCGTGAGTATTTAGGCCACAATTAACACTAGACAGGTAAAGATTATTTATGTCGAGAAGCAGACCACAGCCACTTCGAGTAGAGACTTCAACCAAAAAGTCAGGCTCGTCCATTTCACTTACAAAATTTAGATAGTTCGCCGGGTTTTCCAGCATTATCCGGCGACCGATACCGTCTTGATACGCCGTAACACCATCCACTAACTGTAGCAATGCCTGCCGAGTTCTCGGCAATGGCAATAAATCTGGAAAGTAATTCCCCACGCTGCGACTCCAAACTGCGTGCTCCGAAACAATACTCGGCTGAAACCTGTCAACCAGCGCTTTTACAGCAGCAATAAAGCTCGCGTCAACGGGGTCAGCACCGCCTAACGAGGCCGAAACCCCGTGAAAGCTTAGACAGTATTGATCACGTAATTTCTCAAGATAATCGAGCCTGACACCGCCATCAACAAGATAGTTCTCGGTGTGAACCTCCAACCAAATATCAGGTTCAGAAGTAGCTATAACCTGCTCCAGATATTCCGGCTTAAACCCAATACCAGCTGAATTTTGCTTGTTAGCACATGCCGAATCGGACTCGATCATATTGTGTTTTACACTGCTACTTTTTTAAGTAGCAATATAGTAGGTAGCTATAGGCCTACGGGAATCTATGGATTATTTCGGTCCAAAACAGATAATGAAGCAGCCCCTTCTGGCGTTACAATAGCTTCACATGTGCCTTTTGGGCTATAAGTCCAAGCATTACCCTGAAAATCAACGGTCGAAGTTCCTTCGCAAGAAGTTCCAGCTCCAGCCTTACAATCATTCTGGCCAGCTAGCGCGATGCCATAACATTTATCTTTCCTGCCACGCGCTGTTTCCCCACTTGCTACCCAATCCACTATCGACGCTGCGACATCTTCTGCAGTCCCGTCGGCAACACTCAACTGATCGTTCGGCGCTGCGTAAATCGAGCCTGCCGTAGCAAGTGCAGCCCCGGCGATTAATGCTTGTGCTATTTTTGATTTTTTCATGTTATTACTCCGTTATAGAAACTGTAAAAATGCTATTGAAACTCTAAAAACCGTTTTAAAAACGATATCGATGTATCAGACCCCGCGCACGCCAAAAAAATTACCAAGTAAATGGTGTTTTCTGCAAATATTTATTCAATGTATCAAACTAACTAAGTGATTGCCCATTTACGACCTTATAGGCATGATTCCGTAATAAACTTTATGAGGCAAATAATGCACTGGAACATTTATCTCTCCGGCGAAATACATACTAGCTGGCGACAGCAAATAAAAGATGGTTGCGAAAAGCGTGGCCTCCCTGTTTCATTTTTTTCTGCGGTCACTGACCACGCCGCGAGTGATGCGGCAGGTGACTTACTTGGCGCAGAAGACAAGCAATTCTGGCGTGACCACAAATCTGCCAAGGTCAACGGCATTAGAATCAAAACCTTAATCGAAAACTGTGATCTAGCGGTTGTGCGTTTCGGTGAAAAATTTAAACAATGGAACGCAGCCTTTGACGCTGGTTACTGTGCCGCCTTAAGCAAGCCGTACATTAGCCTGCATGACGACGACACCACCATCATCCACGCCCTAAAAGAAGTCGATGCTGCAGCAATGGCTTGGGTGACTACACCAGAACAGGTTGTCGAGATTTTAGAGTACGTCATTAGTAAACAATAAATTTTTACAGCAGGAGAAAATTATGTCTGTTCATATAACCGCCATATTCACCGCAGTACTCGCGCTTCTACAAATTTACTGCACCTTGCAAGTGGCGGGCCGACGTCGCGCTCAGCGCATTTCGCTAGGCGACCAAGGCGACAAAGAATTACAACGAAGAATTCGTGCGCACGGGAACTTTACAGAAACAGTTCCCATGGCCCTGCTAATATTGTTGATAAACGAGATACAAGGTTTACCCGAAACCTGGCTATATGCTCTAGGGATAGCTCTCGTTGTGGGCCGAATCTCACACTTTATCGCGCTCACTCGAAAGGTCTCTCTTCAATTTCGTGTTTTCGGTATGTCGATCACACTCCTGGTAATGCTTATAGGCGCAATATTACTAGTGATTTAGGTGATTGGAATACAGCGATGAATAATTTAGTCGCCCTTTGTTCGAGACTTTAATCCTGAACTGGCGAGGCAACCACTCCGGTTGCCAGTCCTACACCCAGTAGAATTAGTCCTCCCCCGATCAACATTGCGGTAGTAATCGGTTCGGCTAATACCGCGTACCCTAGCGCGATAGCAAATACAGGCATCAAATATGTCAATAAAACGGTACGCACAATTCCGATGCTCTTAAGCAATCGAAACATTAAAATATAAGCCAACCCACTATTAACGGCTCCTAAAACTATTGCCGCCCACCAAGCAATATTACCCGGGGTCACATCTGGCCAGTAGAGGAGTGCCAACGGAATCATTGTCATCGCCGCAAAAGTCTGGCATCCAGCCGCCGTTACGACTGGGTCGACTTCCACCAAAAACCGTTTGTGATAAAAACCGGTAAGCGCATACATTAAAGTAGCGAATAGCGCCGCCGCCACAGGTAAAGCGATAGATGCGCTCTGAGACATCGCATCATCCCCGTACAAAACCCACACCCCAGTAAATCCAAGCAATATCCCTAGCAATGCGACTTTTGATACCTTTTCACCAAAAATGAGAAAACCTAGAAGCACTGTCCAAATTGGGATTGTTGCATTCAAAATAGATGCGAAACCTGAAGTCACGTACGCTGCGGTGAATGCAAATAGTGAAAAAGGAATACTCGAAGCCAAAAGACTCAAGACGAAAATATGCCGCCAGTGATGTTTAATCTTCAGTAAGCTGCCCCGTAGATAAACCATAGGCAGTAAAATAAGTCCCGCGGCTAAAGTGCGCACAAACACCAACGCGAATGCTCCAAATTCTGGAACTGCCAGTTTAATAAACAGGAAAGAAGACCCCCATACCGCAGACAGTAGCAGTAGCTCTAAAAATTGATTTAGTCGCAAACGATCCTCAGCAAAGTATCGAGTTAGTTCGTAATGAATGCATCCGCAATGTAACATTAGCGCGGCGTCACTCTAAATTATTAAGCACACAAATCGAGTAATAAAATGAAAACAAAGGTAGGTATTAATGGATTTGGTCGTATTGGCAGACTCTTTTTACGCGCTGCCTGGGCAAACCCCAATATTGAGATAATTCAGGTTAATGATCCGGGAGGAGATAATACCGGATTCGCTCATCTACTAAATTTTGATTCAGTACACGGGCAATTTACATTTGAAGCAATCGTAAATTCGAAAGGTTTTGAAATAGATGATTCGCTAGTCAGTTGTTCTCATAACAGAGCCATTGATGACACCGATTGGTCTGGATGTGATATCGTCGTCGAGGCGTCTGGTCGTATGCGCAAGAGTTCGCTGTTGCAGGCGTATCTCGATCAAGGAGTAGATCATGTGGTCGTAAGTGCTCCGGTAAAAGAAGAAAGCGTGCTCAACGTAGTAATGGGGGTAAACGATCATCATTTCGACCCAAAACAACACCCTATTGTGACTGCCGCATCTTGCACAACTAATTGCCTCGCACCCATCGTGAAAGTTGTATCGGAAAACTACGGTATTAAGCACGGCTCCATGACCTCTATTCACAGCGTTACTAACACCCAGCGGATCCTTGACTCTCATCACAAGGATCTTAGGCGCGCCCGCTCAAGTAGTGCCAGCTTGATACCTACCACTACGGGGTCCGCTAGTGCGATAACCGCTATATTTCCTGAGCTTGAAGGAAAACTTAATGGCCATGCAATACGCATTCCACTATCGAATGCGTCTTTAATTGACTGCGTATTTGAATTGGAACGAGAAACAAACACAAAGGAAGCCAACAATACTTTTGAGCAAGCAGCCAAAAATGAATTGGATGGAATCTTGGGATATGAAGAAAGGCCTTTGGTATCCATCGACTATAGGACCGACCCACGATCAGCGGTTGTAGATGCTGAGTTCACGACAGTAATAAATAAGACACAGCTGAAGGTCTACGCGTGGTACGACAATGAATGGGGCTACGCCAACCGAGTCGCTGATTTAGTAAATTTAGTGCATAACAATCGATAACACTTTATTAACGTATAAGGCGAATGGAAATGCGGCCGATATTTCTGTTATTGTTCTATCATTAATTACAAACCAATCAATAAAAGCCACTACTTGAATTAGTCATGAATAGGGTTCAACACTATATATCGTTAATAATTTTCACTGCCGGCTTCGCGTTCGGCGTGCAGATTCCTAACTTTATTGATCAATACAGCAAACGCGTTGATGCTCATTTGATAGAGGCAACGAGCCTCTTTTCAGGTTACCAGGCACTAGCGAATGACCAGCAAAATGGGGACATTAATGCGTTAATTTTGAAACACGAAACCAGTAGCGACGCAACATTTCGTGCCGAGGCCGCACTGATCCGTGGATTGCAATCTAATATCGTACGCTACCAGGAAGAAGGTGCCGCATTGGCTGCAGGCATATGGCCCGGGTTAATTCATATAGCGTTAAAAGGTTCGGCTGCATTACGGCAAGAGACTATAAATAGTTATTCAGCGAATCTGCCGTTAAACTTCGATGCATTGACATGCGGCTTTATAATGGCAATTGTGTTCTGCATGCTTTGGGAGCTGGTATTGCTGGTCTTAAGGGGATTGATCGGTAGACCGAGACGACAACGATATATCAATACTCCTCATAAGCCGTCGCCACGTTCACATAGCCACAAGGATAGGCCAATCCGGCACGCGTAAAAGCCATAAAACATAAGGCGCGGCAAGTAGCGAAAATTGGTGACTATTTGATAGGCCAGCAACTATTTTAGTGTTAGTTTTACAGCCCAAATTTTTCGATAGACTTATCACAACCTGACGTTTGCAGCGCCCAATATCGTTGCTTATAGACTTACTATGGACATAACCAGAAACGCAACTCGTTCAGTACAAATTGGCAACTCGGTGCTAGGCGCAGGTAACCCAATTCTTGTACAAAGCATGTGTGCAACCCGGACTCAGGATATTCCGGCTACGGTAGCACAGGTTAACGCCTTGCATTTAGCAGGCGCCGGAGTGGTGCGTATCGCGGTCGATAACAAGAAGGATGCGGCAGCGTTAACTCAAATCGCGCAAGAAACAGACGCAACGTTGTCGGTTGATTTGCAGGAAAACTACCGCATGGCTGAATTAGTGGCGCCACACGTACACAAAATCAGGTACAACCCCGGCCACCTGTATCATCACGAACGCAAGAAACATTGGACTGAAAAAGTACAATATCTGGTGGACATTGCTGGAAAAAACGACTGCGCTATGCGAGTTGGTGTTAATTGCGGCTCGGTAGACCCAGCGCAATTAGACAAGTACCCCAAGGAAGATTCAATTTCGCCCATGCTTGATAGCGCCTTCGAGCACTGCGCCTTTCTTGATAGTATCGGGTTCGAACGGTATTGCGTGTCACTAAAAGATTCCGACCCTAGCAAGGTTATAGAGGCAAATACTCGCTTCGCCAAGACCAGACCCGAGATCCCACTGCATTTAGGGGTTACCGAGGCAGGTATGCCACCGGAAGGCGTCACAAAAACTCGTATTGCCTTTGAACAACTGATCGGACACGGCATTGGGGATACGGTGCGTGTATCTTTAACATTACCTTTTGCCGACAAACCGAAGGAAATTGAAGCTGGCAAAACTATTATCGAAGATATTTATGCCGGACGGGTTCGCAGCGTCGTCGCCTTCGACCCAAACAAGCTAAATATAATTTCGTGTCCAAGTTGCTCGAGGGTAGAAAACGAAGCATTCATAGAGCTGGCGCACGATGTTAAAGAAATGAGTCAATACGCAGAGGATCACAATATTACCATTGCGGTAATGGGATGCCGTGTTAATGGACCCGGCGAAACTGACGATGCAGACCTAGGCCTGTGGTGTGGTCCTACCACAGTGAATTTAAAACGCCACGGCGAAAAATTAGGGGCATTTCCGTATGACAAAATACTCGGCAAGCTAAAAACTGAACTTGATGAGCTGGTACTGCAGCGACCATAGTTCTGCCCTAGCTCAGACCAAACTAAGCCAAGACAAATACGGTAAAAAAAATAGCCCCCCGGAGGAGGCCCAATCTTTTAGAACTACCCGACTGCTAATGGTCGGTTAATCAGTCTAACGTTTATCTTTCTAAACCCACTATCCACACGAGTAGTATTTTCGCCGTACTCGCTTACGATGAAGCATGGGTTAATTTAATTAGTGGTTCTTACCTAAGCCTGTTCAGCTCTTTAATTTTCTTTGTCTAAGGGTTATTGGCGGGTTGCTGCAATGGTGCCATTTTCAATTACAAAGTCAGCTTGTAAGCCCGATTGATTGCAGGTTCCACTGCCAGTAATCGTGCCCGATATCGCTGTGCTACCAATCGACAAAGCGAGCTGCAAAGTGCCTACGCAACGTAAATCATCTTCGACTTCATCAAATGGAATATTTAGATTCACTGTCCCATTACTGACCGCAATAGTTTGACTGCTGCCATCAACTGTTACTGTAGCTAAATTATTCTCATCAATAACGACGGTAAAGGGCTCTGTAAACGACTCTGTAATTGCACCACCGCCCACAGATATAGTCGCTGATGCAGTTCCTACATACGTCCCGGCTAAGCTCGATGGCGAAGCGCTGCTACTAGAAGGTGATGGACCACTAGAACTTGGAGTACTTGTAGGTGTTGTGCTCGGTGCAGAAGAAGCTGCTGCAGCTACAACGCCACTAGCCGCCGTAGTGCCTGAGGAACTCGCAGTTGATTCCGAGCCGCCGCCGCTAGTGCTATCGCCGCCGCCGC
>Ga0055584_100004748_pt1 | contig 13294 bp, 11 predicted proteins | sample OSDHelmetaG_FD_58716 | JGI IMG/M metagenome (GOLD analysis project Ga0055584, IMG submission 58716) | Pelagic marine sediment microbial communities from the LTER site Helgoland, North Sea, for post-phytoplankton bloom and carbon turnover... | ecosystem: Environmental > Aquatic > Marine >... | reverse complement strand
AAACAACAGAAACAGCCGGTCAGTATGACGTAGTTGTGAATGTTACCGGTGGTGGAATCAACGGTCAGGTAGAGGCGATTCGCCTAGGAATCTCCCGCGCGTTGGTGAAAATCAATGAAGAGTTCAAGCCAGCGCTTCGCGCAGAAGGTTTCATGACGCGTGATCCGCGTATGGTGGAACGTAAGAAGCCTGGTCAGAAGAAAGCACGTAAGCGCTTCCAGTTCTCTAAGCGTTAATTCATTTTCATACATCTATAACTGTTTAGGATCTAAACTGGCGGGACTTCAAACGAACTACCCGTTGGTTGATTTAAAAAGAAGGTAAACATGGCAAGAACCAATTACAAAGAGCTCCTTGATGCAGGTGTGCATTTCGGACACTTGAAAAGAAAGTGGAATCCAAACATGGCTCCGTACATTTTTATGGAGCGCAACGGAATCCACGTAATCGATCTACACAAGACGGTTGCAAAGGCTGAAGAAGCTGCGTCCGCTTTGAAGCAAATCGCAAAATCAGGAAAGAAAATCCTGTTCGTGTCCACTAAGAAGCAAGCGAAAGAAACGCTTGAGTCTCGGGTTAAGGAGGTGAACATGCCTTTCGTAACAGAGCGTTGGCCAGGCGGTATGCTTACCAACTTCGTTACCATCCGCAAGGCTATCCGTAAAATGGCTTCTATCGATAAGATGAAGGCAGACGGTACGTTCCTTACCATGTCAAAGCGTGAACGTCTTCAGGTAGACCGTCAGCGTGAGAAATTGGAAAAGGATTTTGGATCGATTGCTGACCTTACGCGTCTTCCAGCTGCGTTGTTCATCATTGATATCAATAAAGAGCACATCGCCGTTCGCGAGGCACGCAAATTGAACATCCCAACCTTCGCTATCGTGGATACGAATTCTGATCCACGTTCAGTTGACTTCGCCATTCCAGGCAATGATGATGCAACTAAGTCCATTGATAAGATCGTCGAGGTGATGACGGAAGCGATCAAAGAAGGTTTGTCTGAGCGACGTACAGAGCGCGATAAGGCGAAAGATGAGGAGGAGAAAGAAACCAAGGTCAAGGAGGCTGCAGAAGCTACAGAGGCTGCGGAAGCGGTTACTGAAGTAGCTGAAGAGTCAAAGGACTAATCACGAACATCAGAATAGAAAGAGTAATGTCAAAGATTACAGCAGCAGAGGTTAACAAGCTTCGCCAGATGACGGGAAGCGGAATGATGGATTGTAAGAAGGCACTCGTTGAGGCCGAAGGAGACTTTGATAAGGCAATTGAGATCTTGCGCAAGAAAGGTCAGAAGGTTGCTGCAAATCGCGGTGATCGAGATGCGTCTGAAGGACTTGTTTTCGCCAAAGCAGATGGCTCTGGCAAGCGCGGAGTAATCGCGGTGTTGAGCTGCGAAACGGATTTCGTTGCTAAGAATGCAGAATTCGGAGAGACCGTAGAGAAGATTGTAGGAATTGCATTGGAATCAGGTTCTACCAGCGTAGATGAGCTGAAAGGCCAGTCTTACGAGAATGGCTTGACCATCGGTGAGAAGATTACAGAGATGATCGGAAAGATCGGCGAGAAGATCGACCTCAGTGCATTTGATGTTGTTGAGGCAGACACCGTTGTTGCGTACAACCACCCCGGCAACCAAGTTGCCTCTATGGTAGGTTTGAACGGTAATGGTGAGCAAGTAATCGAAGCCGGAAGAAACGTAGCCATGCAAATTGCTGCTATGAATCCTGTTTCCCTTGATAAGAACAGCGTTCCACAGTCGGTAGTCGATAAGGAGCTCGAGATCGGAATGGACCTTGCTCGTCAAGAAGGCAAGCCTGAAGAAATGCTTGAGAAGATCGCCCAGGGTAAACTCAATAAGTTCTTCAAGGAGAATACACTGTTGAGCCAAGCGTTCATCAAGGACAATAAGAAATCGGTTGAGCAAATGCTCAAAGACATCGATGGTAGTCTTACCGTCACATCTTTTAAGCGTTTCGCGCTCAATTAATGAACAAGACAGAATAAAGAAGCGATGAGAGATCATCGCTTTTTTTTTGCCTTAGATTTGAGACCGTTCCAAGCGCGGGCCAATTTGAGGCGACATCGTTGGAGTAAAAAAATTACGTTTGCCCTATGGCTGAATTGAAATACAAACGAGTGCTTCTCAAACTGAGTGGAGAGGCTTTGATGGGGGAGAAGCAATACGGCATTGACAATGTGCGGTTGATGCAATACAGTCGCGAGATAAAAGAGATTTCAGAAAAGGGAATCGAAGTAGCCGTAGTAATTGGAGGTGGAAACATCTTCCGTGGAATTCAAGCGGATGGTTCGATGATCGATCGCGTGCAGGGAGATCACATGGGCATGTTGGCCACGGTTATCAATAGCCTTTCTCTTCAATCAGCATTGGAGTCTATCGGCATAAAAACAAGGCTCCAAACGGCCATAAAGATGGAGCAGATCGCTGAGCCATTCATCCGTCGTAAGGCAGTCAGGCACCTCGAGAAAGGTCGGGTTGTCATCTTTGGTGCGGGTACGGGTAATCCTTACTTTACTACAGATACCGCAGCATCACTGCGAGCCATTGAGATCGAAGCCGACGTCATTTTGAAAGGAACGCGCGTCGATGGAATCTACACATCGGACCCTGAGAAAAACGACGATGCGGTGAAATTTGACAACATCTCTTTTACCGATGCCATTGCCAAGAACCTCAATGTGATGGATATGACGGCTTTTACCCTTTGTAGAGAGAACAACGTTCCCATCATTGTCTTTGACATGAACCGTCCAGGTAACCTGCGCCGTGTGGTAGAAGGCGAACAAGTAGGGACGCTGGTAGAGGCATAAATCGTACGGATTCGTTTATTTGCAGATATTCTCAACGCGATGGAAGAAATTGAAATGATATTGTATATGGCCCGCGAATCTATGAACGCGGCCCTGGAGCACTTGATGAAGGAACTGTTGAAGATCCGCGCTGGAAAAGCACACCCCAGTATGGTGGGTGGAGTGATGGTAGACTATTACGGAACCATGACACCCTTAAACCAAGTCAGCAACATCAATACGCCCGACCCGCGTACGATTTCCATTCAACCGTGGGAAAAGAGCCTGCTCGAACCGATTGAGCGTGCGATCATGATGGCCAACCTCGGTTTGAACCCACAGAACAACGGCGAACTGATCATGATCAATGTGCCAGCGCTTACGGAGGAACGGAGGATGAATCTAGTGAAGCAGACCAAAAGCGAAGGGGAGCACGCTAAAGTGTCCATTCGAACCGCAAGGAAAGATGCCAACGATGAGATCAAGAGGCTGCAAAAGGAGAGCATTTCAGACGATTTGGCGAAGGATGCGGAAGACCGGGTTCAAAAATTGACCGATGGCTTTTCAACCAAGGTAGACGAGATGCTCGCAACCAAGGAGAAGGACATCATGACGGTCTAATCCTTGTCTAAGGAATAATAGCTACGGGCTACTTCAGGAACTCCAGACCTGGGTTCCTTCTGAACAATTCTTACACATTTCAACTTCGCTTCTGCTCGTGAGAATACTAGCGCGAAATGCGCGGTAGCTTGCTGATTTCCAGATCTCCGTAAAAGAGGCCTTTTGAAGTTCACCCATGCTGTGGTGCGCGTCCTTGTCAAAGCAACAAGGAATCACCTTTCCATCCCAGGTAATCACCGCTCCAGACCACATGCGCCAGCAATGGTCGTCGAGTGGGTTCTTGATTGCCCATTTTCCCCCTCCGACCTCTTTGTAGCGAGCGTATTTATCGATGCTGGGAATCAACTCATTTCCGTGCTCAAAGTCATAGACCTGAGCGGTTTTGAGCTTTACTTCATCCACGCCCAATTCCTTACCAATCTTGTGAACCTCGTCTACCTGATGTTCGTTCGGCTTCACTACTAAGAACTGAAAAATCACATGCGGAGTCTTCGATCCGAGCTGCTGTTTCCACTTGAGCACATTCTTGGTTCCTTCGATCACCTTTTCCAGGCGGCCTCCTATGCGATAACTCTCATACGTTGCTTGTTCCGTGCCGTCAATGCTGATGATCAGTCGGTCAAGCCCTGATTCTACCGTTTTTTTCGCACGTGCATCGTCAAGGAAATGGGCGTTCGTGCTCGTCGCCGTGTAGATTCCCGCAGCATCCGCCATCTTCACCATGTCAAAGAAATGAGGGTGGAGGTAGGGCTCTCCTTGAAAATAGAAGTTGATGTAAGTGCAATGGTTTCGTACATCACTCAGGATTTTACCCAATAAATCTAGGTCTAGCTTGCCGGTCGGTCGGGTAAAATTGCGCAACCCGCTGGGGCATTCCGGACAACGCAGGTTGCAGGCGGTGGTCGGCTCAATGGATAGGCTGATCGGTAATCCCCAATGACGCGAATTGCCGGTCAACCTGCCGTAGTAATAACTGGCCAAGGTCAACAAGGCATTTGAAACCTTGCCAGGTGTCCAATGTCTCAGTAATTGCAGGGAATCCGTAATCGTCATGCGTGTCCAAAAATAACGGTTAGCATCATTGCTGTTGGGGCCTATTCTCGTAACTTCGGCGACGTTCAAAAACCTCCCATATGTGGGCTGAATTCGCCCGTCTTATCATACGTTACAAGCTCGCCATCATCATTGGATTGGTGGCAGTTACCGCCGGAATGCTCTACCAAGCGACCGGGGTACGCTTGGCATATGGCTTGCCGCAAATGTTGCCTGAAGATTCGCCTACGATGGTCGATTGGAGGTCATTTCAGAATAGGTTCAAAGAGGAGTCGACGGTTTTTGCCATCGGTATTGAGAAAGATCTTTTCCACGATGTAGAGTCGTTCAATGCATGGTATCGCCTCGGGAGGAAGCTCGCACATATGGATGGGGTGGATACCTTACTGTCCATAGGAAGTGCTTTTGACATCGTCAAGGATACCAGTAAAAAGGAATTCGTCATCGACCCATTGATCAAGGGTCCTGTCGGTTCTGAAGCTGAACTGGATTCGATTCAAAGAAAATTTGAATCCCTCCCTTTCTACAAGGGCTTACTCTACAATGGAGAGAATAACTTCAGCATCATGGCCATTTCCATGGACAACGAGCGCTTTAACTCTACCGAACGCACGGAATTTTTTGGAGGTGTTTTACAGGTCATCGAAGACTTTGAAACCGAAACAGGAACAAAAATTTACTACTCGGGTATGCCCTATATACGGGAGAACCTCAGCGCCTTGGTCAAGAAAGAATTGAAGACGCTGCTTCTGCTAACCATCTTGATTACCATTACAATCCTGCTGATCTTTTTCAAGAGCTTGAAACCCGTCATCATCTCCATGACGGTAGTTTGCATGGGCGTGATTTGGTCGTTGGGCACCCTGAACATGCTCAACTATGAGATCACCATTCTGACCAGTTTGATCTCACCATTGATGATCGTGATCGGTATACCGAATTGCATCTACCTCATCAACAAGTTTCACTCGGAACTCAATGATCATGGAAACAAGGCCAAGGCTCTCGTGCGCGTTGTATCTCGCATTGGTAGTGCCACGTTCATGACGAATGCAACCACGGCAACGGGCTTTCTGACCTTTGTCTTTACCCAGAGCATCCTGTTGGTTGAATTCGGCATTGTAGCCTTTATTTCCATCATGTTCCTTTTCTTGTTGTCCATACTGATCATCACCATTACCTATAGTTACTTACCCTCTCCCACCGGTAAGAAGACCGACCACCTCAACCAACGTTGGGTGGTCAATCTCGTGAATTGGTTTGATCGTTTGACCGGAAAGCACCGTCCGCTCGTGTATGTGCTTACCGCATGTGTGGTGCTCGTGTCCATCAATGGAATGCGATTGATTGAAACTACGGGAAATATTGTGGATGATCTTCCGAAGAACCATACCGTGGTCAATGACTTGCATTGGTTTGAAACCCATTTTGGCGGGGTAGTTCCTTTTGAAATTGAGATCGATACCAGGAAGAAGCGACGCGTGTCTCAATCCAAGGTCTTGGAGGAAATTGAGGCGACCCAAGAACTCTTTCGCAAGGATCCCAATTTCTCTAAGAGCATTTCTATCGTAGACGCCATGAAGTTCATCAAGCAGGCATATTACAATGGAGATCCTGAACGGTACGAATTGATCACTTCGCGGGAACGTGCCTTTTTTAGCGATTACGTAGACAACTCAAATGCCGACAAGAATTTACTGAACGCCTACGTTGATTCAACCCAACGCTATGCGCGGATTAACTTGCAAGTGGCAGACATCGGGACGATTGAAATGGACAGCCTACTAGCGAAGTACCACCCTAGGATCGATTCCATTTTCAATCCGAAAAGACGCCTTCAAGATTCATTACTCGCCATCATAGGAACTTCGGATGATGGTCATTTGGTTGACTCGCTTTCTGAACGCATCCTCAAACGGAATTCATCGGCAAATCGGGTGTTCAAGGCATCCCTTCAATCCGAGGGTTCCAACGCGACGGTTGATCTCGACTCGATTCATTTTGCGGGAGACACAGGAATGATCAATGCACTTAGTCGTGCAGTCGACTCAACCTACCTCGGTGTGCTTATCACTGGGCCGAGTATCACGTTCTTGGAAGGAACAAATTACCTGGTGAGAAACCTCTTCATCAGCCTAAGCATTGCAATCCTGATCGTTGCGCTTTTGATGGCGGTTGTCTTCAGTTCGCTTCGAATGATCATCATTTCTGTCATCACCAACCTCATTCCATTGCTCTTTACCGCGGGAATCATGGGGTACTTTGGCATTAATATCAAACCGTCCACCATCTTAGTGTTCAGTGTGGCCTTTGGTATTTCGGTAGACGATACGATTCACTATTTAGCCAAGTACAGGCAAGAGTTGAGGTTGACCAATAACGACATCGGTCGCTCCGTGCATTTGGCATTGAAAGAAACGGGGGTGAGCATGGTATACACTTCGATCATCCTTTTCTTCGGCTTTGGCGTCTTCGCATCATCAGATTTTGGAGGAACCCAAGCTTTGGGCATTCTAGTTTCATTGACACTGATGGTGGCCATGTTTGCCAATTTGGTCCTCTTGCCATCCTTTCTCATGTCCTTCGAAAAGGCCATGCTGACCCGATGGTTCCAAGAGCCCTTTTTAACCCTTCTCGATGAAGAGGAAGACCTTGAGTTAGACGACCTAGATTTCCGGGTCGCCTCAAATGAAAAAACCAAAGAATTATGAAAGGAATTATTCTAGCTGGAGGCGCAGGAACGCGTCTACACCCGCTGACGCTCGCAATGAGCAAGCAAATGCTTCCTGTTTACGACAAGCCCATGATATACTATCCATTGTCCGTTCTTATGATGGCCGGCATCAATGAGATACTCATCATTTCTACGCCCGAGGACCTGCCGAATTTTGAACGACTCCTCGGCGACGGCAGCGCGCTGGGATGTAGGTTTTCATACAAGGTGCAGGAAGTTCCCAATGGACTGGCACAAGCATTCGTACTTGGCAAGGAGTTTATCGGTGATGATAGCGTAGCATTGATCTTAGGCGACAACATCTTTTTCGGAAATGCTTTTCACCATCTCGTCCAGTCGGCTGTGGATCCGAAAGGGGGAGTCGTATTCGCATACCACGTGCATGACCCAGAACGCTATGGGGTAGTAGAATTTGATAAAGACCTAAAAGCGGTGTCGCTCGAAGAAAAGCCGGCGACACCAAAGTCGAACTATGCGGTTCCTGGATTGTATTTCTACGACAATAAGGTAGTGCAAGTCGCCGAACAGCTCAAGCCGAGTGCTCGGGGTGAGTACGAAATCACCGATGTCAATAAGTGGTATTTGGAAAACGGAGATTTGGAAGTGCGTGTGATGGGAAGAGGCTATGCCTGGTTGGATACCGGAACCTTTCCTTCGCTGATGCAGGCAGGACAGTTTGTGCAGGTCATCGAAGAACGGCAAGGCCTCAAGGTAGGTTGCATTGAAGAGGTAGCCTACCGAATGAACTTTATCTCCGCTGATCAGTTAAGGGAATTGGCCAAGCCACTTCTTAAGAGTGGATATGGTGAATACCTCATCAATTTGATCAAATGATCCATGGATAGTTCTCTCAACCTATTACGCGAAGAAGTAGAGCATGCGTTGAGCGAGCTTTCCATTCCAAAGGAGCCATCGAACCTTTACGATCCAATGCGTTACATCATCGGCCTGGGTGGAAAACGCATCCGACCTATACTCACCTTGATGGGGTGTCAGTTGATGGGGGGAGAGCGTAAAGCCGCTCTTCCGCAGGCCTTGGCGGTGGAGATCTTTCACAATTTTTCCTTGGTGCATGACGACATCATGGACAGTGCCGACGTGCGAAGGGGTTTACCGACCGTGCACAAGAAGTGGGATCAGAACATTGCCATCCTCAGTGGGGATGGAATGCTCGTGGTGGCCTACCAATATCTGATGCAGGCCGATGCAGCCAAACTCCCGAAGTTGGCAGAAGTATTTTCAAACACAGCTCTGGAGGTATGTGAAGGGCAGCAGCTCGACATGGATTATGCCGCACAGTCCGCAGTGAGTATTGAAGCGTATACGTACATGATCCGAAGAAAGACCGCCGTTCTGCTCGGTGGGGCAATGCAATTGGGTGCTATCGTGGCAGGAGCTTCGGACAAGGACTTGGCCCTCATCGGGAAATTTGCCGAGGACATAGGATTCGCATTTCAATTGCGTGATGATTACTTGGACAGTTTTGGTGACCAGGAATCCTTTGGAAAAGAGATTGGTGGTGACATCAAGGAAGGGAAGCGCACTTGGTTGACAATCAAGGCGTATGAATTGGCAAATACAGCTCAAAAAGAGCGTTTGGATCAAGCCTTTGCAAGCAGTGACATCAATCACCGCATTAAGGAAGTTACATCGATTTATCAAGACTTAGGGGTAGCTGCTTTGCTCACTGCTGAGATCGCACGCTATTCTAAGCAATCTGCAATAGCCTTGGATGCGATCGATGGGAGTGAGGAAGTGAAGCAACAGTTGCGCGGCCTAGTGGCTTACCTGATGGGACGTACGTCTTAGTCGTTGTAGATGTGGAGCAACGCCGAATTGAGCGTCGGATAATCAAACTCAAACCCTGTTTCTAGGATTTTATTCGAGGAGAGTTTCACTCCCTTCAGCACCAGATCAGCCTTTTGACCAAACAGCATGCGAATCAGGAATTCGGGAATGTTGGGAAGCATGATGGGGCGTTCCATCACATCGGCTAAGATTTGCATGAATTCTTCGTTGGTAATCGTATCCGGCCCCACAGCATTATAAACACCGTTGAGGTCATTTTCAATGCTGTGCTGAAACATCCTGCACACATCTTTGATGTGAATCCAAGACATGGCCTGAATGCCTGATCCCAATCCAGCGCCAACAAAAAGGCGCACTGGTTGAGCGATTTGTTTCAAGGCGCCTTGGTTGCGACCAAGGACTAGCCCAATTCGCAGTTTAACCACTCGTTCTGCGACGTCGTTGAATTCGTCTGCTGCTCTCTCCCAAGCTTCGCAAGTTTTGCCGAGAAAACCGTCGGATGCTGGTTGCTCTTCACCGTACACATCGTTGCTGATCGTCAGAGGATACCATCCAATGGCCGAAGCAGAAACGAATTTCTTAAGGCGGACCCCTTCCTTCTTACAGGCGTTGAGTAAAAGGGCTGCGCTCTTGACGCGGCTGTCGATGATTTCCTTTTTGCGCTCGTCGGTCCATGGAGCATCTGCAATTCCCGCTCCTGCTAAATGCACAATAGCATCCACACCTTTCACGGCAGCCGAATCAATGCTTCCATTTTTCAGATCCCATTCGAAGGTCTTTACAAGGTCATTGGTTCCAGGGGTTCGGCTGAGGTGAACCACCTCGTAGCCAGCCTCTAAAAGAAAGCTGGTCAGCGGTTTGCCGATCATTCCTGTTCCCCCCGTTATCAATACCTTCGTCATACTAGCTCTGAAACTTGAAATTGCTTGACTGAAATTGCTTTTACAATAGCGCTCACCGAACGATTCGATGCACTGATGAAGTCACCGGACTGGCGTAACCAAACGCTCGAGCAACTTCGCAAAGATATGCGTATGTCAGGTGTAAGACTTGACGAGGTGTTAGAGAGCATTGAACCAGAAGATTCGATTTCATTCATCGCAGGTGTCCTTCACGAGGTGAAAGGTAATAAACCCTTGTGGGATAACCTGAATTATCGCGTAGACTTGCCTATTCAGCTGGATCTCGACACGCTGGAGGACGAAGAACTGGCACGTCTTTATCTGCTGCGGAGCTTTCAAAAGGTTTGGCTCCGACGTCAATTCAGCATGACCTCTGCGAAAGATGAAGGGGATCAGACCCGAAAACACTTAAAACCTTAGATTTGCCAACCAATATTCGAGTACTTCGATGGACAAATTCTCATACCTCGGAAATGGCGACGTGAACGCCGTTGAAGAGCTTTACAAACAATTCAAGGAAAGCCCTGACTCCGTTGAGGAAGGTTGGAAGAAATTCTTTCAAGGCTTTGAATTCTTCCAAGCTACCTATGGTGAGCAAGCAGTTTCGGAAGGGACGCTGAAAGAATTTAAGGTGATGGAGCTTATTAATGCTTACCGAACCAGGGGGCATCTCTTTACCAAGACCAACCCTGTACGAGAGCGGAGGAAGTACTCACCTACCTTGGATTTGCAGAACTTTGGACTGTCAGAGGCAGACCTTGATACTGTATTCAATGCTGGCGTTGAGATCGGTATCGGTCCAGCAAAGCTGAAAGACATCCTAGCGCACGTTAAAACGACCTATTGCAATAGCATAGGTGTCGAGTACATGTACATCCGAGATGTAGAAAAGCTCAATTGGATCAAGAAACGGGTTGAATCTGAAAAGAATGTGCCGAAATTCTCGAAAGAGGTCAAGCATACCATCCTGCGTAAGCTGAATGAGGCTGTTGTCTTTGAAAGCTTTTTACACAAGAAATTTGTGGGACAAAAACGCTTCTCCCTTGAAGGGGGTGAGTCGTTGATTCCAGCGTTGGATGTTGTGGCCGAATATGGAGCCGTACTCGGTGTCGAGGAAATCGTGATAGGTATGGCCCATAGGGGTAGACTGAACGTCTTGGCCAATATTCTGAAGAAGACCTACACAGACATCTTTCGTGAATTCGAGGGCAAAGAATACGAAGACAATCTGTTTGATGGAGACGTCAAATACCACTTGGGCTATTCTTCAGAGGTGGCTACGGAAGTAGGAACTAAGTTACAACTCACACTTGCCCCTAATCCTTCGCACTTAGAAGCGGTAGACCCTGTTGTGCAGGGCATCGTTCGCTCTAAGATTGACACCTATCTGCAGGATGAGAACAAGATCATTCCAATCCTGATCCATGGTGATGCTTCCATCGCTGGTCAAGGGGTCGTGTATGAAGTGGTGCAGATGGCCGGACTCGACGGTTACCGCACCGGGGGTACGCTGCACATCGTGATTAATAACCAAATTGGCTTCACCACCAATTATTTGGACGCTAGGTCCAGTACGTACTGTACGGATGTAGGAAAAGTAACGTTGTCGCCTGTCTTCCACGTAAACGGTGATGATCCCGAAGCCGTGGTGCACGCCATGAAACTTGCCATTGAGTACCGCCAGAAGTACCATCAAGATGTCTTCATCGACCTGTTGTGTTACCGAAAGTACGGTCACAATGAGGGAGATGAACCTCGCTTTACCCAGCCAACCCTGTACAAGGCCATTGCCAAGCATAAGAATCCAAAGGAGATTTACGTGGAGCGATTGATCAGCGAAGGTGAGTTGACAGCTGAAGAGGCGAAGGCGATTGAAAAGAAATTCAATGATCACCTTCAAGAGCGACTTAGTCACGCGAAGGAGAAGAGTACTGCGCAGATCTCGAATTTTTTGGAAGCTTCATGGAAAGGAATTATACGGTCGAAAGAGGGGGATTTTGATGTTTCTCCATCGACGGCTGTTCCTAAAAAGAAACTTCTGGAGCTTGCAGACAAGATGAACACACTTCCAGATGACATGCCCTTCTTTAAGAAGTTGGTAAAGCTGATGGAAGACAGGAAGAGGATGGTGAAGGAAAATAGACTGGATTGGGCGTTGGGCGAATTGCTAGCCTATGCCTCGGTGTTATCCGAAGCCTACCCAGTGCGAATCAGTGGTCAAGACGTTGAACGAGGAACCTTTTCTCATCGCCATGCTGTGATGACTTTGGAGGATACCCGAGACGAGTACATTCCTCTGAACAACCTCATGGAGATGCAAGGCGATTTCCATATCTACAATTCTTTGCTTTCGGAATACGGTGTACTTGGATTCGAGTACGGTTATGCCATGTCGAACCCGTATTCCTTGGTGATCTGGGAGGCGCAGTTTGGAGACTTCTTCAACGGTGCCCAAATCATCGTAGACCAGTTCCTGACAGCTGCAGAAGATAAGTGGGCATGCATGAATGGATTGGTGATGCTGCTTCCACATGGCTACGAAGGTCAAGGCGCTGAGCACTCAAGCGCTCGATTGGAACGCTTTCTTTCACAGTGTGCCGAAGACAATATCCAAGTGGTGAACTGTACTTCACCCGCTAACTTCTTCCACGTCTTGCGTCGCCAAGTAAAGTGGAAGTTTAGAAAGCCACTCGTCGTATTTACACCGAAAAGCCTGCTACGTCATCCGAAGTGTGTTTCAACCATCGAAGATTTGGCAACAGGAGGCTTTCAAGAGGTGATTGAAGACTCAACGATCAACAAGAAGAAGGCCAGACGAGTAGTATTTACTTCTGGAAAGCTTTATTACGACCTCCTAGCGGCGAGGGAAGAAAGGGAAAATGACGATGTTGCCTTGGTGCGCGTCGAACAACTATATCCCTTCCCTGATAAGCAAATTGACAAGGTGCTAAAGACATATGGAAACAGTGTTGAAGTGCGGTGGGCCCAAGAGGAACCTGAGAACATGGGCGCTTGGAATTTCATCACAAGGAAGTGGACTGCAGGAGAGATCAAGGTGATCGCACGTCACGAAAGTGGCAGTCCTGCAAGCGGTTCGATGAAGCGCTTCCAGCAAAGACAACAATTAATCATTGATACTGTATTCAATTAGCGATAACGCAATAAACCATGGCTGATATCATAGAAATGAAAATGCCCAGTCCGGGCGAGTCCATCACAGAGGTTGAAGTAGCCCAGTTGTTGGTGGAAGATGGTGATGTGGTGGAATTAGACCAGCCGATCGCAGAGATCGACAGCGACAAAGCCACGCTTGAATTGAACGCTGAAGCCGCAGGGAAAATCCAGTTTCTTGTCGCCGAAGGAG
>Ga0055584_100004747_pt1 | contig 13294 bp, 13 predicted proteins | sample OSDHelmetaG_FD_58716 | JGI IMG/M metagenome (GOLD analysis project Ga0055584, IMG submission 58716) | Pelagic marine sediment microbial communities from the LTER site Helgoland, North Sea, for post-phytoplankton bloom and carbon turnover... | ecosystem: Environmental > Aquatic > Marine >... | reverse complement strand
AGCGTTACTATCAACACCAGCAATTGATAATTGATCGTCGCCAGAACCGTCTTGAACACGTAGCAAACAGTCGGTATTAATAGCCGCACAAGCCTCGCCTGTGCCGACCAAGTCACCATTAGCATCAACAAATACAATCCAGCCATTACTCCAGTCACCAGTAGCCGAACAACTGGTTCCATTACTACTTTCACAAATAGTAACGCGAGAATTTAGCTTAATTGACTCGCTTCGCGCCAAATTTAAAGCCGATAACAATTCGTTACTGCTAGCAATTAGCTGATTGCCCTGTATAAATACTTTTAGCGATGGCATACCCACTGATAACAAAATACCAATAAGGGCAACTGTCACCATCAGTTCGAGCAGTGTAAATCCTGAATACTTTTTCATGAGTGTAATTTAAGACCAGAAAATGAGGATTACCAGCAGATTGCGACCAAATGAAGTTAATCAATGATAAAAGGTGGCGAAACGTCATTTTTTTCGTACAAGTGTTTAAAAATCATATAAACTTTATATTAGTTAGAACTAATAAAGAAACCTTATGAACCTAGATAGAGTTAGTTCAGGTGATAATTTACCTGAAGAAATAAACGTTATTATAGAAATCCCTGCACTCAGTGATCCAGTCAAATACGAAGTGGATAAAGACACTGGTGCCATGTTTGTCGACCGCTTTATGAGTACTGCCATGCATTACCCATGTAACTATGGCTATGTACCTCACACCCTATCTAAAGATGGTGATCCAGTGGATGTATTGGTAACTACGCCCGTACCATTAATTGCCGGTTCAGTGATTCAATGTCGCCCTGTTGGCGTACTAAAAATGACGGATGAGTCGGGCGATGACGCAAAAATTCTTGCCGTGCCTCTCGATAAACTATGCAAATCATATAGAAACGCTAAGACTATCGATGATATGCAACCCATGCTTCTCGATCAAATCGCACATTTCTTTGAACACTACAAAGATTTAGACGAAGGTAAATGGGTTCGCGTTGAAGGCTGGGGCAATCTTGACGATGCCAAAGCGGAAATCATGGATAGCGTCGAAATGTACAAAAACGCTCCAGTAAAACCAAACTTTTAGTCACTCTTTTTGTATTGATGCCGGCAGGGATGACCACACTCCCAAGCTCATCACGACAAGTCTAGATATTCTAATCTATGGTGCCGGAACGCGGAATCGAACCGCGGACCTTTGCTTTACGAAAGCACTGCTCTACCAACTGAGCTATTCCGGCGAAGTTTGCATTTTAAATAACCGTATATAGTGTTCATGACGCGATTATGTTCGGTCAGTTTGTGTGCGTTCCACTTTCTTTAATTTAATATGTAATGCCGATTTCGCCATTAGATGTGCGCTTACCGGGGCGGTGATAAATAAAAATAGTGTCACCAAAATTTCATGCAGGCTAACGGCTTCAGTGGTGAAGCTAAAGTAAAATACAGAGGCCATTAAAATGGACCCTACGCCTAGCGTCGTTGCTTTTGTCGGACCATGCAATCGCATATAAAAATCCGGTAGCTTGTATAGACCGATAGAGCCTATCAGGGTAAAGGAAGCGCCAATTAAGACCAGGGCGGCTAATATCCAGTCGAGCATGTTTTTATGCCTCTAATGTCAATGTATCGTTTTTGTCTAATCATTTTATCTGTCATTTGAAAGTGCCGGGCTATTCCATTATATCGCCGCGTAACAGGTATTTACTTAAAGCGATGGTACCAACAAATCCCATTAGCGCGATTAACAATGCGGCTTCAAAATATAGCGCCGTGCCCAGGTATATTCCCAATAAAACTACTATCGCTATAGCATTAATGTAAAGCGTATCCAGTGCCAGAATTCGATCTGGCAGATCGGGTCCTTTTAGTAATCGAATAAAACTGAGCAGTACTGAAAAAGCCAGCATAGTAAACGCGATTGGTATAACCATTTCTAACACGATGTAAATACCTTTATAAGAGGAGTTTCGTAACGTTGTTTTATCTGTTTAATGGTATTAGCTGCATCCTCAGTATGTAGTGCGTGCACCAACAAATAGCGCCGATCCATTGTAAGATCACATGACACTGTGCCAGGAGTCAACGAAATTGTATTGGCCAAAAAACTAATTCCCAGCGGGGTCTGAATATCTAACTCAATATGAAAGAAAGCGGGCTTTAATTTATCATTACTGCCCATTATTAATTTCGCAACCATAATATTTGCAATAACAATATCCCACAACACCGTGGCTAAAAATTTTAACAGCGTTAATGGTGCTTTAATACGTACTTTTTCTGGCCAAAACCCAGCGGTAAATAGTGGAATCAAGATGGCGAATATCAAGCCTAATACAACATGCCCTGCGGCAACCGTATTATTGAGTAATAGCCAGATTAGCCATAATATTACGCTGAGTATGGGATGCGGCAATATTTTATAAAACGGTGATTTAGACATTATTCTTTCCCTGCTTCTACCGGCTGTTTTGACAACACTGACTCAATATAATGTTTACTGTCAAATTGCTGTTTAGCGACTGATTCTGTAAAAGCGGTAATAGGTTGTGCAAATAATACCAATAGCGGGCTCAGCGCAAACAGGCTGATGACGACAATGGTTGCAACACGATTTGGCAATTCGCTCGATATATCATTACCATTCGAGTTTGTATCAGTTCCATTGCCAGGGAGCACGTCGTAAAACAACAGCGAACCGGTACGTGCCATGGTAATCACCATCAAAAAACTCGCCACTAATATGACGGCAAAAACCAAACCCGACCATTGATGCTCAAGTGACGCACTTAAAATAAGCACCTTGCCAAAAAAGCCGGATAAAGGCGGTATCCCGGTTATAGCAATGGCGCCAAACACAAACATGGAACCGATAAGAATGGCATCTGGCATTGCGTAGCCACTCTCAAGCCGATCATCATAAGAGCCTCGACCACGTGAAATAATGTCAGCTAATAGAAATAGTCCACCGGCAATAAACGTGGAATGAATAATATAATAAAAGCTGGCACTCAGGGCCAGGGGATTATTTAAACCCACAGCAATGAGCAAGCTCGCAACAGAAGCTAAGACCAGATAAGCAACTTGTTCTCGCAATCTTCCGGCGGCCATCACCCCGAGCGCCGCCAATATCAAAGTGAGCATTCCCAGGCCTAATAACCAGGGCATATAGAAATTAGCCAGAGTGCCCGCAGTGTCACCAAAAACCGTACCGTGCACTCTGATAATCGCATACAGACCCACCTTGGTCATTATCGCAAACAGTGCAGCGACCGGAGCAGCCGTATTGCTATAGGCAATGGGCATCCATAAATACAATGGAAACAGCGCCGCCTTTATGCCAAACACCACTAACAACAGTAAGCCTGCTGCTGCAACTAAGCCTAAATCCTGTTCAGGCAGTACCGCGACTTTAGCTGCCATATCTGCAATATTAAGCGTGCCTAAAATACCGTATAGCGCACCCACTGCAAATAAAAACAATGTTGCACCCACCATATTGATAATGACGTAATGCAAGCCCGCCTTGGTGCGTAAGCGTCCGCCTCCATGCAACAATAGACCATAGGATGCAAGCAGTAACACTTCAAAAAAGACAAAAAGGTTAAACAAGTCGCCGGTTAGAAAAGCCCCATTTAAGCCAAAAAGAAGGATCAGGAATAGAACATGAAAGTGAGCGCCATTTTTATCTGTATCAGTGGCAATGGCATAAACCAATGACGCCAGGGCAAGTACTGAGGTAATACCAACCATCAACGCCGATAATTGATCTAACACCAGAACAATACCAAACGGTGCCGCCCAGTTACCCAGCAGGTAAACTTGAAGGACACCAGAAGAAGACTCTTTAATTAAAGCAATGCTTAATACAACCAGTCCAGAGACTGCCAGCAAGTTAATTGTACGCTGCCATAGCAAGCCTTTTGCTTTTGCAAACAGTACAATAAATCCTGCTATTAAGGGTAAAAATACCGGCCATGCAGCTAAATGCATTACTCTTTACTCTCTTGCTGAATTGACTTCGAGTGCTGTTTTTGTTCTTCAGTAAAATTAGTTTTTTCTAAGGGCCGCTCATCTTTAGCGAGATCCAGGCCATCAACATGGTCATTACCCAGTTCACTGCGCGCTTTAAGTGCTAATACAATTAAAAATGCCGTCATCCCAAAGGCGATAACAATCGCCGTTAAGACTAGAGCCTGTGGCAAAGGATCACTGTACATTTCTGTTGCAGGATTGATGATAGCTGGGCGCCCAATGGTTAAACGTCCCATGGCAAATAAAAAGACGTTAACCCCATAAGCGAGCAAGGTTAAACCCAGTACCACGGGAAAGGTTCGTGCACGCAGCGTTAAATACACGCCTGTTGCGGTTAACACACCTATCACCAACGCAAGCAGCCACTCCATTATGTTGACTCCTTTTGTTGTAGTTTATGCGAGGCGTCACTTAATTTACCTAATTGCACTAAACTCATCACTGTCGCACCGACAACGACAAGAAACACGCCCAGGTCAAAAGCGATGGCACTGGCAACTTCAAACTTACCAACCACAGGCCATGTTAAGTAAGTATATGTGGTGGTAAGGAAAGGATACCCCAGGCCCATAGCGACTAAACCCGTGGCCGTAGCAATCAGTAAACCCAGCCCAATTACCTTATGCATATCAATTTTAAGACGCTCAGCCGTCCAGGAGATGCCATTGGACAAGTACTGTACGATTAGTGCCACGGCAGCAATTAAACCTGCGATAAAACCACCGCCAGGCAAATTATGTCCTCGGATGAAAATGAAAACCGCCACCATTAACATCAATGGAAACAGTAAACGCGTTAACGTTTGCATAATCTGAGGGTGATTGTCCTCGGTCCAGCGCAAACCTTTTTCATCACGCAAAGGCGCATACAATTTTAAACCTTCTAATAAGGCATAAATGCCCAAACCCGCTAATGCCAGAACGACAATTTCGCCTAAAGTATCCGTACCACGAAAATCAACCAAAATAACATTCACCACATTGGTTCCACCACCGCCGGGTACAGCGTTAGCAAGGAAGAATTCAGAAATAGGTGCAAAATCACGTGTCATAACCGCCATAGACATGACAGTTACGCCAACACCCGACATGACTGAAATGAGTACATCACGACTGATGCGTAGCCGACTAACTTCTTTAGGACTGGTTTGCGGCAAAAAGTACAGTGCTAGTAATAACAATACAATGGTAACGACCTCGACTGATAATTGTGTCAAAGCCAAATCGGGGGCTGAAAATTTAACAAATATAAGTGAAGCGATTAAGCCAACTACACCCACCATCACTACAGCAACCAGACGCTGTTGATGTAAAACCACGGTCATTATGCTCGCAATGATGATGACCGCAGCGGCCAGTAGACTTACACCATCAACCGGCAATAGCTCTCTTTGGCCCAATACAGGGGCTGCAAAAGACATAAAACCAATCACGCCCGCGACAAAGGCAGTACCAATAATCCATGCAATGGCATTCTGTAAAGAACCTTTATCGAAAGAACGCGTAATGCCATTGGCCATTGCCGTAATACTGTTATAGATAAAATGATAAATAATGCGCGCATCTAAATCTGCAATCATGTGGTCATGCCACTTAAACAAACGCTCACGGAAAATATAAACCACCACCCCTAACACCAACGCGAGCATACTCATTATTAGAGGTAAATTAAAACCGTGCCAAATAGCTAGACTGTATTCTGGCGGAGCAGTCTGCAAGCTGCTCGCCACAGCCACGGCTAAAATCGGGGAGACTACAATCATTGGAATGATACCGACGGCCAAACAAGTCAGTACCAAAAAATCGACCGGGATTTTCATGAAACGCGGCGGTTCATGCGGTGTTTTAGGTAGATCAATCGGCTCACCATTAAAAAACACGTCATGGATAAATCGTAATGAATAAGCCACCGCAAAAATAGCCGCCAGCGTAACCAGAACAGGCACGACCAATATAAAAGGTGTCTCGTAAGTTGCCGTCAGTGTTTGCTCAAAAAACATTTCTTTACTTAAGAAACCATTCAATAATGGAACGCCTGCCATTGCAGCCGAGGCAATGATTGCTAATATCGCGGTATGTGGCATATATTTGTACAAACCATTGAGCTTACGCATATCGCGCGACCCGGTTTCATGATCAATAATACCTGCCACCATGAACAAGGATGCTTTAAACGTGGCATGATTAATAATATGAAAAATTGCTGCCACAGCAGCCAGATGCGTGCCAAAACCAAACAATAAGGTTATTAATCCCAGATGACTAATCGTTGAATAAGCAAGCAAGCCTTTAATATCATGCTTAAACAACGCCATATACGCGCCCAATAGCAATGTAATCAAACCTGCACCACCCACCAGCCAGGTCCATTCAGGCGTACCTGACAACACCGGGAAAAATCGTGCCAGAAGGAAAATTCCTGCTTTCACCATCGTGGCCGAGTGTAAATAAGCCGAAACTGGGGTCGGAGCCGCCATGGCATGTGGCAGCCAGAAATGAAAAGGAAATTGCGCTGATTTGGTGAAAGCACCGATAAGAAAAAGAATCAGAATAGGCAAATACAATTCATGCGAGCGCACCAGATCACCTGCAGCCAATACATCGCTAAGATTATAACTGCCAACGATATTCCCCAGTAAAAGCAAACCTGCAAGTAAAGCCAACCCGCCACCGCCGGTAATAACCAGCGCCATCGAAGCGCCCTCACGGGCATCTTTACGATACTGCCAGTAACTAATCAGTAAAAAGGAAGAAAGTGAAGTAAGCTCCCAAAAAAGCAGCAGTTGTATTATATTTTCTGAAAGCACAATGCCAAGCATTGAACCCATAAACATCAGCAGATACGCAAAAAATCTTCCCATGCAGTCCTTTGCAACCAGATAGTAACGCGCATAAATAATGACTAGTAAACCAATACCTAAAATAAGAATGGCAAATAGTAGCGCCAGGCCATCCAAACGGAAGGCAAACTCCAGTCCAATTGCAGGTATCCACGACCAACTCTGAATTAAAGTTTCACCGGCAAAAACCCCTGCCATAGCAGGGGCTAAAAGCACTAGAGCGAGTACCGTTACAGTAGCCGCAACCCAGGCAGAAGCAAGCCGATTAAAAGTAGAGGCCCATGCGGCAAAAATAGCGCCGATAAAAGGCAATAAAGTAACAATGGGCAAGTTAGATGTTAATAACGTCATGATTTAATCTGCTAGCAAATTTTTTTATTATATATCTTGTCTAACATATTATGCTTTGGCAATTAGTTTCTCACGCGCGGCCGCCATTATAGCAACAACAACGGGGGTATTGCCCTGCGTTCAAGCGGAATATTATGAGGTTCCATTACTATCTGAATAACAGGTGATATATTTGAAAATATATTATATCTAGTGTCACTACTTTAATGTCATTAAACGCAAACCGGCATAGCTAATGTGGCGAATCAATTGCATATGGTCGAACATCGCACCATGGTGCCTGCTCTAAAACAATGTTAGCCATAAGTTCGGCAGAAGCTGCGCCAAGTACAATGCCGTTCCTAAAGTGTCCAGCATGCACAAATAAGTTTTCTATTTCATTATGCTGACATATATAAGGTATGCCTTTTTCCGTACCAGGCCTTAATCCGGCCCATTGTCTTTCAACTTCTAGTTCGTCTAATAGAGGCACCAACGCTATTGCTGCTTTATGTAATTCGGCCAAGGCATCACTAGAAATTGTTTTATCAAAACCAATTTTTTCCAAGGTACTGCCTGCGAGAATCCGCCCGTCTTTGCGCGGAATGACATAGTGGCCTTCTGACAAGACAATGCGTTTCACCAGATCAGGTTCGCCTTTGTACATAATCATCTGGCCTTTCACCGGAACAACATCAACACTCTTTTTTGTTGCTGCAAACTGCGCACTCCAGGCACCACTGGCAATAATCACCTTATCCGCCAACAACGTTGCTTCTGCTGTGCGCACACCACAGACCTTGTCATTCTTTATTATTATTTCCTCTACACCGGTCTTTTCTTTATAAGGAATAGACAAGCATTGAAAAGAAGCTTTCAATGCATCGACAAACTTAGGATTACGAATTTGCATAATATCGGGCATCCAAAAGCCTTGGTTGACAATACTGCCAACACTTTTTTCAATTGCTTGGATAGCTTTTTCGTCACTTAAGTAGCTTGCGTTGACTGACCATTTTTTTGTCCAGTCGAGAATATCTTTATCCTCGCTCGACACAGTAAATAACCCGCTAGTTATTAACTCGCTATCTTTACCGGTTTCTTTAAGTAACTGCTCGACATAATCAGGATAGATTTTTTTACTTCGCTCAGCCAATACATTCACTGAATCATCATAACGCCAGGGATAAAGCGGCGAGATGATGCCTCCACCTGCCCAGGAAGACTCTCCACCAAGAGGACCTTTTTCAAGTAGCAGCACATCCATGCCTTGCAAAAATAATTTCCGCGCGGTGAGCAAGCCCATGACGCCGCCACCAACAATTATACAATCAGGCATGATATTTTATTATTTTTATAACACTAATCACTTTGCAGTGAAGCGGACATTTCTTTTATGTAACTTGCTCTTGTTGGAACAGCCAATGTAACACCCGCACTATCTACTATTTCACTGATATGCAAGTTCACTTCTTCACGATAAGCAAGATACTCAGAAAAATCTTTCGTTTTTATATAGATAAATAATTCTAGTTCCTGCGAATACTCACCATATTCTAAAAATCGTACGCGTGATGTTTCATCATCAATATATTCGTTCTGACTAATAAGCTGACGAATATCTTCAAGAATTTTTTTAATGATGTCAGGCGTCACTTCATATGACAATCGAAGACGAGTACGATATAAAATCTTGTCTCGCTGCGTTAAATTTTCAATTTCTGCCGAGGCAAATAATGCATTGGGAACATGTACTACTGTTCTAGCTAATGTACGTAACTGCGTTGAACGCAAGCCAATTTCTTCAACCGTACCCAGGTACTTCCCGAATTGACAAAAGTCACCCACTCTAACCGGTTGAGACATATAAATAGTAATAGATCCTAACAGGTTCTCTAAAGATTTTTGCGCTGCCAGGGCTACCGCAACACCACCCACACCAAGACCGGCAAGCAGTGTAGTAACTTCATAACCTAAGTTATCCATCCAGGAGATTATGGCGAATAATCCGAGTATTAGTTTTGTACCCGTTGCCGCCGGTTTCAATAGAACAACCGCATCCTCTTGGCCATTGCGTCGCATCCGATCAGCAAGACGATAAACGATTAAATCAACAACCCCTAAAGATATCCACAACCATGCAATAATTAATAATGTTTTCGCTTCAAAGAATGCTTTTGCAATAATTGACGGCGATATCATATCGAAAGTGAAGCGATATACCAGTATCACAATAAAAAATCGTAACGCACCGGTAAAAAACTTTTGTAGCCTCGCTCGATTTAATTGCTCTTTCTTCTGTGAAATTTTAACCAGTAGAGTTGTGACAATAAGAGCGAGAATATAACCGACTATAAATATACCCAAAAGCATTACCATTTGCCAAAGTTCGAATCCAGCAAACACATATGATGGGAACAATAAAGATAACCTTTCGCCAATATAACCATAGCCAAATTCATCATTAAGCTCGGGAATGATACCGATAGTGGCATTTGATATTTTCCAAACAAATACGCCGTCACCACGAGGGACCCGCTGCATCAAAATATCAACTATGCCTTCTTTTGTTTTTACTGTAGTAATACGATCTCTATAGGCAGGCAAGCCGTCATCGCTATGCCCATTGGGGTCATCGCTTAATGAGCCGACATCAATATCCATCACCCGACGCGCAACAATGGTCAATTTCCTAATTAGCTCAGGGCCATTTGTCTCACCCTGGACGGCAAACGGCAAATAACGCATATCAAGATAATTGACCGCGCGATCAAAATCATTTTCTTTAATTGCCTTACTTAACGCAATTAAGCTAGACCTGGGTGTTGAACGGTTATATTCATCGTATGGTCCTGCAACAGGTGCTTCTTGCAGTTCTTTGAAAACCTTATCATCTGCCTCCTGTTTTTCAGCAAGTTCCTTTAAAGTCGGCGCAGCCTGTTCGGCAGCAGATACAACAGCCGTAACACTTAAGAGCATACTTGCAATAAAAACCAGGCAGGATAAATTTATTTTATTCATAACACAAAAAAAGCAACGTTTAACGTTGCTTCATAATACAGAAATAGAAAGGGTAATTAAACTAAATGCTAGTTTAATTACAGGTTGAGTTAGCTTGAATCTCACTTGGTGCATGTTCGATATACTTTTGACAATAACAACGATGCTCACCCTTGGTCCAAAACTTTTCACACATACCAATCATCTTCATAGAAATCTCACTACCCAGCTGCGCTTGCTTTTCTTGACTTGCGGCTAGAGCTGCGACTTCTACTCTTATTCGTTCTTCTTCTTGAAGTTTGGCAGCCAATTGTTCTTGTTTTTTCTCTTCAGCAAGTTTACGCTGTTTTTCTCTCTCAGCAGACACTTGTTTTTGTTTCGCATCTTCCTTAGATACCAATTGCGTCATCAGTACCTGTGCATTGGCTTTAGCAACCACATCAATACACTTGTACTCGATAGACTTTATCTGCTTATATTTAGCAGGTGCATTCTCTTTACACATTGTTACTGGTTTACTCACTGCCGGTACTGGCGCTACCCTAACAGCTACAGGTTTTGCATTTAATGCCGTATACATCACTGCAAAATCACTAATATCATATTTTATATCTAATTGTGTTCTAAAAGGTTTTAAAGATATTTCTAAATTACTACCTTTTTGCAGCTCACTTAAAGTCGCTTTATTTAATCGCATAATAAAACTGCCATTATTAGCATTCAATTGGCAAACGTTATTCTTCACCGTTAGTCCTTGCTGTAAAAATCGACTATGTTTTTGTTGGTTATTTAGACACCATTTGAATAATGATGATTGTTTACCATTGATTTTCAAATCTTTGATTTCAAGCTGGCTAAAATTTTTAGGGCTTTGTCCTTTTTTATCTGACGTAATAGTTAATTTAATTTGACGATTGTCAAATTCTAGATGGTAATACGAGTCGTCTTCTCCGACGGCTGATTTCACTGCTACACCCGCATCTTTATTTATTTCCCATGCGACATCTTTACCAACATTTAACATTTCACTTTTAGCAAATGGATTAGCACCATTTATTGCTAATGCGTTGAAACTAAACAAACTAGTCGCAAGAACTGACACAAATAATCGACTAAACATAAAACACTTCCAAAATTTTCATATACATGTAATAGAATGGTTAACTAAATTAACATTAGTTATTCAAGGATTTTATAGCACAAGATTCTCAGTTTTCCGCCCTCTAATGTGGAAAAGACAAAGAAATAATGACATTAGGTAATACAAAAGATGATAGTTTTTATAAACGGGGAAAACCAGCAAATTGATAGCGGCCTTTCTATAGAAAAACTTCTAGAACAGTTAGATTTAAGCCAAAAAAGACTGGCTGTTGAAATCAATCAGGATATCGTTCCACGTAGCGAGTTTCCCATCCATATACTCAAGGAAGCTGACAAAATAGAAATCGTACAAGCGATTGGCGGCGGCAGTTATTAGCTGAAGGTCTCTGAAGAACAACTCTTATTGTTAAAAATCGAGTAAAATAACACTTTTACTCTTGAAATAATCATGTCTGACACTAATTTAAATCAACCTCTTGTTATCGCCGGCAATTCTTATAACTCCCGTTTATTGGTTGGCACTGGCAAATACAAAGACAACGTGGAAACCCAACTTGCCTTAGAAGCCAGTGGCGCAGAAATCATTACTATTGCTATTCGTCGCACCAATATAGGCCAAAATCCAGGTGAGCCCAATTTACTGGATATCCTGCCTGCCGATAAATACACACTATTACCCAATACTGCAGGCTGTTATACCGTTGAAGATGCCGTTCGCACCTGCAAGCTTGCACGTGAGTTATTAAATGGCCATAAGCTAGTAAAACTAGAAGTACTTGGCGATGAGAAGACCTTGTTCCCCGATGCTATTGAGACATTAAAGGCAGCCCGGATATTAGTTGATGACGGTTTTGACGTTATGGTTTACACCAACGATGATCCTTTAATCGCGAAAGAGTTAGAAAATATTGGCTGTGTCGCCGTAATGCCGCTGGCTGCACCGATTGGCTCAGGCTTAGGCATACGCAACCCATATAACATCCTCACTATTATCGAAAATGCCAATGTGCCAATACTGGTCGATGCCGGCGTTGGCACAGCATCTGATGCAGCCATCGCTATGGAGTTAGGCTGTGATGGCATATTAATGAATACAGCCATCGCTGCAGCCAAGCACCCTGTGCTAATGGCCTCGGCAATGAAAAAAGCTATTGAAGGTGGACGCGAAGCTTATCTGGCAGGTCGCATGCCGAAAAAACGGTTTGCTTCGGCCTCCTCGCCCATTGAAGGCACTTTTTTCTAAGCCCGTTGCTATAAATCATTCCTGTGTCAGAAGAACCTACTCAAAAACCGCATCGTGAAATAAAGAGCTTTGTTTTACGGCAAGGGCGCTTAACCACTGCGCAGCAGAATGCTTTAGATAATCATTGGCAAGATTATGGTATCGACTTTTCTGAGCAAACCCTCAATTTTCAAACATTATTTAACAATGATAATGAAGTGTTAATTGAGATTGGCTTTGGTAATGGCGACTCATTATTACAGCAAGCGATAACACACCCCAAAACCAATTTCATCGGCATTGAAGTGCACAGCCCTGGCGTCGGTCATTTGATTCATCATATCCATAAAGAAGACCTAAAAAATCTAAAGGTCATCCGCCACGATGCCGTTGAGGTGCTTAAGCAACAGATTCCCGCTAACAGCATTAAACAACTGCAATTGTTTTTCCCCGACCCCTGGCATAAGAAAAAACATAATAAGCGCCGCATTCTCAACCCTCGTTTTATACAACTAGCGCAAGAAAAGTTAAAAGTCGGTGGGCTGTTTCACATGGCAACCGATTGGCAGCACTATGCTGAACAAATGCTTGAACAGATGGATAAAGCGGAAGGCTTTCTAAACACTGCGGGTATTGGCGCATATTCTGATAATACGGGTGAGCGCTGTGAAACCAAATTTGAGCGCCGGGGCATCAAATTAGGTCATGGCGTATGGGATTTGATCTACCAAAAATCCTGACCCCAAGTCTATACCTAA
>Ga0055584_100004746_pt1 | contig 13294 bp, 12 predicted proteins | sample OSDHelmetaG_FD_58716 | JGI IMG/M metagenome (GOLD analysis project Ga0055584, IMG submission 58716) | Pelagic marine sediment microbial communities from the LTER site Helgoland, North Sea, for post-phytoplankton bloom and carbon turnover... | ecosystem: Environmental > Aquatic > Marine >... | reverse complement strand
TTTGAAGAATAATATCATATGGGTCATTTAATAACTCAATACTACCTTCAGCCTTTAAATCACTAATACGAACATTTTGTCCAATTTCGATATCTGAAATATCAATGATATAAGACGTTGGAATTTCTGATGGTAAACATCGCAGCTTTAATGTTTTTAAATTATGAATCAAACTACCTGCCATTTTTTGCCCCTTAGAACTACCCTTTAAGTTACAAGGAACAAGTACTTTTACAGGAACATTGTCTTCAACAACTAAAAAGTCAACATGCTTCAATTCACGCTTAACAGGGTGAAAGTCTAATTGATACGCAATAACATTAAAAGATTCCGCCTTATCACCATTCACCTTAAGATCTAAAAGTGTATTTCTACCCTTTTCTTGTCTGTTATATAACTTAAGAAGTTCATTACGATTTACTGAAATAGGAATAGACTCTTGCTTAGACCCATAAACAACCGCAGGAATATGACCATCCGCTAAATGCTTAACTTGATTTTTACCAATTTCTGTTCGGCGTTCTACTTCAAATGCTACGGTTTCCATGATGAACTTCTCCTAAATGTTATGTTCAAAAACAGCTCTAACAGCTTTAACAATTGCTAAATTATAAAGAATCCCCCTCAAATTGTAAAGAGAGATTACATAAAAACCTTAACAAAAATATTACATCAAGAAAATTCGATGTTTATTTTAGTTAATTACGGGAATATTACAGTCATACCAAAAAATAAGGAGCCAAGAAGAAAAATGCAACCGTTTTTTCAACTAGACCAAAAAGAGTATCATCATTTAAAACCCGCTATGAACGCGGCAATCATCCAAAAGGAAGTAAACTTTGATACTAAAAAACTAACCTTCAACTGCAGCTTAAACTAATACCTACTTAATCTAATCATAAAAATCCAAACCCCAGTACCCAAATCAAATCGATGTACTGGGGTTTGTTATATCTATAGAAAAGTCTTATTCAATTAAAGTACTAACTTTAGGCTGTGTATAGTCGATAAAAAACAATGTAATCATACCGTAGATTGAGGCAAGAAAAACACCTCTAATCACAGCCACAAATCCATTAAACCATTCTGGACCCAAAATTAAAAAAACCTGAAGATACAAACCCAAAATACTAAAGACAACGAGTTGTAGTAACAACCAGATAATAGGCCGTATGTATCGCCGTACAAAAGAAGCAGACGCCTTTAACGCTCGAAATGCAGAATAGTGCTCTAACAAAATATACTGATGACTCACCATAAATAACAAGACCATCACACCCCAAATAAAACTCACGGCCAAGTATACCCATGAATATTGCTGCGTAGCCGTCATAAGCTCTTCCACCGTTTGTTCACCTAAAATTAAAAACATGCCAAGTCGCGGTAATAGATCAATAATGACAAACACAACCATCAAAGCCCCTATCGATTTTTTAAGAGCCGCCATTAAAAGATTAAACGAAACAACGCGATCAGCGACGGCATAGGCCGTTAACAAAATGGTCATTGCGCTAAAGAGTAATTTTAAAAAGACCATACCCAAAAACCATCCAGACATATGAAACGGGTTCGTTAAAAGATCTGGCACTAAAAAGCCCAAAAGTTCATAGCTAAGTGCCCACACCACTAAGGGGGCACAAATAATAGGGTCTTTTTTAAGAATTAAAAAAAGTTTTCGAATCACTGCGACGCCTTACGTGATTTTAGTAACATATCTTTTTCGATTGGAAAATGCTGATCTACCGCTTTAATAAGGTCTTCATTGGTACTATTCAAAAACGAAATAGCCTCAACATAAACCCCCATACTTTTTAAGTGATACACCAAATCAGCAAAATCACCATCTCCGGATACCAAGACCACAATATCTAGCTTATGCGCCATCGACACAACATCAATCGCCAATCCCATATCCCAATCAGCCTTACTAGACCCGTCTGCACGCTGACGTAGCTCTTTAGACTTAATCTCGTAGCCATTGCGCCGTAACATGTCGTTAAAGTTAGTCTGATCGACATCTGGGGCGTCTACAACGTAGGTAATCGCACGAATCAATTGCCGTCCTCGAACAGCTTTTTCCATTAATTTTTCAAAATCCAACCTAGAATTCTTCATTCTTCTGGCTGAATAAAACATATTTTGCACATCTACAAAAACACCAACACGTTGATATTTACTGTATTTTGCAATTTCTTTATTAGTATCTGTCGACATTTAAAATTTCCTTTTTCATTAAATGATAGTTTGCCGGCCGTCCTGTAAATAATTCAAAGGCTGCAGCTCCCTGACCGGCGAGCATTCCCACCCCATTAAGTGGAATTGCTCCGGCTGCTATGGCCTGCTTTAAAAACACTGTTTCTAAAGGCTTATAAATAATATCGATACAAAGTTGCCCAGGTCGTAGCCAAGATATCGTTTTTACGGGAGTATCGTGGTCGTTCGGGCTTAACCCCACCGACGTGGATTGAATGACAATATCGGCGTCGTTCAGCCAGGTCCATTCTAAAGACCCTTCTTGAACATCGGTCGACCCAACATAAAACGGATTTTTATAAACCGATTCCATATCATAACGAAGCGTCTCTGCCTTTGATAGTGTTCGATTCAAAATTGCACAAGAGGCAATACCAGATTGACATAATGCGTCTACAATCCCTCGTGCGGCACCTCCCGCTCCGATAATCACTACTTTTTGCCCAAAAACCTCTTTTCCTAAATCTTCTTTAATCGACTTTAAAAGCCCCAAACCATCTGTATTATACCCAATCAAACGTCCGTCTTGATTTACGATGGTATTTACAGCTCCACACCGCTTTGCAGCATCATCTAAATGATCTAAATGCGGAAGAACCGCTTCTTTATATGGAACGGTAACATTCACCCCTTTAATCCCACCATGCTTCATAGCATCGAAAAATGCCGCTAAATCTACTTCAGAAGGAATTCTCAAGGCAGAGTACTGTAGGTCCAAGCCTAGCTCATCAATCACCGCCTGATGCATCCGAGGAGAAACGGAATGATGGATGGGGTTCCCTATCACAAATAGTGACGCTGCTGTTAAATCAAATTTCATGCCAGCTAGTATAGCACAATACGAGTCTGATCATTGTGAAAAATTTCTCAATTATGTATGATGAGGGAGTTAAAAATTAAACGAGGGTCTCATGTCAACATTCAAAGAAAATTACAAATCATCACCAAAAGAACTCAGCATCTCTTACGACAACTTCCCTCAATCCACTAAAGAATACCAGTCTGGCAAAACGTTTCCCGACTTAAAAGTCCCTTATCGCAGAATTACATTAGCGCCCACCATTACCGATGCCGGCGAAGAAGAAAATAAACCTGTAGACATTTACGATACCTCTGGCCCTTATACAGATCCAAATATTACTGTAAATGTTTCAAAAGGAATTCCAGAGCTAAGAAAAAACTGGACCATAAACAGAGGCGACGTTGAGACGCTAGACTCTAAATCAATTACAGTCCCTGAAAATGTTCAAGCCGCCATCAACCAACAAGTATTCCCCGTTAAGAAAAAACCATTAAAGGCCAAAGCCGGCAAAAATGTATCACAGTTACATTACGCTAAAAAAGGCATTATTACCGAAGAAATGGAATACATCGCGATCCGAGAAAACGTCGAGCCCGAATTTGTTCGTGCCGAAGTAGAAGCCGGCCGCGCCATTATCCCAGCCAACATTAATCACCCTGAATGCGAGCCTATGATTATTGGCCGAAACTTTTTAGTGAAAGTAAACGCAAATATTGGAAACTCGGCACTATCCTCGAATATCGTCGAAGAAATCGAAAAAATGACATGGTCCCTTCGCTGGGGTGCCGATACCATCATGGACCTATCGACCGGAAACAACATTCACGAAACCCGAGAATGGATACTACGAAACTCTCCAGCCCCAATTGGTACGGTTCCGATCTACCAGGCACTGGAAAAAGTAAACGGCGTTGCAGAAGATTTAACCTGGGAAATATTCAAAGAAACCTTAATCGAACAAGCCGAACAAGGCGTTGATTATTTTACGATCCATGCCGGTGTTTTACTACGATATGTCCCCTTAACCGCAGAGCGTCTAACCGGCATCGTCTCTAGAGGCGGGTCGATTATGGCAAAATGGTGTTTATCTCACCATAAAGAAAACTTCTTATACACACATTTCGAAGACATCTGCGAAATCATGAAAGCCTACGACGTTAGCTTTAGTCTAGGCGACGGACTACGACCTGGCGCTATTGCAGATGCCAACGATGCCGCCCAATTCGGAGAACTCGAAACACTTGGCGAGCTCACTAAAATCGCTTGGAAGCACGACATTCAAACCATGATTGAAGGGCCAGGACACGTGCCAATGCACCAAATTAAAGAGAACATGGATAAACAGCTAGAGCTTTGCCATGAGGCCCCCTTCTACACCTTAGGCCCCCTAACCACCGACATCGCCCCAGGCTATGACCATATTACATCGGCCATCGGCGCCGCAATGATCGGATGGTTCGGCACTGCAATGTTATGTTACGTAACCCCTAAAGAACATTTGGGACTCCCCAATAAAGACGATGTTAAACAAGGCCTAATCGCCTACAAAATTGCAGCGCACGCCGCAGACCTTGCCAAGGGCCACAAAAATGCCCAGGTTAGAGATAACGCCCTATCCAAAGCCCGATTCGATTTCCGATGGCGCGATCAGTTTGCACTCGCCTTAGACCCGGAAACGGCCCTAGCCTACCACGATGAAACCTTGCCTGCAGAAGGTGCGAAAACCGCCCATTTCTGCTCAATGTGCGGGCCAAAATTCTGTTCCATGAAGATTACCCAGGAAGTTCGGGAATACGCCAAGGAAAAGGGACTTACCTCGACCACTGCGATCGAAGAAGGGTTAAAAGAAAAAGCCCAAGAATACCAAAGTCAAACAGTATAACGACGAGACTTCATAAAGCCTAGAGCGCTCTATACCGTAGCGAGGTCTTCTATAGATCTAAACACTTTCGTATATCGTTGCACCAAATCATCACATTCCATCTGAAGAACAGCTAAATCTCTCTTCATTTGGTCAGTATATTGAACGGCATTTTTAAGCATATCGGGTAATACTTTTTTATAATAATTAATGCCATCACAAAGATTCAACCGAAACGTCTGAAGCAATTTACACTGCTTTTCTGTTGGATTAGGGAGAATCGCCTGAATTTCTTTTTCAAGATGAGTAAGGTAAAGCTTTAATTCCTTAACAAACATATTAGGCCGAGACTCAGGATTCGTTAACACGTTCAATCGTCCATAAACATGAGACACCATTTCTTTTAAGGAGCTTATCTTCGTGAAATACGCAATATTCGGTCCTGCACAGATCGCCGTTTTTAAAGGACGCTTAGACGGGATTTTATTAACCAATAATGCACTGGCAGCTAAATCTTCACATAAACACGCCTTATCTATAATTTTGGCGTACGCAGCATCATACGCCTCTTTGGATATATGTTCTTTTTCTTTATCTAAAGCCGCAACTTCACGCTTCTGAAAGAAAGTTGCTGCCGTACAGACAGGTCGCTTTGTATATTTTGTATTTGAAATCAAATATCCTTTAGGACACGGACTTCCAGGCCGCTTTGTTTTATACGCACGCTCAAGTTTCTGCGCTTCACTCGCTGTGCCTTTAACCGCATTAAATGGAACCCCTAACGGCGACATCCCACTAATATAAGTATCGGATTCTTTTGCCCCAGATAACAACGTTCGGGTCGCATCATCAAGAACCGTTACTTCGGGCACCAATAAAAATGGGGTTGCCCAACCTGTACCATCAACCTTGTAATACTGCCTTAAAAACTGATCTTCTTCAAAGGTTCCTATCCCACCCTGAACCGTTAATAACGACCCTTGAGACGCTGATAAAGTTCTTTTTCCATCTATTTCCAATGTCTTATTTGTTAAAGCTCTCATCTCTTCAACAAAAGCAGGTTTCTTTTCTTTAAATTCTTCTAAAATAGGCCCCATAAGAAAGCCATTTGTAGCAAACGCATGCCCGCCACAATTCAAACCAGACTCAATGCGGTATTCCGAAACCCAAATTCCTTTTTTAGCTAAAAACTTACCTTGAATTAAACAAGATCTAAAATCGGAGACTTTTAAAACAATACGTTTCTTGATGTATCCATTTTGATCTGGAAAAAAATCGTCAAATTGTTCGCAGTACGCATAAAGACGTCGGTTAAACCCAGCAGAAAAAATAATCGAAGAGTCTAATTTACTATTCGCATACCCACGAAGTGCAGATAATGCATCTGAAAACCCATGAGGTAAAGGCTGATTATCTTGATCGACATTATCGCGATCTAACTTAGTCATGATATTCACATCAATTGTGCCACAAACCATATCGGCCTTAAGGGCTTCTTGCTGTTCTTTCTTAGCCGCAACATCCGACTCTGCAAGCATCGCTTGATAACGCGGTTTTAGAGGACTATGGTCTGGTAACATTTCAAAGTAATTTGTTAGTTCAGAACCTAACTCAAACCCAGACTGTTTTAAATCAGCATATTGCTGCTCTAAAAGGTCATGCATCAAATCTAAATACGCGGTAATGCGTCTAGCACGAAAATCATCATCAAATTTTTTAATTGGAGTAAAGGGTAAATCATGTTTGGTTGAATAATGCTCTCGCATCACCTCGCAAAGTTCATCGTCTCCAATCGACACAACCGAGGAAATACCATATTTGGCAATTCTTAAAGGCGTATCAATCGTAAAGGCTGTTCCCATTACCGGGATATGAAAAGTATGTGCTAATTGAGTCATGCTAAGTACAGAAATTTAATACAATAGATCTCTAAACAATTAAATCAGTATACCGAAGATTATAGCAAAAGTCACTGCAAAAACCTAACGTTATCCCAATTTAAAAAATTGAAAATTTAACGATTAAATGATAATTTAAAGATCTCTTCAAATTAACCTTAAAGAAGGATTTTATCAATGATTAATGAAACATTTTATTCAACACTAGAAACAAACGCCCTAAATAACGACTCTATTTCAATAGAAGATTGTAAAACGATCCTAAGAGATCCATCGATCAATCTACTCTCTCTACTAAACGCAGCTTACACCGTTCGTAAAAAACATCACCAAAACAAGGTCCACATTCACATTATTAATAACGCTCAAAACGGAAGCTGCCCTGAAGATTGCAACTACTGTGCACAAGGAAAAGACGCCACATCTGATATCGCTAAATACAAATTAAAATCAGAAGACGAAATGATTGATGAAGCTAAAATTGCCTATGAAAACGGTGCATTTCGCTATTGTATGGTCTCGTCTGGACGTGGCCCTAAAAAGAAACGTATCGAAAACATGGCGGGCACTATCCGAAAAATCAAAGAAAAATACCCGATCGAATTATGCCTATCTACAGGCTTTATCGATGAAGACATGGCTAAAGAATTAAAAGACGCAGGTTTAGATCGCCTTAATCATAACCTCAATACCTCCGAGAATCATTACCCTAAAATTTGCACGACACATACATACCAGGATCGACTAAACACCTTAATCGCCGCTAAAAAAGCCGGCTTAGATGTTTGTTCTGGCATTATTGTTGGTATGGGTGAAAGTGACGACGATATCATTGACGTTGCATTAAAATTACAAGAGTTAAGTGCACCATCGATTCCAGTAAACTTCTTAATACCAATCGAAGGCACCCCACTTAAAACCTTAAGTACACTTAGCCCAGAATTCTGCCTACGCGTGCTTTGTTTGTTTAGATTCTTAAACCCCAAAGCGGAACTTCGTGTCGCTGCCGGAAGAGAACTACACTTACGAAGCTTAGAAGTGATGACGCTCTACCCTGCCAATTCCCTATTCTTAGAAGGCTACCTTAATACAAAAGGCGCTGAGGCCAAACGGGTTTACCAAATGATCAAAGATGCAGGCTTTGAGATTGAGTCTACAAAAGAACTTGAAGATCTAATTGCAAAGCATAATGATACGCCTGCAGAAAATCATCAACAAAACGACATCGTGATGAAGACCCAAGAGGATCTTCATCCGGTGTACAATTTGACTTAGTCTTAAATTTAAAAAAACTAAGAGAAAACAGCCAAGCTTCGTTAAGAAGCTTTGGCTTTTTTGTATAAGGCTTCTACCACATCCCAATTCACAACATTCCAAAATGCAGCAATGTACTCTGGTCGTCGGTTTTGAAAATTCAGGTAATATGCATGTTCCCAAACGTCTAATCCTAAAATAGGTGTTTTACCACGCATTAACGGGCTATCTTGGTTTGGCGTTGATTCTACTTCTAATTTTCCAGAAGACCCCACCACCAACCATGCCCAACCACTACCAAATCGAGTTGCTGCAGCTTTTGCAAAACCCTCTTTAAATTCATCAATCGATCCAAATTCATCCTTAATCGCTGATTTTAAATCACCATCTTTAAATGCCCCACCATTAGGACTAATGACTTTCCAAAATAAACTGTGATTTGCATGCCCGCCAGCATTATTTCTAACTGCGATACGAATATCATCTGGAATATCGGTTAGGTTTGCCATTAATTCTTCGGCACTGTGCTTTTCTAAAGACGTCCCTTCGATTATAGCGTTTACGTTATTAATATACGCTTGATGATGCTTTGAATGATGGATTTCCATTGTCTTTGCATCAATATGCGGCTCTAGCGCGTCGTAGGCATAGCCTAATTCTGGTAATACGTATGTCATGCTTATTCTCCTATCTTATGACCCAACCGTTACTGCTTCTTTTACTTCTGTCGCCTGAAAATACCCAGAAACACCATCATGATCTGCTTTCATCGCTAAATCACCTATATTCCAGTTTGCAGGACAGACTTCGCCATGTTCCTCGTTGAATTGTAACGCATCAACCATTCGTAAAACTTCATCAACGTTACGGCCTAATGGCAAATCGTTAACCACTTGATGACGAACAACGCCAGTTTGATCGATTAAGAACAAACCACGATACGATGCCCCGAATTCGCCAACTGTTTCGTCTTCAATCAAAACATCATAGTCCTTAGAAATGGTTTTTCTAAAATCAGATAAGATTGGATACGTAACACCTTGAATCCCACCTTGTGTCTTAGGCGTATTTAACCATGCAACATGAGAAAACCATGAATCAACTGAACATCCAATCAATTCAACACCACGCGCTTTAAATGCATCTAACTTCTCTTGAAACGCATGTAATTCCGTAGGACATACAAAGGTAAAATCCAATGGATAGAAAAATAACACAACATAGTTCCCTTTATGCTGAGATAAGGTGTAAGACTCTACAACCTCGTTACCGTTAATGACAGCCTTTACGTTAAAGTCTGGCGCTTGTTTACCAACTAAACCCATATTTGTCTCCTTTTTGTTTAGATTCTAAGGTATATAGTTAATACCATACTCCCGAAAAAAGTTCAAATTTTAGCCTCAAGATAGGTTGATTAAAGTAGTTTTACCTGGCACCTTGCGCGAGGCTGGTATCCTGGAACCTTAACTGGAAGCTTAAAATCCGTTTTTTGCATTGAATACCCAGAAATGATACACTTTTTTACTTAAGACCTATAGGGGCACAAATCAAGTGAAGAAAGAAACCATATTCTACGTCGATCCAGAATGTATTGCATGTGATACCTGCACAACCATTGCACCCGATTGTTTTGAGCTAGATTTCGACAAACACGTCGCCTTTCTTAAAATGCAACCTATACATCAACACGATATTAAAAAATGTCTCCAATCATTAAAAGCCTGCCCTGTCGCAGCCATTAGGATTCAAAAATGACCATTACAGCAGAAGAACTCTATCAAAATCTCCGTCACATTAAAGTAAGCACCAGCACCTGCCGCTTTACTAAAGAAAAGTGTGAAGAATTGGCCCCATTAGTTAATAAAATCAATCACCTTAAGGTCGAAAAAAATGCGGTTATTTTAGCCCATTCTTATGTAAACCCAGAAATACACCATACCGTCGCCGATTTTGTGGGCGATTCGTATGAGCTTAGTAAAAATGCCAAAGAATGTGATGCCGATCTGATTATCTTTTCAGCCGTAAAATTCATGGGCGAAACCGCAAAGATTATTAATCCTCAAAAAGAGGTTCGCCTGCCCAATAAGCTGAACGGTTGTTCTCTAGCCGATTCCATTAGCTACAAACAATTAGAACAGATCAAAGCCGACCATCCTGACTACACCTTTGTTTGCTACATTAACACCTCTGCCGAAACCAAAGCCCTCTGCGATGTCTGCGTCACATCATCAAACGTTTACAATATCATCGAAAAGATCCCAAACGATAAAATTTACTTTCTACCTGACGCACTAATGGGTAAAAATATCGTTAACGAACTGAGACGTCGTGGCTCTAAAAAAGAAATCAAATACTACCACGGCACCTGCTATGTCCACGAAACATACGAACCCGAAATGATCGACTATTTACGCTTAGAATACCCAAAGGTACAAGTCGTCGCTCACCCAGAATGTAAGCCTGAAATTCTTGAAAAATCTGATTTTGTCGGCAGTACGTCCCAAATGATCCAGCATGTTAAAGACAGCGATAAAGACCAGTTTTTCTTATTAACAGAATGTGGGCTATCGGCCAGGCTTCAATTAGAAACCAAAAACAAGCACTTCTTAGGCACCTGCACCATGTGTAAATACATGAAAGACAATTCTTTACAAAATATTCTTAGAGTATTAGAGAGCCCCGACCCTGACGACATCATTCACTTAGACCCAACAATCCAAGAAAAAGCACTTCACTGTATCCAACAAATGTTTTATTACAATGATAAATAACGACACAACAGCAAACGAAATCCTAGAAAACGACGATAAGCTCAACGATCAAGATCTGATCGATTTAGTTTCTGCAGATCTAATTAAACTATTAAAAGAAAAGCCCTTAGACATTTATTTCAACCAAAAAGAAAGTGGTAGCGAAAGTGATAATAACAGCACTAAAAAAAGCACTTACGATGCCATTAACTTCAAACTAAACCCAAAAGATATTGTTCAGCATCTAGACGACTACGTTATTTCGCAAGATGAAGCTAAAAAAACACTCGCGATTGCAATTTGCGATCATATGAACATGATTAAACAATGTATGAATAATCCACATCAAGACTACAGCAAACAAAACGTTTTAATGCTGGGACCATCTGGCGTTGGCAAGACCTTTTTAATCAAATGTATCGCAGATCTAATTGGCATCCCCTTTATTAAAAGTGACGCAACCAAATTTACAGAAACAGGCTACCAAGGGTCTGATGTAGAGGATTTAGTTCGACAATTAATCAAAAAAGATAAAGACCTGGCCAAATACGGTATTATTTATTTAGATGAAGTCGACAAAATCGCAGGCTCTGCAAGCACCAAACATAAAGATGTCGGTGGCAGAGGCGTTCAAGCTAACCTCTTAAAATTATTAGAAGAAACCGATGTTCCGGTTCGTGCAGCATGGGACATGCAGTCTCAAATGAAAGCTATGATGGGCGGGCAAAGCAACGAAGAAGAAACCATCTCGACCAAACATATTCTCTTCATTCTAAGTGGCGCCTTTGTGGGACTAGAAGATCTAATCCAAAAACGAGAACAAGGCTCTAAATTTGGGTTTGACCGCGAGTACGACGGTAAAAGTACACAAACCCCTAGCCTACACCGTGTTAAGACCGACGACTTGGTTAAATACGGATTCGAAACTGAATTTATCGGCCGGCTCCCAGTACGCGTCTGTTGCGATCCTTTAACAAAAGACGACTTGATCCATATTTTAAAAGATAGTAAATCATCCTATCTAAAACAATGTACTGTTGCCTTTGAAGGCTATGGTATCGAAGCGTTTGTGGTTCCCGAAACCTTCGAAATCATTGCAGACGAAGCCATTAAAGAAGAGACCGGTGCTCGCGCATTAATGACCGTCATCGAAAAAACAGTGCGTGACTTTAAATACGAACTCCCTTCTAGCGACTGTAAATACCTCTTAATTACCCCAGATATGATCCACAATCCACAACCTTATCTTCAATCACTACTCAAAGACCCTGAAAAAGCAAAAAAAAAATTTATGGACACTTATTTCAGCGCTTTTGAAAGTATTTTAAGCGAGCGAATCCAATTCCCAATTAAACTCAATAAAGCCGCACGCGAGTTTTGGATCGAACAACATCAAACGATGAATCTCCCCCTTAGAGAACTACATAAAGAATTTATGCATCGATTCCTACAAGTGCAAGACCATATCCCTCGCGACAAAGCACAATTCACCATCACCAAAACACATGCCACATGGTCAAACGACGATTGGAAAAAATGGGTCTATCGGCAAGAAGATGAGTCTTAATCAAATCAAAGAAAATCTAGAATCTGTTCACCAAAAAATACAGGCTCTCTCTGACAACAAACACCCATGTAGTTTATTATGCGTTACAAAATACACCAGTATCGAGAACATGCAACACCTTTATGATGCTGGTGAGCGGCATTTTGCAGAAAGTAAGGTTCAAGATGCAGAAAAGAAACAAATCACACTGACGCAAGGCGATATAACCTGGCACATGATCGGACACCTACAACGAAACAAAGTTAAAAAAGCCGTACAATTATTCGACTGCATTCAATCGGTTGATAGCCTACGATTATTGGCCAAAATCAATGAAGAAGCCGAAAAAATTCAAAAAAAACAAGATATTTATATCCAAGTAAATCTAACCGGTGAAGACCAAAAATATGGATTCACTTTGGCGGAATTTAAGGAAAATTTGGAACAGTTTTACCAATTCCCATCCTGTAGAATTAAAGGTATAATGGCTATGGGTCCACATACCGATAGTCCGGCTCAAATTACAAAGGTGTTTCTAGAGACACACAACTGTTATTTAGCCTTAAAAAAACGCCATAACACCCCCCTTGAATTAAGTATGGGGATGTCCAGCGATTTTGAATTAGCTATCGCGGCAGGATCCACCATGGTTAGAATAGGAAGTCTCTTAACACAGTGAGGAATTATGCTTAAAAACGTTCAACAATTTTTTGGATTTAATCTTGAAGAAACCGATTCTGAGGAGGAAGAATTAATGGACTTAAGTTTTAATGGCACACAAAACCCCCCTGCAGTATCCGGAAAACAAACCATTCAAGCGGTACAAAGCAAAGCCGTTTTAGAAAAAAAACGTGTTGCATCAGAGGCTAAAAAAACACCCACAGGCCTAGGCGTTAACGAAATTAAAATCGCGTCCCCCTTAACTTATGA
>Ga0055584_100004745_pt1 | contig 13298 bp, 12 predicted proteins | sample OSDHelmetaG_FD_58716 | JGI IMG/M metagenome (GOLD analysis project Ga0055584, IMG submission 58716) | Pelagic marine sediment microbial communities from the LTER site Helgoland, North Sea, for post-phytoplankton bloom and carbon turnover... | ecosystem: Environmental > Aquatic > Marine >... | reverse complement strand
ACCGTCAAAGGGTTCACCGAGCTGCAGCAGATTGACGGCCAGCGCGAGTCCGATCAGCACCAGGGTGATGTAAACCGGACGGTGCAGTTGATCGATCAGGTAGTCGTCGAAGCTAAACTGGGAGCGCGCCGCGAGCTTTTTAAGTGCGCCACATATCACCCGATCAAAAATCAGCGCGACCACCAGGGAGCCGGCAACTGCAATCATTGCCTGCAACCAGACGTTACTGCCGAACACGCCGAGGTAGGGGCCTAGCCAGGTTTGCAGATCGCCTAACATAACAGGACTAACATTCGATTATATTGACCGCGAGCCCTCCGCGCGCGGTTTCCTTGTACTTGGTTTTCATGTCGGCACCGGTCTCGCGCATGGTTTTGATGACCTTGTCCAGTGACACGTAGTGCTGACCGTCGCCGCGCATGGAAATGCGCGCCGCGTTGATGGCTTTCACTGCAGCCATCGCGTTGCGTTCGATGCAAGGTACCTGCACCAGGCCGCCGACCGGGTCGCAGGTCAGTCCGAGGTTATGCTCCATACCGATTTCAGCCGCGTTTTCGACCTGCTCGGGAGTGCCGCCAAGTACCTCGGTGAGTGCTCCTGCAGCCATCGAACAGGCGCTGCCGACTTCACCCTGGCAACCGACTTCGGCACCCGAGATTGACGCGTTCTCCTTGTACAGAATACCGATGGCGCCTGCGGTCAGCAGGAAGCGCACGATGCCATCTTCGTCGGCCGCCGGATAGAAATGATGGTAGTAATGCATGACCGCGGGGATGATGCCGGCAGCGCCATTGGTGGGTGCGGTTACCACGCGTCCGCCAGCCGCGTTTTCCTCGTTTACCGCGAGTGCCCACAGGTTGACCCAGTCGAGGCACATTAACGGGTCCTTGTAGGTCAGGAAAGGTTGGTTGCGCATCTTGCGCGACAATTCAGCCGCACGGCGCTTAACTTTCATGCCGCCCGGCAATATGCCCTCGTTCTGACAGCCGTTCTTGACACAGGTGCGCATCGCCTTCCAGATCTCCAGCAAACCACTGCGAATTTGTTCCTCGCTGCGCCAGGACATTTCGTTGGCCAGCATCACATCGCTGACCGACATATCATGTTTTGCGCAGTGAATCAGCAGATCGACCGCGCTCAGAAACGGATAAGGTTGGGGTGTGTCGTCGGTGACTATGCGGTCGCTTCCCCGCGCGCTTTCATCGACGATAAAGCCGCCACCGACCGAGTAGAAAGTTGCCTTGCGAAGTTCAATCCCGGCACTGTCAAAAGCACAAAAAGTCATGCCGTTGGAATGAAACGGCAGGCTTTCGCGCCGATGCATGATCAGGTCTTTCTTTTCATTGAAACGGACTGCCTGTTCGCCGAACAGTGTTAACTGGCTCGCGCCACGAATCGCCTCCAGGCGCGCGTCGACGGTTGCGGTATCGACCGATTCCGGCAGCTCACCTTCGAGCCCGAGTATGACTGCCTTGTCGCTGCCGTGGCCCTTGCCGGTGGCGCCGAGTGAGCCGTACAAATCGGTTTTAACTCGAGCGACCTGCGATAACAGGCCTTCGCGCTGCAGGTTATCCACGAATTGCTGCGCCGCGCGCATCGGTCCGACGGTATGCGAGCTGGATGGGCCGATACCGATTGAAAACAGGTCAAATACGCTGATAGCCATCGCGTTGCTTATCCGGTCAGTGAGAAGTTGCGCAGCATAGTGTATTTAACTGGCCACCATGCTGCGTCAAAACGCCCTGTTTGTGTCTGCTTACGCATCGTCCTCGGTGTAGGACGAAAGCGGTGGGCAGGAGCAAATCAGGTGCGTATCGCCATACACATTGTCGACCCGGCTCACCGGCGCCCAATACTTGTAGTCTCTAAGTGAAGCCAATGGATAAGCAGCTTGCGTGCGGCTATAGGCATGATCCCATTCGTCGGCACAAACCATGTCGACCGTGTGTGGCGCATTTCTCAATGGATTGTCGCTCTTGTCCATACGGCCCTCTTCGATTTCCCTAATTTCTCCACGGATAGCAATCATTGCGTCGCAAAAGCGGTCGAGTTCTTCCTTGGACTCAGATTCCGTCGGTTCGATCATCAGTGTGCCGGGCACCGGGAAAGACATGGTCGGCGCGTGAAAGCCATAGTCGATCAAACGTTTGGCGATGTCGTCAACGGTGACGCCGCTGCTGTCTTTGACAATACGCGTATCGATGATGCATTCGTGTGCGATCAGGTTATTTGGTCCTGTATACAGAATCGGGAAATGCTCATTGAGTCGATTGGCGATGTAGTTGGCGTTAAGAATTGCAGTTGCAGTGGCTTTGGGTAGTCCGTGGCGCCCAAGCAGCGCGATGTAGGCCCAACTGATCGGCAGCACACCGGCACTACCGAAGGGTGCCGCAGCAACCTTATTGAGGCCGCCTTTGTGATTTTGACGGGTCGAAGGCAAAAATGGCTTGAGATGGGCCTTGACTCCAATCGGGCCAACGCCCGGCCCACCGCCACCATGGGGAATGGCGAATGTTTTGTGCAGGTTCAGGTGGGAGACGTCGCCCCCGAACTTGCCCGGGGCACAAACTCCAACCATTGCGTTCATGTTGGCGCCATCGATATAGACCTGGCCACCGTGTTGGTGGACCAGTTCGCAGACTTCGGTGACGTCGTCTTCGAATACACCATGCGTGGACGGGTAGGTGATCATGATGGCCGCTAGATTAGCGCTGTGCTGCTCGCACCTGGCCTTTAGATCCGCCATGTCGATATTGCCGGTTTTGGAAGTTCCAACCACCACGACCTTCATGCCAGCCATCTGCGCCGAGGCAGGATTAGTGCCGTGCGCCGAGGCCGGGATGACGCAGATATTGCGGTGCGCCTCGCCGCGGCTTTCGTGGTAAGACTTGATCGCAAGTAACCCCGCGTACTCGCCCTGGGCGCCTGAGTTGGGTTGCAACGAAACCGCATCGTAACCCGTGCAGGCGCACAGCATCTGTTCGAGTTCGGTGATCAGCTGCTGGTAGCCCTGGGCCTGGTCCAGCGGGACGAATGGGTGTATACGACCGAAGCCCGGCCAGGTAACCGGAATTAGCTGGGTCGCCGAATTCAGTTTCATGGTGCAGGAACCGAGCGGGATCATGGTGCGATCGAGTGCCAGATCCTTGTCCGCCAGTTTGCGCATATAGCGCATCAGGTCAGTTTCAGAATGATGACTGTTGAACACCGCGTGGGTCAGATATTCGCTTTCGCGTACCAGTGCGGGTGGCAGGCTGCTGCCAGCTTTGTCGTCTGTCTCGTGGAAAGTGATTTCGTCACCATGATCGTGGGTGAAGACATTGAACAATGCCTTGACATTTTCCCTGGTGGCTATTTCATCGAGCGAAATACCGATGGTATCCTCGTCCACCGGGCGCAGGTTGAATTTTTCAGCACGCGCTGCGGCGAGGATGAATTCAGTCGCGTTGCCGGTGTTTACGGTGATGGTATCGAAGAAGTGTTGCGTCTGTACATCGAGACCCAGCGCGCGCAGACCCTCGGCGAGCACGATGGTCAGGCGATTGATACGCTGTGCAATGCGGCGCAATTCGTCAGGTCCGTGATAGACCGCGTACATGCTGGCCATAATGGCGAGCAGGGCCTGGGCGGTACAGATGTTACTGGTCGCTTTCTCGCGCCGAATGTGTTGCTCGCGAGTCTGCAGGGCGAGGCGTAATGCTGGCTGGTTGCGGGTATCCTGCGACACTCCGATCAGGCGCCCGGGCAGTGAACGTTTGTAGGCTTCGCGCGTGGCCATGAAAGCTGCATGTGGACCACCGTAGCCGAGCGGTACGCCAAAGCGTTGCGAAGTGCCGACGACGATGTCGGCATCGAATTCACCGGGTGGTTTGAGCAGTGTCAGGCTAAGCAGATCAGAGGCGACTGCGACCAGGGCCTTCTTTTCGTGGATCTGTTTGACCAGCTCCTCATAGTCTTGAATCTCGCCAGTGGAACAGGGGTATTGCAGCAACACGCCGCACAGTTCCGCAACGTCAGGTGCGTCGAAGGGATCGCCCACGACGCATTTGATGCCCATGTGCCCGGCACGATTGGTGACCACTTCGATAGTTTGCGGATGGCAACTGTCGGCGATGAAGAACAGGTCGGACTTGCTTTTTGCCAGACGATGACACATGGACATGGCTTCAGCCGCCGCGGTCGCTTCGTCCAGCATCGAGGCATTGGCGAGCTCCATTCCGGTCAGATCACTGATCATTGTCTGGAAATTCAGCAGTGCTTCCAGTCGCCCCTGTGAAATTTCTGCCTGGTAGGGAGTGTAGGCGGTATACCAGGCGGGATTACGCAGCAAATTGCGTTCAATCACCGTTGGCGTATGCGTATTGTGGTAACCCATGCCGATAAATGATTTGAATAACTGGTTTCGGGTTGAAATCTGGTACAGGCGATTCAACACCTGACGTTCCGACAGACTTTCCTTGACTTCGAGTTCCTTGCGCCGACGTATCGATTCGGGCACTACCTTGTCGAGCAGTTCGTCGATGTTGTGCATACCCAGTTGAGCGAGCATTGCCGCTTCGTCCTCGGCACTGGGGCCTATGTGGCGACGAATGAATCCGTGGAAGATATCGAGATCCTGCAGCTTGAGGTCAAGATTTGGCATGGCAATGTCCTGGGTCGGGGATGATGGTTAGCCCGCTGGCGCAGCGGGTTTCCCCACCCATGCCGCGTGCCTGTTTTGCCGGGTATGTTAACACTATTAATCCGGCGACAATATATGTCCTGTAGCAGATGTTTCGGCTGCAGCACATTGCCGCCAGCAACGAGATATTCGGGCTATTGGTCGCCCAGGCGAATTAACAGCTGGTCGCTGATCCATTGCTTGAGAAAGCCGGCAGCCGTCAACGCCACCTGTTCGCTATCAATCCATTCGAGCAGGCCTGCGCAGATGTCGGCAAAATTCGCACCGTTTACTGCCTGTTCCAGTGCCCAGGCTTCGTGCACCTCGAGCGATCGCCAGTAAGTCTTGAAGTCACGGCGCCACAGCAGCCAGCGTAGCGGGAACTCGTTGCGCTGCCTGTCTGGCAAGGGTTCTCCAATATCCAGCGCGTGTTCGATCTGCGGTACATTCCAGTATAGATCGAGCCACTGTAACGCCGCTTTGAATTCGAAAGTTAACACGGGCCAGATCTCGGCAGCGATCTGCGCCATATCTTCGAGTTGCACCAGTGTCGGGCTATCGGCGGCATCGAACACGGTGGTCTGAAGCCATTCGTATTGCGCCAGTTCGCGCACGAATTCGGCATCCTCGGCATCGTTGCTGTGCGCCCGGTAGCCGCGCAGATATTCTGGCAGATGCTGGCCGAACCAGCGCACCGAGGGCTGTGTGGAAGGGTAGCGCAGCAGGTAGTCGAGCGTCATGTTTTCGAAGGATTCACGTCCAAGGTATTGCTCCAGTGCAGAAAAATCCACTGCGAGAGAATCGATCAGGCGAATTCGATAGGCGTTGTAATAGGTACCGAGGCGGTGTTCCGCAAGCGCGTTTTCGGTGCTGATGATGTCCGCTTCGATCGCTTCCGAGCCATTGATAAGGTAGTCCTGGAAGCGCAGCTGCAGGTCACGTAAATGCGACATGATCAGGACTGGTAGTAGGGTGCGGCGATACGACGCGCCTGCTCGAGCTCAGCCAGTACCTGGTCGAGTTCGGGAATATTGCCGTCGCGCTCGATCATCGTCGATACCGGGCCGAAACGTTTGGCGGTCTCGGCGTAAAGCTCCCAGACCGGATCGATCACGTCGTGATCGTGAGTGTCGATGATCAGGTTGCCGTCGTTGGTGTGCCCGGCAAGATGGTGCTGCCACACTCGCTCTGCGGGAACGCCGTCGAGATACTCGAGGGGGTCGTAATGGTGATTGAAGCTGCTGACGTAGATGTTATTGACGTCCAGCAACAGATAGCAGTCGGCGCGTTCGGCTATCGCGGCGAGAAATTCCCACTCGGGCATCGCATCTTCGCAATAGCTGATGTAACTGGACAGGTTCTCGATCAGCATTTGCTGTCCGATAAAGTCCTGCACCCGTGAAATTCGGTCGGCGACGTGTGCGATCGCTTCCTCGGTGTAGGGCAGGGGTAGTAAATCGTGCATGTTCTTGTGGTCCACCCCGGTCCAGCACAGATGATCGGAAAACCAGCGCGGCTCGACCCGGTCGATTAATCCCTTGAGTTGTCCGAGATAGTCAAAATCGAGCTCATCGGTGCTTCCCAGCGACATGGAGACGCCGTGCATTACCATCGGGTAGTCCCGGCGAATGGCGTCCAGAAAGTAAAGCGGCTTGCCACCATCGATCAGGTAATTTTCGCTGAGGATTTCAAACCAGTCGATATTCTTCGGTTTGCGATCGAGGATGTCCTGGTAGTGTTCAGCGCGCAATCCCAGGCCAAATCCGAGAAAAGGTTTCGCTTGCGCTTGCGTCATCGGGGCTCGTTGGCTTGGTATCGAAGCGGATTGTAACGACTGGGCAAAAAAAATGCACCGACGAGATCGGTGCATTTTTTCATTTGACGGTTACAGCTCAGGCTTCGAATTTACCACCGGCACCTTCACATTCGGTCTTGGTGCGCTTGACCCAACCTTGACCGGCACATGAATTCTGGCCTGCGCAACTGGTGGTGGCGGTGGCGCAGGCACTGGTGCCCTTGCAGGAATTAACGTCGAAGCATTTGCCGGCTTTTTCAGCAGCGTTAGCGCTCATCGGTGCAACGGCGAACATCGCAGCTGCAGCAGCAGCAAGGGCGATCCCGGTAGTTTTCTTTGCTGTAATCATTGGTTATTCCTCAAGTTAGTTGAATTGGCATGTACGGTTTATTTCCGTTACGCGAGCTTAGAGGAGCTGATTTTCAAGAAAGTTCACCGCAACAGGCAGAAATTTAAGAATTTATAAAAAAGCTAGATTTCATGGACTTGCCCGCAAATCCATTTATAGCTCTATTGATAATGGCGAATGATCAAATGTTTGCCGCGTTGGACCAGTTCGAAATGCTTGAGCACGTTCATGCCGAGCAGAACCTCGTCGACGGCCATGCCCTGGATAATACTGGCCCTGACGTCGTGGAGCTCGATGTCTCCCAGTGCGAGCTGGTCGAGACGAGTGAGGTAAGCGGTGGTAACGCCATTGGCGGTCGATACCGAGGTAGCCATACCTGCCTTTAACCCCAATGTCTGTTGCAAATGTGCCGGAATCGCGGTCGTGGTGGCGCCGGTGTCGACCAGGAATGTGACCTTGTGGCCGTTGATTTCGCCATCAAACACGTAGTGGCCGTTGCGGTTACGCAACAATACGATTTCCTGGGTTCCAGCGCTCTGTACCGTATTGACTGACTGATTGGGGTTGTTTTGCTGGTCGATGATCTTGCCGAACACCAGTGCCAGCAACAAAAAGCCTAATATCCAGCCTGCGGCAGTGAACATCATGCCGAGTTTTTTAGTAGAATGCGTCATTGCAGCCTAACTGGGTGCAACTCCATTCATTTCAATGCAGGGCGGGCTCATGTCGGGAAACAGTTTCGGCAAATCATTCGTAGTGACTTCATTCGGCGAAAGCCACGGCAGTGCGATCGGCTGTATCGTCGACGGTTGTCCACCGGGCCTTGCGCTCGATGAATCGGATTTGCAGCAGGATCTGGACCGGCGCAAGCCGGGGACTTCGCGTCACACCACGCAGCGTCGGGAAGACGATGCTGTGCAAATCATGTCGGGCACATTCGAGGGTAAGACTACCGGTACGCCGATTTGTCTGTTGATCAACAATAAGGACCAGCGTTCAAAAGATTACAGCGAGATCAAGGATCTGTTTCGTCCGGGTCATGCCGATTACAGCTATCACCAGAAATATGGTTTTCGCGATTACCGCGGTGGTGGTCGCTCATCGGCGCGTGAAACCGCGATGCGGGTCGCCGCCGGCGGCATCGCCAAGAAATACCTGGCGCAACGCTGTGGTATCCAGGTGCGTGGCTATTTGTCGCAACTGGGTCCGATGAAACCGGTAAATTTCGACTGGGAAGAAGTCAATAAGAATCCTTTCTTCTGCCCCGATGTCGCGATGGTGCCGGAAATGGAGAAATACATGGACGCGTTGCGCAAGGAAGGGGAGTCAGTCGGCGCGCGAATTTCGGTGGTTGCCAGCGGCGTGCCGCCCGGACTCGGGGAGCCTATTTTCGACCGCATCGACGCAGACATCGCGCATGCGATGATGAGCATCAACGCGGTCAAGGGTATCGAGATTGGTGCCGGTTTCGGCAGCGTTGAACTCAAGGGCACGCAGAATCGCGATGAAATCACCCCTGACGGATTTCTATCGAACCACGCAGGCGGCACGCTGGGTGGGATTACCTCGGGCCAGGATGTCCTGGTCAGCATCGCGCTCAAGCCGACCTCAAGCATTCATCTGCCCGGTCGCAGCGTCGATATCAACGGCAAGGCGGTCGACATTCGCACCAAGGGGCGACACGACCCCTGCGTCGGCATACGTGCAACGCCGATTGCCGAGGCCATGCTCGCTATAGTGCTGATGGATCACTTCCTGCGTAACCGCGCGCAAAACGCCGACGTGGTGAGTAATACGCCGATAATTCCTGCGAGTGTGGATTGATCTTTGGCACTGGCGCCCTTACTTAGGCTCATTGGGTCGTGCGCGGTGGCCCGGTGTGTCGGGAGATTCAATGTTTGAGCCCGGCGCGGCTATCGCGTCATTAATTTTGCAAGATTCCGAGACGTCGGACCGCCGCCAAGTGGGCCGCACGGGGTCGGGGATGACGCCGGAATTGCGCTGGTTTAATCGAGTGACTGTTTGATTTCTTTGTAGATCAAACGTGAGTGCTGGATGCGTTTGGCATCGCTTTTGGCATGTTGGTAGTTGCGCCACAGTTGGCGCAGTCGCTGCCGGTCAGCGCGTTCGATTTCGGCGATCAGGGCTTCGATTGCATCGAAGCCCTGATCGATGATGCGATCACGCCAGCGTTCGGCGCGATGATGTTTTTGAATCGAATGCTGACTTTCGTTGTCAATTTCGTGCAATGCGGCGAATATGGCTTCGGTGTCGCGCGCGCGCAGCAGTTTGCCAAGAAACTGGTAATGCCGCTTAAGCGCGCTGCGCTTGTTTTGAATACGATGGGCGAGGGCAATAGCTTCCAGCACCGGTTCGTCCAGTGGGATTCGCGCCAGTTGAGCGGCCGATAATGTGGCCAGGCGCTTGCCGAGATCCTGGATCGCCTGGCTGTCGCGCTTGAGCTGGCTCTTGCTAACGACGTCGATTTCATCAAACTCTGCTTCGTTTTCCATAACTGTCTGGGATAAAATGTACCGATGAACCTTGAAAAAAACAGCATCTTATCATCTAGCAACGCCGATTCATTTAAAAAGATCGTCGCTGATACTCTCGAACTCGCCAGGGCCGGTGGTGCCACGCAGGCCGAAGCCGGTCTGTCGGTCTCGCAGGGACTTTCGGTTGCGACCCGCATGGGTGCGGTCGAGACGATTGAGCACCAGCAGGACAACGGGCTTGGAATCAGCGTTTATTTCGATGGCCATAAAGGCAGCGCCAGCACTTCCAATCTGGACCCTGAAGCGATACGCAAAACGGTAGAGGCCGCCTGTAACATAGCGCGCTACACCTCGGAGGATCCCTGCACGGGTCTTGCCGATGCCGATTTGATGGCTACTGAGTTCCGTGACCTCGATTTATACCATCCCTGGGATATACAGCCGCAGGAAGTTATCGACCTGGCGCTGCAATGTGAAAACGCGGCGCTGGACTATGATGCGCGAATCGTGAATTCGGAGGGTGGCTCGGTAGATCTGAATGCCGGGTTGTCGGTGTATGGTAATTCACATGGTTTCCTGCAGGCAGAACACAAGACGCGCTACGGTATCAGTTGTGCAGTGGTGGCCGAGTCGAATGGCAATATGCAGCGCGACTACTGGTATGACGTCAGTCGCCATCCTGATCGTCTGGCCAGTGCCCGCAGCATCGGTGAAAAGGCGGCCGAGCGCACCTTGCGTCGGCTGGACGCGCGTAAACTTAAAACCCAACAGTCGCCAGTGCTGTTTTCAGCCGAGCTCGCGCGCGGCATTATTTCCAGTTTCACCTCCGCCATTGGTGGCGCGGCGCAATATCGCAAGGCGAGTTTCCTACTCGACGCCCTGGGTGAGCAGGTGTTCCCGGATTTCATGCAAATGCGCGAGCAACCCTTTTTGTTACAGGCCCTTGCCTCGGCCAACTTCGACGGCGAGGGTGTCGCCACCAGCGAGGCCAGCCTGATTGTCGATGGTGTGATCCAGAGTTATCTGCTCGACACTTACTCGGCGCGAAAACTGGGTTTGCGTTCAAACGGTCACGCCAGTGGAATTCATAATCTCGGTGTTGCCAGTACCGGTAAATCGTTCGATGAGTGCCTGGCGGCTATGCACCGTGGATTTCTGGTCACCGAGTTGATGGGTCATGGTGTCAATACGGTAACGGGTGACTACTCGCGCGGTGCAGCGGGATTCTGGGTTGAAAACGGCAAGCTTGATCATGCCGTTGAAGAGGTGACAATTGCTGCCAATTTGCGCGACATGTTCAAGGGAATTGTCGATATCGGTACTGATGTCGATTATCGCGGTGGTATCCACTGTGGTTCCATCCTGATCGAGAACATGACGATCGCGGGAACCGATTGATATGTCGCGGGTCCCGGTTGCCATCAGGTTTTTATTGCTGTTCGGGCTGGTGGCGTCTGGAATGTTCGTAGGCACGACGATTCTGCATGCTGAGCCGCGCGCGACGGGTTACGTGTTCAGCGTTACCGTAACCTCGGCTCAGCAGCTCGAAGTGGTACTTGATCGCGCCGAAGATTTGCGCGAACTGTTCGACCCCGTCGAGCATAGTCGTATCGCAATCGTGCTACATGGCGATGAATTGCATTTGTTTCAGGAACAGAACTACTCGACAAATCAGTCCGTGGTGGAGCGTGCGCGATTGCTAGATCAGGACAATATCATCGATATCAAAGCTTGCCGGACAATGATGCGAACCCTCGAGATCGAGCAAAGCGAGCTCCCCAGTTTCATCGAGCAGGTGCCTTACGCTCCGGCTGAAATTGAACGCCTGCAGCTGGAAGAGGGGTTTACCCGGCTATGATCGCCACTCGACTTCGCGCAGCTTCAATCTACTCGGGGAGTCGTCTGCATCGCGTGTTTCGATGAGCAACGGTAACAGCGGGTTTTGCACGTCGTAAAAATACTTGATACGCGTTTTTGATCCGCTGGTGATCTGCTCGAATATACGCGCATCGGTATCCTTGCCGCCGATTTTTACCGAACCCTCGCCGCGATAGATCAACCTGGACTCGACCAGTTTACCCTTGCGATACAGGCTTAACGTCGCCTTTTCAAGTTGTTGTAACTGCATCGCAGCGGCCAGTAAATGAATGCTCTGATAGTCGTATACACCCACGGTCAAAGGCACGCTGGAGCGCTTTCCCTTGCGCATTACCTGCATATAGCCGCTGTTCCAGTCGAAACTGGCGGACTCGTACTTATCCTGGTTGTTTTCGTCCGAGATAAAGATCTGCTGTAAGCGGACCTGCTCCGGGTTGTGGCTGAAGGTTGTCTCGGAGTAGGGTTTCTTGCTGATAAACATCGAGTAAATGCCGCGTGCCCGCGTGGTCAGGCGCCAGCGCCACAAATCCTTGACTGGCTCCAGGCTCAGTTTGGCTATGCCGAGGTTCATCCCTTTGGTGGTCAGATCATAGCTGGCAGTGAAGGCGCGCAGTGGAACCTCCGCGGCCTTAACGTTCAGGCTCAGACTGAGTATCAGGCCAAGCGTCAAACTCTGAGCCAGCAGCTGAACCGGGGTCAGCTTAGGCACTAAACTGCAGCGGATTGTCGAGCAAGGTCTGATCATGGTGTATTTGACCATGGTCATCGATGATTAGTTTGTTTTCGCTAATCCAGCGCAGCACCGTCGGATACATCTGGTGTTCGAGACGGTGACCCTTGGTCTGCAGATCAGCAACGGTGTCGCCGGCTTCGATGGGATAGCTCGCTTGCAGAAGAACCGGGCCATCGTCGAGTTCGGCGGTCACCAGATGGATACTGACTCCGTGTTCGGTTTCAGCGTTAGCCAGAGCCCGTTGATGCGTATTGAGACCTTTATAGGCGGGTAGCAATGCCGGGTGGATGTTCAGAATGCGGTGCTCGTAGGCCCGTACAAGCTCAGCACTGAGGATGCGCATGTAGCCGGCGAGCACGATGTAGTCCGGCGCAATCGATTCCAGCCGCCGGCGCAGTTCGGCATCGTATTGCGCGCGGCTGGGGTAGCTCCGGTGATCGATGGTCTGGGTCGGCAGGCCGTGCCGGGTCGCACGCTGCAAACCGTAGGCGTCGGGGTTGTTGCTGATCACACAGGCAATTCGAGCGTCAAGTGTGCCAGCTTCGATGGCATCGATGATGGCCTGCAGGTTGCTGCCGCTGCCGGAAATCAGGACCGCCAGGACGAGCCTTTTTTTCATGCAAAGTTACTCATGTAAAGATAACCGGGTCCTGATCGGCTCGCTCGACGACATCACCGATTACCCAGGCGGTTTCGCCGAGGGTCCGCAATCTCGCTATGACCTGGTCGGCGAGACCGGCATCGACCGCAAGTATCATGCCGACACCGCAGTTGAAGGTGCGCAGCATTTCTCGCTGTGCGACATTGCCGGTCTGCTGCAACCACTCGAATACCGGGGCGGGTTGCCAGCTGTTTAAATCGATGCGGGCACTGAGCTGCTCCGGTAACACGCGAGGCACGTTGTCCACCAGGCCGCCACCGGTGATATGGGCGATGGCGTTCACCTGGAAATCGGCGTTGAGCGCCAGCAGATTTTTCACGTATATACGGGTTGGCCTGATCAGTGCTTCGGCTAGTGGTTCACCACCGCAATCCAGCGACAGCTTGCTACCCGATACTTCGATAATTTTACGTACCAGGGAAAAACCGTTGGAATGCACGCCCGATGACGCCAGTGCAATCAATTGATTCCCTGCCTTAACCCGGCTACCGTCAATCACGCGTTCCTTTTCGACAATGCCGACGCAAAAGCCCGCAAGGTCGAAATCACCGCTTTGGTAAATGCCCGGCATTTCCGCAGTTTCACCACCGATTAATGCGCAACCGGCCTGCTGGCAGCCATCGGCAATTCCCTTGATAACTTTTTCCGCCTGGGCTAAATCAAGATGGCCGGTTGCGTAGTAGTCCAGAAAAAAGAGTGCTTCGGCACCGAGTACCGCGATATCATT
>Ga0055584_100004743_pt1 | contig 13299 bp, 10 predicted proteins | sample OSDHelmetaG_FD_58716 | JGI IMG/M metagenome (GOLD analysis project Ga0055584, IMG submission 58716) | Pelagic marine sediment microbial communities from the LTER site Helgoland, North Sea, for post-phytoplankton bloom and carbon turnover... | ecosystem: Environmental > Aquatic > Marine >... | reverse complement strand
GTATGAGCACAACACTCTTAGGTGCTGTATTTTTAACCCTAGGCATTTGGGTTTGGCAGCGTTCGCCACGCAGTAAAGAGGGAATCTGGGCCGTTCGTATTATTGCTATTATCTGCTTTGTCATTATGGTTGTATTAACCCCAAAGTCTGTCAGCACAGAACAAACAGAAGCACATAGCGGATGGACAAACTACACAAGTGATACGCTAAAAGAATTACGTTTCCAAGGCACACCGGTGTTTGTTGATCTAACAGCTGACTGGTGCTTAACATGCAAAGTAAATGAGCGTATTGCACTCGATACAACCAGCGTGCAAAACTTTGCCCAAGAAAATAATATCGTCATGCTTCAAGGTGATTGGACACGACAAGACCCAGAAATATCAAAACTACTCGCGAAATATGGCCGCAATGGTGTTCCACTCTATTTAATGTACCCTGCAGACAATACGTTAGACGCAAAGGTTTTGCCTCAAATTTTAAGCGAGAACATCGTTCTCGCAGCCATGAAAGCATCTTTGTAGATAACTTCGTCAAAATGCCACAAATAGCGCCTATTTTCTATAAAACCGATACTATTGATAGACAGCGAGTTTCAATTTAGGCACAATCCTCCCATATAGCTGAGGGAGGATTTTCGTACTTAAAAAGTAAAGTACCTACTTAGCGCTTACTTAATTTATCATTTTCTGCCCCTAAGGTGATCCTCATGGCGACCATTTTGGTACTACACGGACCCAATCTCAATTTATTGGGTACTCGTGAGCCAAGCATATATGGCCACACGACACTTAATGATATCAACGTAAAGCTTGGAGAAATAGCGACAGAATCTGGTCACAACCTACTGTCATTCCAAAGCAACGCTGAGCATGAGCTTATCGAGCGGGTTCATAAAGCTAACCAGGAAAAGGTCAGTTTTATACTTATCAACCCTGCGGCCTTTACACACACAAGTGTTGCATTACGCGATGCATTAGCAGCGGTTGCTATACCATTTATTGAATGTCATTTATCCAACGTACATCAACGAGAAGATTTTCGTAAACATTCATATTTTTCAGATATCGCACAGGGCGTCATTTGTGGCTTTGGTGCACAAAGCTACGAGCTAGCCATGCTTGCCGCATTAACAGCAATACACAAAATCACACCATAATTACAACTAACCGAATTTTAATTGAGAGGGTCTAATGGACATTCGCAAAATAAAAAAACTAATTGAACTACTCGAAGAATCTAACGTTGAAGAATTAGAAATAAAAGAAGGTGAAGAATCTGTTCGAATTAGCCGCGGCTCAACACGCCCTGTTGTGCAAGCCTATGCACCCGCTGCTCCTGCAGCAGCCGCTCCAGCTGCTGCGCCCGTTGCACCAGCAGCCGCCGTTGTTACGGCTCCAGCTGCTGTCGTAGAAACCGGTCACTCAGTAACATCCCCTATGGTTGGTACTTTCTACCGCTCACCAAGCCCTACGTCTGGCCCATTTATTGAAATTGGTCAAAGTGTTAAAGCGGGTGACTCTATCTGTATCATTGAAGCGATGAAAATGATGAATCAAATTGAAGCCGATAAATCCGGTGTGATTGAGGCCATTTTAGTTGAAGATGGTGAACCTGTTGAGTTTGATCAACCACTCGTTATCATCGCCTAATTCGAAAAGAGGTTATCTACCATGTTCGATAAGGTACTTATTGCTAATCGCGGTGAAATTGCACTGCGTATATTACGAGCTTGTAAAGCGCTCGACATTAAAACGGTTGCCGTATATTCCAAAGCAGACCGTGATTTAAAACATGTACGTCTTGCTGATGAATCCGTATGTATTGGCCCCAATTCATCAACGGACAGCTACCTAAATATTCCTGCGATAGTCGCAGCGATGGAAATAACGAACTCCGTTGCCGTACATCCCGGTTATGGTTTTCTTGCTGAAAATGCTGACTTTGCAGAACGTGTTCAGCAAAGCGGCTACACCTTCATTGGGCCTGACGCAGATGTTATCCGCCTAATGGGTGACAAAGTATCCGCTATTGAAGCCATGAAAAAAGCAGGTGTACCCACCGTCCCAGGTTCCGACGGCCCACTGCCTGATGACCGTGATGTGTGCTTAGCCTTTGGCGAGCAAATTGGCTATCCCGTTATTATTAAAGCAGCATCTGGTGGTGGTGGACGCGGTATGCGTGTTGTCCATAACGCATCATCTTTGTGGAATTCCATCCAAGTGACCAAATCTGAAGCCAAAGCAGCATTTGGTGACGATACGGTTTACATGGAAAAATACCTGCAAAACCCACGTCATGTGGAAGTACAAATACTTTCTGACGGACAAGGTAATACTATCCACCTTTATGATCGTGACTGCTCATTACAACGTCGCCACCAAAAAGTATTGGAAGAAGCACCAGCGCCAGGTATCGACGCGGAGATCCGTGAAGAAGTGTACGCATCATGTATTAAAGCATGTAATGACATTGGTTATCGTGGCGCTGGAACGTTTGAATTCCTGTATGAAGACGGCGGTTTTTATTTCATTGAGATGAATACACGTATACAAGTAGAACACCCCGTAACTGAAATGGTAACCGGTGTTGATCTAATTCGTGAGCAAATCCGTGTTTGTACCGGTGAAAAGCTACGGTTAAAACAATCAGATATAACATTGAACGGTCATTCTTTTGAGTGTCGTATCAATGCAGAAGACTCAAAAACCTTCATGCCATCCCCAGGTAAAATAGATAAGTACCACTCACCAGGCGGCTTAGGTATTCGTGTTGACTCACACTTATATGGTGGGTATACCGTACCTCCACATTATGACTCGATGATAGCTAAAATCATCTCTCATGGTGAAGATCGTGAGACCGCATTAAAGAGAATGCAAATAGCATTAGATGAGCTTGTTATTGCGGGTATTCGCACAAATACAGACTTACAAAAAGACTTAGTACGCGATAAAGGATTTCAGAAAGGTGGTGTTAATATTCACTACTTAGAGAAAAAACTTGGTCTTCAGTAAAACTCAACCAGAATGAGCCATCGTTATGGCTCATTCCTATTCAAACCACAATTCAGACGCTACCTATGCCTTGGTTACAATTACGAATTAACTGCTCTAGAGATGCCGCACCTCGTGTGGAAGAAGCCCTTGAGGAATCCGAAAGCTTAGCGGTAACCTTTGAAGACAATGCTGATCAACCTATTTTCGAGCCACAACTTGGGGAAACGCCACTTTGGCAAGAAACACGCGTTACCGGCTTATTTGATGCCGATATTGATACCGCATACATCTCCAAACAGGTGAACACCACTTTAGGCCAACTCAACGTTGAACACCACTGGCATATTTTAGAAGACAAAGATTGGGAACGAGAATGGATGTCTCATTACTCACCCATTCAATGCGCTGACAACCTTTGGATTTGCCCAAGCTGGACACCTCCACCTAATCCACAAGCCACAAATTTAATGTTAGACCCAGGCTTAGCCTTTGGTACAGGCACACACCCTACAACATTTTTATGTTTACAGTGGCTAGCCAAACAAGCTATAAGCGATAAAAGCGTGATTGATTATGGTTGCGGTTCAGGAATTCTTGGTATTGCTGCACTCTTACTTGGAGCAAGCACCACAATAGGCACCGACATTGACCCTCAAGCCTTACTTGCAACACAAGACAACGTAAAACGTAATAATCTTGACGCAGAACGCTTCCCGGTCTTCTTTCCTAACAAGTGTCCAAATGACCCCGTTGATATCATGCTTGCCAATATTCTTGCCGGGCCATTAGTGGAACTATCATCCACGCTGATATCTCTACTTAAACCTGGTGGTTTACTTTGTTTATCTGGCCTGTTAAGTGTGCAGCAAGCAGATATTGAAAAAGCTTACCAAGAACATATAGATATTGAAGAAATTTCAGAAAAAGATGGATGGATTTGTGTTACTGGCCGTAAAAAAGCTTAAAAAAACGACCACAAAATGAATTAACCTGTAAGAAATTTACCAAATCCACATAAGAACTTAGACTTTTTAACAATTTCCATCCAAACTGTATACTTGTTAAACTAAAAATCAAGATTCAACAAACAAATGAATCTTAAAGCAGCCGTCAAACAGCTTATTTGCAGTAAGATATACATTGGGATACCTATTTTCACGACGTACGCTCAATCATTAATATAGCGTCAAACCGAAACATGAAACCAGTAAACTTTTAACTGTATGAGACAACAAAGAACGCTCACAAAGAAAACGTACTACGCACTAAATTAGGATTACGCCCAAAACTCATGTCCAAAAGTATTACACGCTGCCCTAAATGCCACACTGCGTTTCGCATTACCGATTCACATTTAAACTCCGCAAAGGGAGCCGTTCGCTGTGGCTCATGTTTAAATATATTTAATGCCAAAGATTTTTTAATTAGCCAGAATACAGAAAAGAACGCAAAAAACACGACAGAGAAAGCCAAGGCCTCAAAAGCATCGATCACACCTAAAAAGACAGTGACCTCTTCCGCCCCCAAAATAGCAACTCAGCAGTCTGGGCCCGCTAAGACGAGTACTGTCTCGAAGAAAAAACCAAATACAGGCACTGTCGCCAAAAAACCCGTTTCAACCAGCAAAAAATCAAACCATATAGACCTAGATGATGACATTTTAATTAGTGACGACCTCGACTTTGAAGACGATCAGGATGACGCCGAAGATGACATTATCCAAAACTTAGGTTTCACAAAAACGAAAACATTATCTTCTGACTTCAATTTATTTGAACGAAAAACACAATCCAAAGAAGAAGATGAAGAAACCAGCGATACCGATGAATCTTGGGCACTCGATTTATTACGTGATGACAAATCGACTATAAAAAGTAATAACGCATCAAAACCAGATACATTTGCAAAAGCACCAACAGGGCGTTTTTCTGCTTTTGAACTCATTGACACAGAAAAAGATACGACACCAGCAGAGCCTGCACATAAAATAGAGAAAGTAGAAGCGCCGAGCCAACCACGTACACACCAAACGACTGCAGAAAAAATTCGCGCCGAAACAGCGATGACTCAGCAGATTTTCTTAGATGATGAAAATGACTTTGAACCAGACTACGATTCAAATTTTGATGAATCAATTGACGATTCCGCTTATAATACCGGCTCAAAAGATCCAAAATCATCAACAAACAATCAATTTTATATAGATGCTATAGAGCCTGAACCTGTGGAATTTTCTTGGATCAAACATGGCGGTAATATCTGGTATTCCAATACTTTTTGGCTTGCCTTATGCACACTGGCTTTTGCATTAGCAGTAGGCCAACTGGCTTACTTCAAATTCGACACACTCAGTCGCATGGAGCCTTATCGCAATTACTACAACATAAGTTGTAAACTATTAGACTGTCAGCTTCCCGCTCTCGTTGATATATCTAAAATTCGGACAGCAAATTTGGTTATTCGTAGCCACCCTAAAATTGAGGGGGAGCTACTTGTTGATGCCGTTTTACAAAATGACGCACCTTTTGATCAAAAATTTCCATCGCTTGATCTAATTTTCACCGATATCAACAACCAACCTATTGCCGCCAAGCGCTTCAAACCCAGTGAATACCTTGCTGGAGAGCTCGCTGGGCGTACCGTCATGCCTTCGCAACAACCGATTCATATTGCTCTTCAAATAGAGGATCCTGGCCCCTCTGCTATAAATTATCAAATGACGATCAGTCAAGCTAAAAATTGATATTTTTTTGATCAACCTGATCAAATTATGCGTTTAAAAATACGTAACTAATCGGTATGATGTCGGCCTTTTTAATCGTGCGCAAAAACATGTGCATCACATACGCTATCAAAGCTCGCTAACATCAATGCAAACGATTACCGCTGAGTCAGAAAGTTTGGGGATTTACTCGTTGTTCCACATAGGAAAACACATAATACAAGGCCATGCTCTATTGGCCCCGATGGCCGGAGTTACGGACCTACCCTTTCGACAAATATGTCGTGATTTAGGTGCCGCTCTCACAACAAGTGAAATGATCACAAGTGATACATCACTGTGGACAAGCACTAAGAGTAGTTCTCGCTTGCGTATGGATGACAACACATATATCCCACGCAGCATGCAAATTGCTGGCACAGACCCCGAACAGCTAGCTCTAGCAGCCATACAATGTGTGGAACTCGGTGCTGACATTATTGATATCAATATGGGATGCCCAGCCAAAAAAGTGTGTAAGAAGCTCGCCGGATCTGCACTTCTCAAAGATGAAGCACTTGTAGCAAAAATTTTAGAAACCGTTATTGGAAGTGTTGATGTACCCGTAACACTCAAAACACGCACAGGCTGGGACAAACAAAACAAAAATGGAATAAATGTCGCCATTATGGCTGAAGAATTAGGTATTGCCGCTATTGCTATCCATGGTCGCACCCGGGAGTGTCGTTTTCATGGCCTAGCAGAATACGAAACCATAACGCGCATTGCTGACGCCGTACATATTCCTGTCATTGCTAATGGCGACATCAGTTCCGCTCAGAAGGCCCATGATGTGTTAAATGAAACCGGGGCGGCGGCCGTTATGATTGGTCGATCAGCATTAGGAAACCCTTGGATTTTTTCACAAATCAATGCCCTATTAACAGATAAAAACGATAAAATAGCTCCACCAGAACCAACCACAATCCAATCTGTCGCACTAGAACACATTAAAGCTTTGCACGACTTTTATGGCGAGTTTAAAGGCTTACGCATTGCCCGCAAACATTTTGCTTGGTATAGCAAAAACCTTCCCTTGTCAAAAGAGTCGATCAAAACCTTTAACCAAATAGAAGCAGCAGAACAGCAATTACAACATATAAAAAATTATTTCACGCACTTAACCAATTACGAGGAACAAGCAGCATGAACACAGCTGATGCGTTTACCATTGAAAAAAAATCAGAGTTCACTACCGATATCACCACACAAGAACGCTATATAGCACCACAAAACCAATCATTACGTGATTGCGTAGAAAAAGCTGTGAGCAATTATTTCCAACATTTAGATGGGCAAGACGTTACATCGGTATACGATATGGTTATGGCTGAAGTTGAAGCCCCCATGCTTGAAGTTGTTATGAAGTACACTCGCCACAACCAAACTCGTGCGGCCAGTATTTTAGGACTCAATCGCGGAACATTACGTAAACTATTAAAGCAATACGGCTTACTATAAGGCTCCACTTAAATAGAAAAATACTATGGTTAGTCATTTCCCACAACAAATGACGAATAAAACATAAACACCCATATCTCATACAGTAACTGTATTTATTAACTTACTGTTGCATTTCGTTATTGCGGTGTATCGCTATAAAACAATCATTCTGTTTTTATTTACGGCATCGCAATAACATAATCCGCAATGTAATCATTGCGGAGTTACTCGCTTTTATAGGATTGTTATTTATGACGCGAATCACTGATTTCGTAACCATTAAACGTGCTCTTATTAGTGTCTCAGACAAAACAGGCATTGTAGAATTCGCACAAGCTCTCGCCCAAGAAGGTGTCGAGATCCTATCAACTGGCGGGACTTTTCGATTATTAACAGACAATAATATCGCCGCAACGGAGATTTCCGATTATACCGGTTTCCCAGAAATGATGAGCGGACGTGTAAAAACACTACACCCTAAAGTACACGGCGGCATTTTAGCCCGTCGCGGGGTTGATGACGACGTCATGGCTCAACACGGTATCAACACCATCGATATGGTTATCGTGAACCTCTACCCGTTCGAAGAAACTATCGCCAAACCAGGCTGTGATTTAGCTGATGCTATTGAAAATATAGATATCGGTGGCCCAACCATGGTAAGAGCTGCAGCCAAAAACTTTAACGATGTCGCGATGGTTGTTAATGCCTCAAGCTATGAGGCCGTACTGACAGAAATGAAAAACAACAAAGGCGCTATATCGCGCGCAACACGTTTTGATTTATCAGTACAAGCCTTTGAACATACCGCTGCCTATGACGGTGCTATTGCCAACTATTTAGGTACCAAAGTGACTGACACAGATAGCGAGTTCCCACGCACATATAATATGCAATTCGTGAAATCGCAATCTATGCGCTACGGTGAAAACCCGCATCAAAAAGCCGCTTTTTACGTAGAAAAGAATTTCCAAGGCACCAGTATTGCAACATCGTCACAACTACAAGGTAAAGAATTATCCTTCAACAATGTTGCCGATACAGACTCCGCATTAGAAACCGTTAAACTCTTTAACGAACCTGCTTGTGTCATCGTCAAACACGCCAACCCATGCGGTGTAGCGCTTGCGCCAACATTGCTTGAAGCCTATGAGAAAGCATTCGCAACAGATCCTGAATCTGCATTTGGCGGCATTATCGCTTTTAACCGAGAATTAGATTCCGCCACCGCTGCAGCAATTATTGAAAAGCAATTTGTTGAAGTGATTATTGCGCCAAGTATTCACTCTGATGCTAAAGCTATCTGCGCAGCAAAGAAAAACGTTCGTTTACTTGAATCAGGCGAATGGGAAACACCAGCGATCAACGCTTACGATTATAAACGTGTAACCGGTGGTTTACTGATTCAAGATCGTGATAACGGTATGATTGGCGCCGAAGATCTAGAAATTGTTACCAAACGTGCGCCCACAGATGATGAAATCCGTGATTTACTGTTTGCTTGGAACGTGGCCAAAATGGTGAAATCTAACGCCATTATCTATGCAGCGAATAGCCAAACCGTTGGCGTAGGCGCTGGACAAATGAGCCGAGTGAACTCTGCACGTATTGCTGCTATCAAAGCGGAACATGCAGGCTTTGAAGTTAAAGGTTCTGTCATGGCATCGGATGCATTTTTCCCTTTCCGTGATGGTATCGATAATGCAGCACAAGTAGGTATTAAAGCCGTTATTCAGCCCGGCGGCTCCATGCGCGATGAAGAAGTTATTGCTGCAGCAGATGAACACAATATTGCCATGGTCTTTACCGGTATGCGTCACTTCAGACACTAAAACCGCACTCACATTGATGGACACAACGCTGACGTAATTTATATAAATACATTGGCGTTGTGTACATCAAACGATACATCAACACACGGTTCTAAACCATATTGTTGTTATATCGTCCCACAACATACTCACAGCATGACATTCTTTTGATAGGTTAAGAGCATACATTATGAATATTCTTATTATTGGTAGTGGCGGTCGCGAACACGCACTGGCTTGGAAGGCAGCACAAAACCCAAAGGTAAAAACTGTATTCGTAGCGCCAGGTAACGCTGGTACAGCAACAGGCACGAAACTTCAAAATATTGACCTTGATATTCTAGATTTTGCCAAACTAACAGAATTCGCTAAAAACAATGCCGTTGAGCTCACCATTGTTGGGCCTGAAGTTCCTTTGGTTGAAGGGATTGTTGACTATTTCACCGAACAAAAATTAGCCTGTTTTGGCCCAAGTAAAGGAGCTGCGCAATTAGAAGGCTCCAAAACATTCACCAAAGACTTCCTCGCACGTCACAATATTCCAACAGCAGATTACCAAAGCTTTACCGAAATCGCCCCTGCCTTAACCTACTTAAGAGAGAAAGGCGCTCCTATCGTTATCAAAGCCGATGGTTTAGCTGCGGGTAAAGGCGTGATTGTTGCTGAAGATTTAGCCACTGCCGAGGCCGCTATACACGACATGCTATCGGGCAACGCTTTTGGTGATGCGGGTTGCCGTGTTGTTATTGAAGAATTTTTAACCGGCGAAGAAGCCAGCTTTATTGTTATTGCCGACGGTAAAAACGTATTACCCATGGCAACAAGCCAAGACCACAAACGTGCACACAACGGTGATACCGGACCAAATACCGGCGGAATGGGCGCATATTCTCCTGCACCTGTTGTCACCCCTGATGTTTATGACCGCATTATGAAAGAAGTGATTATGCCAACCATTAATGGTATGGCAAGCGAAGGCAATACCTATGTTGGCTTTCTGTACGCCGGCTTAATGATTGATACAAACGGCGCGCCCAAAGTTATCGAGTACAACTGCCGTTTCGGTGATCCGGAAACTCAGCCTATCATGATGCGTTTGAAGTCAGACCTTTCAGATTTATGCTTAGCAGCTCTTAGCGGCACACTTGACCAATGCACTACCGAATGGGATGAGCGTGCAGCGGTAGGCGTAGTTTTAGCTGCTGGAGGCTACCCAGGTAGTTACAACAAAGGTGATGTCATTAGTGGGCTAGATCATTGCGATTCAGACATCGCTAAAGTTTTTCATGCGGGCACAAAAGTCATCGATGGTGATATAGCAACGCAAGGTGGACGCGTATTATGCGCAACCGCACTGGGTAACAGCGTGACCGAAGCACAAGAAAATGCTTACGCTCAAGCACGTCAAATCACATGGAAGAATGTCATGATGCGTACCGATATCGCTTATCGTGCGATTGAACGCGAACAAAAAATATAACTGAACAATCTCAGTAAAAAATGACAATGAGCTCAACAGCCACCTAAAACAGGTGGCTTACCATAATCATCTCCCACAAGACAGTTCCTCTCAAAGCACGCCTTCTCAAGACAAACCCTCTCAAAATCAACTATCCATACTTAACACCTATCATCAACAATCGAACCAAAAGAGAACATACAAACACCATGCTGGTGCCTAAAGAATTATTTTAAAAAATCTAAAAATCAAAATCTAAAAAATACGCACCAAAAGAATACAAAAAAACACAAAAAATACACATATTTAGAAAAAAACCAACTGGCTTGCTTATTGCTTTATCAACAATAGCACCATCGAAATGCCTCAAAGCACCAATTTCAAACAACCCAATTACAGAATTACATAACTGTCAGGCAAAAACATGAGCTCATCAAAATTAAATGTACTGGATCTTTCACAAACCAATATTCGAACACTGCACTTAACGTGGTTTGCTTTCTTCTTAACCTTCGTCGTTTGGTTTTCCCACGCACCCCTTAAGCCATTGATTGTTGAAGCTTTCAATATGAGCAATGCGCAATGGAAAGCATTACTTATCCTTAACGTTGCATTAACCATTCCTGCACGTATTGTTATTGGCATACTCGTCGATAAATTTGGCCCGCGTATTGTCTTCAGCGCTCTATTAATGAGCTCTGGCCTTTTATGTTTAGCCTTTGCGTCCGCACAATCCTTTGAACAACTTGCTTTATTACGTTTCGCATTAGGTTTTGTTGGCGCAGGGTTTGTTATCGGCATCCGTATGGTTGGCGAATGGTTTCCCGCGCGTCAAGTAGGCCTTGCAGAAGGTATTTATGGTGGTTGGGGCAATTTTGGCTCGGCCGCAGCAGCGTTTATTCTGCCATCTATTGCTCTTCTTGTTTTTGGCGGTGACAACGGTTGGCGCTATGCCATAGCAAGCACAGGGGTTGCGGCATTTTTGTATGGTATTTTCTTTTATTGGCGTGCGCGAAACACACCAAAAGGCTCTACCTATTTCAAACCTAAAAAGTCAGGTGGCTTAGAAGTTACCAGTCGTGGTGACTTCTACCTATACCTTGCCATGAACATTCCTATGTATGTCATTCTTGCGGTACTCGCATGGAAATTATCTCCCAGTGGCGTTCAACTATTAAGCCAAACAGCAACATATGCTATGTATGCCATTCTTATTGTTTTGTTTGTTTTCCAAGTGTCACAAATATACAAAGTAAATAAAGATATGCTGGCTAACGGCGTGGAAGAAAATCAAAAATATAAATTCAAACAAGTCGCGGTATTAAATTGGGGTTACTTTGTTACGTTCGGCTCAGAACTTGCGGTTGTTTCTATGCTACCTGCTTTTTTCTTAGAAACGTTTGAAGGCATGACATTAGCTAAAGCCGGTATGCTAGGTGCTGCATTTGCGTTTATGAATCTTATTGCTCGCCCAGGAGGTGGTTATATCAGTGACAAATTCGGTCGCAGACTATCTCTATCCATCTTCATCTGTGGGTTATCTATAGGCTATTTCATTCTATCTCAAGTTTCTAGCAGTTGGCCTGTTTCTGCTGCTGTTGTCGCCGTCATGTTTTGTTCGTTTTTCGTGCAAGCCGGTGAAGGCGCCGTATTTGCTATTGTTCCTTTAGTTAAGCGCCGCCTAACGGGACAAGTTGCTGGTATGACAGGAGCCTACGGTAACGTCGGTGCGGTAACCTTTCTGACCGTATATAGCTTCGTCGATGCGAGCACTTTCTTTATGATTATTGGTGCATGCGCACTTGTTGTTTTAGGTATTACACAGCTACTCGAAGAACCTGAAGGCCACTCTGTTGAAGTGGATGAACACGGTAATGTACAGCACATTGAGCTAACCTAAATGTGATATATACATAACTAAAAAAACGACAATACATGTCACAACGATCCTCTGTATATTATTGCCATATACAGAGGATTTTTTTATCGTTCAAAAGAGCTCTATTCTTGCTCCAACTTAAGGCGTGTATTGTCTATGGACCATATCCATTCAACACTCAAAATCACCATTGCACAAATCAGTGACAAAGGCCCCAAACCGGAGAATCAAGATACGGTGGGTGCTCGCATCCCTGAAGGCACAGCCCTAACAACAAAAGGCATTGCGATTGCTGTCGCCGACGGTGTAAGCAGTAGTAAAGCTGCTCGTCAAGCTAGCCAATCTGCCGTGACAGGCTTTCTAACCGATTACTATGCCACACCCGATACATGGCGCACGAACCAATCAGCCGTACAGGTTATTCAATCACTTAATCGCTACCTGTGGGGACAAAGCCAAAACAGTATCCGAGATGAAGGCTACCTCACCACGTTTTCATCCCTTATTTTAAAAGGTGATAGTTGCTTTATTTTCCATGTGGGTGATACACGTATTTACCGCTTTCGTGATAATAGCCTTGAGCAGCTCACTCGAGACCACACACAAAAAATTGACCAAAACACCACATACCTAAGTCGTGCATTAGGGGCAGACTCTGTATTAGAGATTGATGCCATATCTGAGTCATTACGTATTGATGATATTTATATGCTATCGAGTGATGGCATACATGATGCTATTCCTTTGAATGAACTCAAAACACTGTTCAAAACAGAGAAAGAACCACAACTCATTGCAGAACAGGCTATTGCTTTAGCAGAAAAACACAACACAAAAGATAATTTAAGCGTCCAAATTGTACGTATTGATCATCTAGGCTCAGCCTCCCAACACGATGCTGTTACGCTACTTTCAAAACTGCCGTTTCCACCACCATTGAACCTAGG
>Ga0055584_100004742_pt1 | contig 13301 bp, 13 predicted proteins | sample OSDHelmetaG_FD_58716 | JGI IMG/M metagenome (GOLD analysis project Ga0055584, IMG submission 58716) | Pelagic marine sediment microbial communities from the LTER site Helgoland, North Sea, for post-phytoplankton bloom and carbon turnover... | ecosystem: Environmental > Aquatic > Marine >... | reverse complement strand
CCGACACTGATGTGATCGGTATCCCCGATTCGATCAATACCCAAATAGCGATTTTTTCGGAAAAGCTGAACGAGATTCATGTCGGGTGTGATCGTATCGAAGATTGGCAGGTTGTCCTGATCGCGCTGCGGTATATGGACGTAAAGTAATCGTGGCTCGATAGTCTGAACTCGATTTGAATTTTTCATACTGCGTTCGAGGATTAAACCAGTGTCTAGGCTCGTGATCGGTATTGTACGTGTCAGGTTGGTCTGCGCACCCGGCAGTATGTTCTTCAATTTGTAACGCGTGTAATCCATCGTAACGGCCGGAGTAACGAACCAGCCTGGCCGCGTTATCGGTAGTTCCAGTTTCGGTGCAGCGTTGAATCTCCAGCCGGTTACGCCAACATTACGATCAAAATTAACGACCTCACCGTCAATGCCAAAGCGAAATCCAAGCGGCATATCCCAACTACCGTTGATGAGAATCTGTGGCAAGCGTCGATACGGTTGCTGATCTGCTGCGATTGCATCGTCAATCGTTTGGTAATCCTGAACTTGTCCGAGCATCGAGAAGTTTGGTGAGTAATAGTCGAAACGGATGTTCCGGTTCAGGTGAGTGATACTGGAAACGCTAAGACTGCCACCTAGATCTTCATAGTATTGGCTATCCGAAACTTCACGTAGATTTATCTGATTGCGCCAGCCGTTGCCGAATAAGGTTAGGTGTTGAAACCTGAATTGGTGACGTGCCGTATTTATGATGTCATCATCCGGCAGGTAATCGGCAGCAATAACGCCTTTATTGCGCTCCGTCAGGTAGCGAAATTCTGTCGCGAGCTGCACGCCACGATTGGTCAGTAATCGTGGCGTAATCATCGCATCGTAGTTGGGTGCGATATTCCAGTACCAGGGTACGCGAATCTCGTTACCGCTGCGACCAGAGCTGCCAATCTCGGGAGTTAGTACACCTGATTTTCGCGCGTTACCAATGGGGAAAGACAAGTATGGTGCATACAGGATCGGGATGCCCTTGAATTTCAGTTGCATGCCTTTTGCGGTGCCAACACCTTTTTTTGTGTCAAGCACTATCGATTTGCCTTGCATTAACCAGTCTTCGGAACCGGGTGGACAAGTAGTGTACTCAACGCCATCTAGCGTTAACTTACCGTCTTGATTGATCTCGAGGGTATCTGCGGCGCCACGTCCGTTGCTTGCACCGATCGAGAACTCGGCGCCTTCGAAGCGTATACGGCCGTTTCCGTAAGCAAACTCGGCAGAATTACTATGAATTTGTGTGTAGGGATCTTCATAGTGCACGCCGCCTTCGAGATGCAGTGCTTTGTATAGAGGGTCATATCTCGCGCTGTCTGCGCTCATAAGTTTCGTATCGCGCCGAAGCATGACACCGCCAGACATGGTTGCCGTCGGCGAAGCGCCAAAGGTAGACTCAAGGCGACCTGCCTCAAGTTGTATCGTTTCTGGGTTCGCCAACGGCGTTGCTAGCATGAACGGGTTCGTTGAAAGTGGCTTGCCGAGTGACGTTTGGCACGAATCAGGCGCAGCCGCGTTCGTGTTTATGGCAGCCAGTAGCAGGCACGCAGATATCAGTGGTTTGGAGGACAAATCAATTTCGAGTCAGGTTTCGGCCGAAGCCATCAAAGACGGGATGTTAACAGGCATTCTTATTTGATACCTTCGCATAGTTTTATATATGCTTCAACGCGTTACGGAGAGAACTGATTAGCCAAAAAGATGCCGCTGTTGACTCTCGTCTGGCTGGACTTTGCGACTGGATTAGCAATATCGGGCCAGTTGCTGGTGCCGATGTCGCTCCCGCATCCGATGACGCTAGTTTCCGGCGTTACTTTCGATTGCGAAAGGGGGGTAAAAGTTTCATCGCAATGGATGCGCCGCCGCAGGAGGACTGCTGGCCGTTTATACGGATAGCCGGATACCTAGAGGCGATGCAACTCAATACGCCACGCGTCATTGAGGCTGATATGGAAAACGGTTTTTTGCTGCTTGCAGACTTGGGTAGCGAGCAATATATCAACACCCTCAAAACAGATCCTGATAAAGCTGACAGTCTTTATTCTGATGCGATGGACGCTTTGCTAGTGATGCAAAGTCGCGGCAATGTGTATCAGGATAGTTTGCCGCCGTACGATAGTGAATTGCTTCGCCTTGAACTTTCACTGTTTCGGGACTGGTTATGCGACACACATTTGAATCTAAAATTTAGCGATGCCGACGAAAAAAGTTGGCAGGCTTGTTGCGATCTCCTTGTTGATAATGCCTTACGACAGATGCAGGTATTTGTGCATCGCGACTATCATTCTCGCAACCTCATGGTCATGCGCGATAACAATCCCGGTATTTTGGATTTTCAGGATGCAGTGGAGGGGCCACTCACCTACGATCTAGTCAGCTTACTAAAAGACTGCTATATCCATTGGCCTGCAGATCAGGTTCGTCTATGGGCGCTCTACTTTTACGAGCACCTGAGTGAAGCCGTGCGAAAGCAGATGGGCGAGCAACAGTTTTTCACTTACTTCGAGTTGATGGGAGTGCAGCGACATTTGAAAGCGGCCGGGATTTTCTGTCGCTTGAATCATCGCGATGGCAAGCCAGCCTATTTAGGCGACGTTCTCGCTACGCTCAATTATGTTGTCGAGATCTCTCCTTATTACCCAGAGTTGGAGTTTCTTGCCCGGTTAATAACGGAGCAAATCGTACCAATCTGGGATTCTGTGGAATGAAGGTCATGATTCTTGCCGCTGGGCGTGGCGAGCGATTGCGGCCACTAACCGACTCAATACCAAAAGCCCTCGTTGAAGTTCGCGGGCAAAGCCTGCTCGAACGGCATCTCGACAAGATCCGCGATGCAGGGATAAGTGATGTCGTGATCAACCTTGGTTGGAAGGGTGAGAAAATTCGGGACAGACTGGGTTCAGGATCACGGTTCGGATTGAATATTGAATTCAGCGACGAGGGTGATAACGTCCTTGAAACGGGCGGTGGAGTTTTCAAGGCCTTGCATCTGCTCGGTGATGACGCGTTCCTGGTTGTGAACGCCGATATCTATTCGGATATGCCCATACCGCAAATCAACCTGCCCGAGTCTAGTCTAGGTCATCTGGTTCTTATACCGTCTCCTGCTTATCGTGATGGCGGGGACTTCGAACTTGTTGACGGAAAAATTCAGAACGGCGAATCTCCGATACTGACTTTCAGCGGTGTCGCTCAATACCGCGCTGAGATATTTGAAGGATGCGAGCAGGGGAGATTCTCAATTGTTCCACTTTTACGGAAATTTGCCGATGCAGGCCGACTGAGCGGATCTCTTTACGAAGGCTTCTGGGCTGACATTGGTACCCCCGAGCGTCTCGCCGCGCTCAAGTAACGCACGGCGAGAAATACTCGCCGAGTTACTCTGGAGGTTTATTAGTTAGATGTTCTGACTTCCGGGGCATTGCCATATAGAAGTGGTCGTAACCGGTAGGGTGGCCGTGGAAAATAGAAAGTTCAATCGGTCCTGGGCCAATCTTGCGATATTCACTTAGCCGTATGACCACTGAGGCAAAACGAGAAATCAATATGAATACGAAAATAATAATATTTTTCATGGCATTCTCCCGATTACAAAGACAGGTGATTTAGGAGGTATGGTAGAAACTCATCGGCGGCATCTTCCAAACTCAAGTTGATGCCCAGTCGATGCAGATCAGTCATTTGCAGTTCGGCATAGCCACAAGGGTTGATTCGCGTGAACGGCTCAAGATCGATGGCGATATTGAGCGCCATGCCGTGGAAACTTGAACCACGACGGATTCTCAATCCTAGGCTCGCTAGTTTTTCGCCGTTAACGTACACGCCGGGAGCGTCCGGGCGAGCAACCGCTTCAACATCGTAGTCGGCTGCAAGATTAACGACGCTCTGCTCGAGTGCAGTTACTAAAGCACGCACCCCCATGTTTGAGCGCCGCAAATCGATCAGTGGGTAGATCATCAATTGGCCAGGGCCGTGAAACGTTACCTGCCCGCCGCGATCGGTCTTTATGACTGGAATATCACCTAGTTCCAGTAAATGCTCCTCGCTGGCATTCAACCCCATCGTAAAAACCGGTGGGTGCTCTACAAACCAGATTTCGTCAGGAGTTTTGTCATCGCGCGTGTTTGTGAATTCTTGCATTTCCTGCCACATTGGAACGTATTCTTGCCGGCCATAAAAAACGGTTTTCATAGCGCCATCAAAACGTCATCGTGCCCCGAGACGTCGCGATAAATATCGTCCAGTTGCTGCTGGCTTGTGGCTGTTACCGTGACTGTTACTGAGACAAAATTAGCCTTGTTACTCAGATTGATCCGTACAGCATCGTCGGTGACTGGTCCTACATGGCTTTCGATAAGACTCTGTGCAGTAACGCGAAACTCCGGTGTATCCCGTCCCATCATCTTAATGGGGAATTCGCATGGAAATTCGATTATAGACTCTTCGTCCATATCACTCGAACCAGAGGCTTACAGTATCTTTTGTGCGTTGCCAGAATTTGCCCATGGGGTTATCGTCTAGTGCTCGGAGTGATGTCCGAAGCAGCTCTTCTCCGTCGAGACTGATACTGAGGTTAGCGACGGGTTGACCGGCAGCCAAAGGCGCCATAACGATAGCAGGAATGTTCAGTTGGGATTTCAAATGGTTGTACGAGCCGCGACGAACGGTAATATAGAGATCCTCTGACACGCCTAAAGCGGAATACAGCTTTTCCGATTTCCAGACTCTGGCGTTCGAGATTTTTTCACCAGCCTTGAATAACAGACGTGTTTCAAAGAATCGAAACGCGTAATTCACCAACGCCTGGCTGCCATCAGCTCGCGCTTTAGTGCTGGATGTACCCAGAACAACCGAAATGATTCGCATGTCATCACGTATCGCAGAAGTGATCAGACAATAGCCGGCAGCTTCGGTATAGCCGGTCTTCAGTCCGTCAACTGAGTCATCACGCCACAATAGTGAGTTTCGGTTGCTTTGTCTGATGTTGTTGAACGTAAATTCCTTCATCGCATGCCATTTGTAATAATTGGGAAAATCCTCAATGATCGCGCGCGAGAGTGTTGCGAGGTCACGAGCGGTCGTTGTGTGGTTCTTAGCCGGTAGTCCCGTTGCATTTCGAAAGTGGCTCGCATGCATTCCGAGCGCCACCGCATGTTGGTTCATCATTTCAGCGAATACGCTTTCGGTGCCCGCAATATGCTCTGCGAGAGCAACGCTTGCATCGTTGCCTGATTGCACAATCATGCCAAGTAATAGGTCCTGTACCTTCACCCTCTTGCCGACTTCGATAAACATCCGCGAGCCTTCAGTACGCCAAGCTTTCTCACTAACCGTAACTTCCTCTTCGAGCGTAATTTGGCCCTGCTTCAGGGCGTTGAAGACCACATACGTCGTCATTATCTTGGTGAGGCTGGCGGGAGCTAGGGGTTGGTCTGCGTTGAGCGCAGCAATTTCGTGGCCTGTCTTACTGTCGATAACCAGATAACTCTTGGCACCGATAATAGGGGCCGCCGGCGTCGGCATCTGGGCTACAGAAGATGCTGAAAATAAAAGGAAAAGCGGAACTATGAGCGCACTGGATAATCGTAGGGACATACTACCTCTGGTTCTAAATAAACTGAGTCGATACTTATTGTACGCGGCTACTTAGTAATAAGATAAGTGGTCGTGACGCCAAGGCCTGCGAGTTCCTCGACGAGCACATCGTATTGAGTAACGTTCGTGACAGGACCAACGCGCACATGAAATAACGTCATGCTGGACGAAGTGTCTTCATAAATAAGGGCCGTGCTTACGCCAGACTGCGAGAGCATAGCAAGGAGACGTTCGGCATTGCTCCGGTCGCCAAATGCGCCCACCTGAACATAGATCTGACTGGATTCCACCGAAGGGCTCGATACGACTTTTTTTATTGGTCTATCAAAATTAATTGCAGTCACTTCGACCAGGCTTGTGCCATCACTAATCATGTCGAGTTTCATGGCAGCCGCGTATGACAGATCAATGATGCGATTATTGACGAACGGTCCCCGATCGTTCACGCGAACGACGATCCTCTTATCGTTGCGTAGGTTTCTTACATGGACGTACGTCGGTAATGGCAGTGTCTTATGCGCGGCGGTCATTTCGTACATGTCGTAGACCTCGCGGTTCGAGGTGAGGTTGCCGTGAAATTTCTTTCCATACCAAGATGCTACGCCGCGTTCCTGATAATTGGCGCTGCTTCCCATCACTGTATAGGTCTTATTAAACACCTCGTACTGCCCACCGTTACCGAGGTCTCGTCCATTGCCATATTTACTGCGCGCTTCTGGTCGTGGAACTGCATCACCAGGCATGTTCGGAATATTTGCGCTTCCGGGGCCATCACGATGAGTCTTGCCGCTACCGCATCCGGCAAGTACCAGCGCTAGCGTGAAAACGAATAGATGTGAACTGCTAAGACGCATTAGCATCAGTCTCAGCATTTACCTTCGACGAAATTTGTTGTCCGAGTTGATGCACAGCGAGTGCATACATCACGCTGCGATTGTATTTCGTGATCACGAAAAAGTTGTGAAAGCCGACCCAGTGCTCAATGCCATGTTCACCTTCATAAGTCAGGAGTTCACCCTTGCTGTCGATGCGCAGATCAGTAGCAAACAGAACGCCCTTTTTACTGAGTGATTCAACGGTGCCTGATACTTTTAATGTGTTTCTTGGCTTCGGCACATCACCTGACCAGCTATTACTCAGCGTCGCTTGTGCGGCGACCTCTTCAGTGCTCCGCCATTTATGCGCCAGGAAATAGTTTGCGATGCTGCCACTGACATCAGCCCAATTTCCCCAAATGTCGCGCTTGCCATCACCCGTGGAATCGACGGCGTATGCGCGAAAGCTTGACGGCATGAATTGTGGTCGACCCATGGCGCCGGCATAGGAGCCCATCGGTACGGTGGGATCCAATTCTTCTTCGCGGGCGAGGATAAGAAACTGCATTAATTCTTTTCTGAAGAATTTTGAACGCGGCGGGTATTCGAATGCCAGTGTCGTCAGCGCATCGATCACCCGATCCTTGCCGGTAATGCGTCCGAAGTAGGTTTCAACTCCAATAATGCCAACCAAGATCTCGATGGATACGCCAGTCTCGAGCATGATGCGCTCTAGCATTTCCTTGTTTTCTTTCCAGAAAGTAACGCCGACATTGATGCGTTCTTTGGTGATGAAGATCTTGCGATACTGGCCCCACGTTAGCGTGCGCTCCGCGGGTTTCGATATTTGCTTGATGATGCTCTGCTTAATTCGTGCCTTTTCGAGCGTCTCGATGAGATGAGCGCGGTCGAATGCATATTCTTTAACCATCTCGTCAATGAATGCAGCAACATTGTCTTGATTGACGTTGACGGGCGCCGTTTCAGCGGCGTGAGCATGGGAGTACAAAGCGAGGGTTACAGCGACAAGCGCAAGGCGAATAGATTTCATTAGTGTGGCAGCAGTTTCCGATATGAGTGAATCGACATCAGAATACCGAATCCAACCATCAGCGTCACCATAGACGTGCCACCGAAACTTACGAGCGGTAATGGCACCCCTACGACAGGAACCAAACCGGTCACCATCGCAGTGTTGACGAAAACGTAGACTAGGAATGTCAGGCTTATCGATCCGGCGAGCAAGCGGGAGTAGGTGTCATGAGCTTGAAATGCGATATAGAGCCCGCGTCCGATCACGAACATGTACAACGCAAGTAGCCCGATAACTCCAAGTAGCCCGAATTCCTCACCCAGAACAGCGAAAATGAAATCCGTGTGCCGTTCTGGTAGAAACTCAAGCTGCGCCTGCGAGCCGTTAGTCCAGCCCTTACCAAAAAGACCACCAGAGCCGATCGCGATCTTGGATTGGATGATGTTGTAGCCGGCGCCGAGTGGGTCGCTGTCAGGATTCAAAAGAGTCAGGACTCGTTGCTTTTGATAGTCCTGCATGAAACTCCAGAGCAAGAACGCGCCAGGAATGGAGAGTGCACCAAGACCAAAAATGATCTTGAAGGACATGCCAGCGAGAATGATAACGATGATTCCTGAGGCCGCGATCAAGATCGACGTTCCGAGGTCAGGTTGTTTTGCGATCAGATAGGTCGGGACGGCAATCAACACCGCAATGACGGTAATATGTCTGAGCTTGGGCGGTATTTCCCGGTCGTGCAGATACCAGGCCGTCATCATCGGAACAGCGAGCTTCATTGCTTCGGACGGCTGAAAGCGAACACCGATGTTCAGCCAGCGACGCGCTCCCTGACCGATATCGCCCATGGTCAGAACCAGCACGAGCAGTACTAGTCCGCCAAAGTATGCCCATGGCGTCCAGCGGCGCAGCAAGTCCGGCGGCAGTTGAGCGACGATAAGCATCGCAATGAGGGCAATCCCCATGCGAATTGCTTGGTTGATAAGTAGCACGGAACTCTCACCGGCAGCACTGTAGAGAACGAATAGGCCAAAACCACAAATTAGTAACAGACTACCGAGCAGAGGAATATCGATGTTCAGGTTTCGAATCAGCCTGGAGAGACTTGGTGCTCCTGACGATCTGGGTGAGTAAATGCGTTGCTTTTTACTTAGGCGTATCATCATCGTACTTCAGATACTTATCCATAATGGCCTTAGCTATTGGCGCGGCGACATTGCTACCACTACTACCATTCTCGACGATGACGGCAACTGCGATACGCGGATGATCATAAGGCGCGAAGGAAATGAACAATGCATGGTCGCGCTGGTGCTCTTCAATTTCATCTTCGTTGTACTCTTCGTCCTGAGCAATAGATACGATTTGTGCTGTGCCGCTTTTGCCAGCCATCTTATATGGTGCACCAAAGCCAACCGTTCTCGCTGTCCCTTGCGGGCCCTGCATGACGTTGCGCATCGCTTCGAGAACATTATCCCAATAAAGCTCATTGCCGATTCCGACGTTGCCCAACCACACCGGCTCTACTAAAGCCTTCTCTCTGCTGAGTGGGTCTTCGATAGCTGCGACCATATGCGGACGAAACCGCGAACCGCGGAGTGCCAACGTGCCGACGGCTGAGGCTAGCTGCAACGGAGTCGCGAGCATGAATCCCTGCCCGATCGACGCGATAACGGTCTCTCCGTCGTACCAGCGCTTATTGTCATGATCACGAAAATTATTGCGTTTCCATTCCTTGCTGGGCACTAGACCGGGTCGTTCGCCAAGAACATCGACACCGGTTTGACTGCCAAGACCAAATCGCGTCAGATATTCGTGCATGTTATCGATGCCGAGGTCGCCACTGATCTCGTAAAAATATACATCACAGGACTGTGCGATTGCGTCATGCAGGTCGACGGGCCCGTGAGGCTTCCAGTCGCGATAGCGGTGTTCGTTGCCTTCGAGCTGAAAGTAGCCGACGCATACGGTCTTGCGCGTCAGATTGGTAGCGCCGGTCTCCAGGGCCGCCAACGACAACATCGGCTTGATAGTAGATCCAGGCGGATATGTGCCGCGCACTGCTCGATTGAACAACGGGCGATCAAGATTTTTTTGTAGCTCGTCGTACTGCGTTGTGCTCATACCAACAGCAAACAGATTTGGATCGAACGATGGCGCGCTGACCAACGCGAGAATTTCGCCTGTTGTCGGGTCAAGTGCGACGATGGAACCACGCCGACCTTCCAGCGCATCGAAGGCGACACGCTGCAATTCGATGTCCAGACTTAGATGGATATTCGAGCCCGGATCCGGCGTCTCATCCATCGGCAACCAATCCAGAAGCTCGGTTGTGTTCGCCGGTATTTGTCGACCACGTGCGTTGGTGATCAAATGTCGAAAACCGGCATCACCATGCAAGTCGTCCTCGAAGCTACTTTCGACGCCTGTTTTACCAGTGTGCGAGCTTCCAGCATATCGGGTTGAGTCGAGGCGCTGAAGGTCGCTTGTATTCAATGCGCCGACATAGCCCACAGCGTGTGCGAACAATTCACCATGCGGGTAGTGCCGCACGAGTCGCGGCTGAAAGTTGACACCAGGAAAACGTGGACGCTGGATTGCGAAATTTGCGATTTCCTCATCTGTCATTCGAAGCTTCAGCGTCACCGGCTTGAATCGTTGGCCGCTTCCGCTCTGGGCTTCAAAACGGGGAATATCAGCAGGAGCGATTAATCCTAGGGCGGCCAGTCGTGTCAGCGTATCGCTTACATCGCTGACTTGTTCGGGAATCAATTCGAGCTGATAGGCGGGCAGGTTCTCTGCTATCACCACGCCATTGCGGTCGAACACTAATCCTCGAATCGGGGGCACAGCCTGAATACGAACACGATTGCCCTGAGACTTCTCCGCAAAGAGCTCATGATCGAACACTTGAAGTTGAACCAGCCGGGCAATCACAAGCCCGAGTAGGATGAATAATATCGCGGAAGCGAGAATAGCTCGGCCGATAAAAAGATGCCGTTCTTTATGGTGGTCTTTAATCGGCGATAACGGATTCATCCAGATCGTTTCCGGTATCGTAAGTTTGAAAGGAAAATTATAACGACCGGCCAGAGGGCGGTGCTAGAAATGATCGGACCCCAGTACACAACTAGTGGCGCATCGACGCCCGCCACTCCATTAATCCAGAATAGCAGAAACTGGTACATCGCCAGGATAGGAAAAACGGCGGCCGTAAGCTGTGGTATCGGAAACACCCGCATAAGCAAATGAAAGCGCGCGATGATGAAGGCGACGCAGCACAGTGCCAATGCATGTTGACCCAGTAATGTCCCCTGAGAGACATCGAGAATGATACCGACAATCCAGGCGGTGCCGACACTCCACGTATGTGGTAATTGCATTACCCAGAAGATGACCAGCATCGCAAGCCAGTTCGGACGAAATGCCTCGACAGCCTCGGGAAGCGGCATGATAGTGAGTATCAGGCCGACTACGAATGACATAAAGACGGGTAGTCTGCGGGAGGTGTGATCTCTATTCATCTTCAGTCGCCTCCTCATCTTTATTCGTCGATGAAAAGACCAGCAAGACCTCACGAACTTGTCCGAGAGAGGCTGCCGGCATTGCCGTTACCTTGGCGTAAGGTTCCTGTGGTATGCGTGTCACCGAATCAACAACGGCGACTGGATAGCCGGCTGGAAAGGCGCCGCCAAAACCTGAGGTTACCAAGAGGTCGCCAATATGGATATCGGCATTGTTGACGACAAAAGGAAGCTCCAGACTATCTATTGTGCCAGTGCCGACGACAATTGTTCGTAACCCGTTTCGATTAACTTCAACCGGTAGCGCGTGATCCGTATCGCTAATCAGCATAGCCAATGAGGTCATAAGACCCGCTTTGATAACTTGGCCGATGACGCCGTCCGCGCCTACCAACGCTTGACCGTCGAATACCCCATCCTGAGTACCTACATTGATGACCAGGCTGTGGTTATAGGGATTGGCATCGACTGACATGATTTCTGCGACACGCGTTCTGTCACGAACTTTCGATCGAGCATCAAGCATCACTCGCAGTCGCGCATTCTCGGCCTCGAGTGCATCCAGCTTTTGCAAGCGACCATCGGTTATGAGTTGTTCTACTCTGAGTTGGGCGAGCTCCTGTTCGAGGTCGTTACGTGAGGTTACTGACTCGCCGAGCCACATCCAGAGGCGAATCGGCGCATCGACGATTATGCGTACCGGATAGACGGTCGCACCGATATTTCTGCGCACTGTGTCGAGGTGATCATCACGATTGTCGAGATACATCAGTAGAATGCTGATGAAAATTAACCCTAGGAATCGAAGGCCCAGCACCGGAATACGGCCTGGGCTATTGTTATTTTCGCGGGAAGCGACCATCAGAGATTATTGGATCAGTCGTCATTAATCTAGGCCGAATACGGACGGACCATGTTCGTCGATGAGTTCGATGACGCGACCACCACCGCGAGCAACGCATGTCAGTGGGTCGTCAGCGATAACAACCGGCAACCCGGTTTCTTCCATCAGTAGTTTATCGATATCACGCAGCAAGGCGCCACCGCCTGTGAGTACGATACCACGTTCAGCAACATCCGCACCGAGTTCCGGCGGTGTCTGCTCTAACGCTTCCTTCACCGCGCCAACGATACCTTGCAACGGCTCTTGCAAAGCTTCGAGAATTTCGTTGCTATTCAGCGTAAAGCTGCGCGGCACGCCTTCAGACAGGTTTCGACCCTTGACCGAGATCTCCAGAACTTCCTGGCCCGGAGAGCCGGAACCGATTTCATGCTTGATACGCTCAGCAGTCGCCTCACCAATAAGGATGCCGTAATTGCGGCGTACATAGCTGGTGATCGCCTCGTCGAATCGGTCACCACCGATTCTGACGGATGCTGCGTAAACGATGCCGTTCAGGGAGATAACAGCAACTTCCGATGTGCCACCACCGATATCGAGTACCATTGACCCGCGAGCCTCGTGTACGGGCATTCCCGCGCCGATCGCCGCGGCCATCGGCTCATCAATAAGGTATACCTTGCGAGCGCCGGCGCCTTCAGCCGATTCCCGGATTGCGCGTCGTTCGACTTGCGTTGATCCATAAGGAACGCAAATCAATACGCGTGGACTGGGTCGGAAATAGCGAGATTCATGCGCTCTTCGTATGAAATGCTGCAGCATCTTTTCGGTGATCGTGAAATCCGCGATAACACCGTCTTTCAAGGGCCGAATTGCCGTGATATTGCCGGGCGTACGTCCCAGCATGTTCTTGGCCTCTGCGCCGACCGCTTCAACAGTTCGACCTCCTCGACTAGAATCCTCGCGAATTGCCACGACCGATGGTTCGTCCAGTACGATGCCAGCTCCACGAGCGTAGATTAGGGTGTTGGCGGTGCCTAGGTCGATTGAAAGGTCATTTGAAAAATAACCCATAATATTCTTGAACATGTCGGGATGGGATCTCGTCGGAGGATTAACTACGTAATTTAACAATGCCCACGACATTCCACAAGGCGGCGTGTATTATTGCGTCCCCGCTGAAAAGCGGCTTGTTAATAACCTCTTGAACCTTGGAATTTTCGCGTGTCACTCGACAAAGAGCAGGTCCAACATATTGCGATGCTGGCGAGACTCAAACTCAGCGATGAGGAGTACGCCGAAAGCGTCAAAAAGCTGTCCAAAATCGTCGATTTTGTAGACCAGCTGTCTTCTGTGGACACGACAAACGTCTTACCAATGGCGCATCCAGTGGATGCGGCGCAAAGACTGCGTCCAGATGACGTCACCGAGACCAATGATCGGGATCACTATCAGCAAAAC
>Ga0055584_100004741_pt1 | contig 13302 bp, 12 predicted proteins | sample OSDHelmetaG_FD_58716 | JGI IMG/M metagenome (GOLD analysis project Ga0055584, IMG submission 58716) | Pelagic marine sediment microbial communities from the LTER site Helgoland, North Sea, for post-phytoplankton bloom and carbon turnover... | ecosystem: Environmental > Aquatic > Marine >... | reverse complement strand
AGGACGGGTTAGGGCGCGCGCATGCCGAGCTGGGTGAAGGCGTGCTTGTGACGGCCGGCCCGGAGCAGATGGCTATGACGGTGCACCAGCTGATGCACGATGAGGCTTTGTGGCAGTTACATGCCAGTGCCGCAGCCCGGACGGCAGCGCTACAATTGTCGGACTTTGAGGTGGCGCACGACCTGCGCCGCGCTTTACTGAGAGTAGAGGAGAAGGGAGTGAACGTATGACTAGACCGATCACGATCCCTATTTTATGACGGCGACTTTTACCCATGTTGGCCTGCTCGGGCGTCGGGAGCATCCCGGTGTGGAGGAGGTTGTGTCAGGCCTGCTCAATCTGCTTGATGATCGAGGCCTCCAGGTCACGATCGAGGATCGGCTGGCGACCTTGTCCCAGTTTGAGAAGCGAGAGATGGAGTCTCGCGACCAGATTGGTGCGATGGTTGATTTGGCGATTGTGATCGGCGGGGACGGTAGCTTGCTGAGTGCTGCCCGCACACTGGTAAAACATGACACTCCTGTGATCGGGGTGAACCGGGGACGACTCGGATTTTTGACGGATGTCAGCCCTGATGAATTGATTGATCAAGTCAGCGCGGTACTCGACGGTGATTTCATCAGTGAGCAGCGGTTTTTGTTAGATACCGAGGTCTGGCGGGGCGAGCAGGTGATCGGGCGCGGTGAGGCTTTGAATGACGTCGTGGTCAACTCCGGCGCTTCTGCACAGATGATTGAGTTTGAGCTTAGTATTGATGGTGAGTTTGTCTATAGGCTCAACGCCGATGGCCTGTTAGTGGCAACGCCGACCGGATCTACCGCCTATTCTCTCTCTGCCGGCGGGCCGATTATGTACCCCGGTCTGGATGCTTTGGTGCTGGTGCCCATGTTCCCTCATTCCCTCACTAGTCGCCCTATTGCAGTGAGCGGCCAGAGTGAAATTCGCGTTGATGTTGTCTCCCGCAATGATATTCACCCTCCGATCACCTGTGACGGACAGATTTCAATTACCGCACTCCCGGGTGATTCTGTCCGAATTCGTAAGAAAACCCGAGAATTGACCTTGCTGCATCCCCCGGGCTACAGCTTTTATGCCAGCTGCCGAGACAAGCTTCGCTGGTCAGATGCCCTCGTTCAATAACGCGCCCCTTGCAATTAAACGCGCGCCCGCTACTTTTGCGTTGGTGGCGTTGACCAGTGTCTGCTTTTTGCTGTTCTACCCCCTGCAGTGGGTTGGCATGCTGGAGCTATTCAATTTTGTGCCATTCCGCGCGGCCGGGGGGTACGTTGCCTTTGGTGAGTGGGGTGACTGGTGGCGTTTGGTCACGCCCACATTGATTCATTTTGGGTGGTTGCACGCGGTTTTTAACTGTTTGTGGCTATGGGAGTTTGGTCAGCGCATTGAGCATCGGCTGGGCGCCATCAACCTTCTGGGGATTTTTTTCGCCAGCGCCATGCTGAGTAATTACTGCCAGTACTGGTGGGAGGGGCCCTCTATATTTGGCGGGATGTCGGGTGTGGTCTATGCCTTTATGGGGCTGATCATGGCCACCCAGTGGCGCAGACCTGGTTGGATAACGCCGCCGCCAATGGCTATCTTCGCTTTCATGATGATCTGGCTGGTCATCGGCATGGCAGGAAGTATGGAGTTCATCGGTGCGGGGGCTATCGCCAACGGGGCGCACGTCGGTGGTTTGTTGGCGGGTTGGACGCTGGGTGTTTTGATCAGTGGCCTTCCCAGACTGTTCGGGAGTCGTTAGGGATGTCGGATCAATATCGCCAGTCGGTTCAGCAAATAGATCGCAAGGTCTACGACCAGCTGGTGACATCCCTCGCGACAGGCCGCTGGCCTGACGGGAGAGCCCTGACGGACGATCAGCGCCAGCATGCCATGCAAGCGGTGATTGCTTGGGGAGAGATCCATCTGCCACCAGAGGAGCGTGTGGGCTTTATCGACAAGGGAGCCAAGGCGGGGGACGCCTGTGATGACCCCCAGCCGCTGGCGTGGAAGGACTAGAGAGATGACTGATTGGCTAGGCTGCCTCAGAAAAATGCGCACTGAGCTCGCGGATACGGTTCGTTACACCGTTTTTCCAGAGCAAGGAGGCCTTTGTCTTAACGACAGTCTGGGTCACTCTGTGCGCGTGGCTTTTACGGGCAAGATCGAGTGCGTCGCCTGCGGGCGGTTGACCAAAAAAAGTTTTAATCAGGGCCACTGCTTCCCCTGCTTTCGCAAACTGGCAGCGTGCGATACTTGTATCGTCAGCCCAGAAAAGTGCCACCTTGCAGAGGGCACCTGCCGCGAACCTGATTGGGCAGAGAGCCACTGCCAAGTGCCCCACATCGTGTATCTGGCTAACACCTCCAGCGTGAAGGTGGGTATTACGCGAGAAACCCAGTTACCGACGCGTTGGATTGATCAAGGTGCGACGCAGGCCAAGCCCATCGCACGTGTGCAGACAAGGCGCTACTCAGGCTTGTTGGAAGTACTCTTTGCCAAAGAGGTTGGTGATCGCACGGCATGGCAGACGATGTTGAAAGGTAACGGTGCCGATCAGGACCTAGAGCAGATACGACAGAAATTGATGTCAGTTTGTGCTCAGGGGGTCGCTGACTTGAAGTTGAACTATGGCGACGGTGCCTTCGAGGTGCTGGAGGATGCACCCGAAACCCGCATCGAATATCCCGTCCTCAGTTGGCCAGAAAAAGTGAAGGCGCATAACTTCGATAAAGAGCCTGTTGTGGAGGGCACATTGATGGGAATCAAGGGGCAATATCTGATGCTCGATACAGGCGTTTTGAACATGCGCAAATTTGGTGGCTACGAAGTCGAAATCAAGGTGGCAGCGTGATGGCGTTACGAGAGGGGTTGCCCGGGACGATATACCGCAAGGACTATACCGTGCCTGACTTTGCGGTAACGACAGTCGACTTACTGGTACAGATTACGCCCGGGCGAACCGAGGTAACAGCGACTCTGGAAATGGAAAGGCAGGGCACTGGGCAGGGCGGTCTCAGTCTTGATGGAGAGCAGCTGTCACTGCAGTGGGTTGAGGTGGATGGTGCGCGACTGACGGAGGACGATTACGCCGTGGGTGACACGGAGTTAGTGATCGCCTCGGTGCCGGATAGATTCTCCTTGCGCACTTGCGTGACCATTTGCCCCGAAGAAAATACGTCTCTGGAGGGCTTTTATCGGTCTCAAAGTGCTTATTGCACGCAGTGTGAGGCGGAAGGCTTCAGGAAGATCACCTATTTTCCAGACCGCCCGGATGTGCTCGCAGTCTACACCGTCACCCTGGAGGCGGACCGCGCGGAGTGCCCAATATTGCTCAGTAATGGCAACAAAATGAGCGAGGAGGACTTAGGCCATGGTCGGCATCGAGTGGTTTGGCACGATCCTTTCCCGAAACCCTCATATCTGTTCGCCATGGTGGCGGGTGATCTGAAGCCCGTGAGTGATGTCTTTACCACCTGCTCTGGCAGGGTGGTGGATCTGAACATCTGGGTGGAGGAAAAAGATCTCGGTTACTGCGAGTACGCCATGGGTGCGCTGAAAGCGGCGATGCGATGGGATGAGCAGGTGTATGGCCTCGAATACGATCTCGACCTCTACAACATCGTTGCCGTAGACGACTTCAACATGGGTGCCATGGAAAACAAGGGGCTCAATGTTTTTAACACCTCCTGTGTGCTCGCCCATCCCGATATCACCACCGACATGGGTTTTCAGCGTGTTGAGGCGGTGGTAGCCCATGAGTATTTTCACAATTACTCGGGGAACCGGGTCACTTGCCGAGACTGGTTCCAGCTCAGCCTGAAGGAGGGTTTTACCGTCTTTCGCGACAGCGAGTTCTCGGCCGATATGAATTCCCGAGGGGTGAAGCGAGTAGAAGATGCACTGTTCCTCCGCACTCATCAGTTTGCCGAGGATGCGGGTCCGCTGGCACATCCGGTCCGTCCGGATGCGTTTATGGATATCTCCAATTTCTACACCCTCACGGTCTATGAGAAGGGTGCGGAGGTCGTCCGCATGTTGCACACCCTGCTTGGGGCCGAGGCGTTTCACGCTGGAACCACGCTTTATTTTCAGCGATTTGATGGCCAAGCGGTGACCTGCGATGACTTTGTCGACTGTCTGGCGGAGGCGTCTGGGCGAGATCTGGATCAATTCAGACGCTGGTACGAGCAGGCGGGCACGCCCGAGGTGGTGTGTAGTGAGCATTACGATGCCGACGCCAAGCGTTACCAGTTGACCTTGCAGCAGCAGAATTCAGCAAACTCCGGTCCACTGGAAAAAGAACCATTGCTGATCCCTGTGGCGGCAGGTCTGTTAGTCGACGGCCAGCCTATCGCTATGGGTGAAGGGACCACGCGCATACTTGAGCTCACCGAGCGCGAGCAGACTTTTATCTTTGATGACGTCCCCTCGAAACCCGTGCTGTCATGCCTGCGTGGTTTTTCCGCGCCGGTGCGAATTGCCAATGAGCATTCAGAGTCGGATTTGCTCGCACTGATGGCCGGTGATGACGATGCGTTTGTAGCGTGGGACGCCGCGCAGACACTCTTGGCGAGAGCGATTGAAGCCGCAGCTAGGGATGCGCAGATTGCATTGCCGCAGGGGTTATTGGACGCCTGCGAGCAGGTGCTAGTGGGGTCCATGGATCCTGCAATGAAGGCGCTCACCCTGGCCTTGCCGAGTGAGGAATACCTTGCTGACCGGGCCGCGCAGCGGGGGTTGGTCGATGTCAGCGAGATCCACCATCGGCGACAACAGATCAAAGCAGCAATGGGTAGCGCACTGGCTTCGACCTGGGAGCAGCTGCTATCAGACAATCCTGCACCGCAAGCTTACGCACCCGATGCTGATGATATTGGCCTTCGGGCGTTGCGGCATCTCTCACAGGACTACCTCCTGGCGGCGAATCCTTTACAACTCGATACCGCGCACAGCCTTTACGACAATGCGGACAATCTGACGGACCGCCTTGCGGCGTTGCGCTGGATTACCCACTACGAGCTGCCCGAAAAGCGAGAGGCGGTGCTGGCAGCATTTTACACGCGCTGGCAGCACGAAGCGCTGGTGGTGAACCAGTGGCTGACGGTCCAGGCGACTCGTCCTGACGCCGATTGTGTCGAGAGCGTGAGGACGCTCATGACCCATCCATCATTCGACTGGCGTAATCCCAATAAGTTAAGAGCGCTCATTGGTGCCTTTGCCGCAGCCAACCCAATAGCTTTTCATCGTCAAGATGGTGCGGGTTATCGCATGATGGGAGAGGTGATCGAGCGGTTGCAGGCGAGCAATCCGCAAATTGCCGCGCGCATGCTCGCCCCCATGACACGGTGGCGCCGATATGCGGTTGGCCAGGATGCAATGCGGACCGAGCTCGAACGTCTCGCCGCGATTGACCCGCTGCCGAAGGATGTTTTTGAGGTGATCACCAAGGCGCTGAGCGAATCCAGCTAGGCCTTGCTGGTAGTGTCAACGCCTCGACTGTGGCGCGCGCAGAGACCCTGAGGGGTTTCTGTGAGGGTTTCATTGAAGCGTCCTTTGTAGCCCCCTGTGAGGAACCCCCTGTGAGGAGCTCCTGCGAGGCGTGACTCTTCGGGGCGCATCCTATGAGGGATACAGCCTGAGGGGACTGATCGCCATAGCGGTCGTCTTTTGCGTGGGTTCATTACGCAACGCATCAACGAGATCTTGCGAAGCTTTATCAGGCACGCTATCAGACTCGCCATCACCGTAAAGCGAGCGATCTACTTCGCGCAGAAGAGTGGCCAAGCGGTCAGTGCTGACTCGCGCCAGCGCCGCCAGTGACGAGAAGGCGGTTCCGTGGTGCAGGGTGGCCCAGCGCAATATGGCATCTCTCAAAGCCGCCTTGTCTTGCTGCTCTGTGGCTTTTCTGACTTGCACCAAACTTTGCCTGAGTGTCCCAGTGTCAGCGCCTGAGATCATCGAGGCAGTCGGTGTGTCAGAAGGGTGCCGACGGCTCAGCCAGAGCACAACAGCGAGTGCCAGTGCCAGCAGCCAGCCGGTGGCGGCGACAGCCCAGATCCACGGGGGCTGGATTGAGGTCGCAGGCGCGACACTCGAGGCGGTTGCGGAATCATTGATTTGATCAGCCGGCTGGGTTGCTGTGACAGCGACCGTTTTCGCGGGCAGGACGGCAAATTCCAGACTATCTGTTTCGGTATTCCACCAAGGCACACGAATTTCGGGCAAGGTCCAGGTGCCGCCAGAGCGCGCCACAAGGGCTTCGCTTTGGATCCGACGGCCCTGCAGACCGTCAGCCAGTTCGCTTTGATCGATGGACTCTTGATCGGGGTAAAACCGGATTTCCGGAATGTTGATCGCCCCTTGCACGCTGCTAAGCGGCGGGAGCTGGCTGCCCTGTAACCCTCGGGCGGTCAGGGTTAATGTTCGCGTCGTGGAGTCGCCGACATCCAGCGCTTCGGGGTTAACGGACCAGTCTTCCTCCAGCGTCAACGCTCTCGCAGGGAGCCAAACCTCACCAGGAAAGCTAGCTGGGACGGTTTTGACGTTGACCTCGACTGGCTTGGAAGCCATGCGCAGGCGTCTTCCAAGACGCGCACCCAAGAGTGAGCGGCCTGGCTGGACTTCGCGCGCGGTGAAGCCAATACCTGGTATCACCAGCGGCCCGCTTTTTTGAGGATAGACAGCATATCGCAGTTCAGTGACTAACCATGTTCGGTTGCCAACGCGCCGCTGAAAAGATCGCCGCTCAAGGTTTTCGACCACTGCGTCGGGGATGTCGAAAGCCGAAATTTCGCCACCGTCAAGATTAATCGCCTGCTGCAGCGTGACCGTGAGAACGATCTCGGACTGCACGTAGACGCTGCTCTGGTCCACGCTTGCGTCGAACAGCACCAGCTCATCGCCTGGAGCGATGACTGGTTCGGGATTGACCCGGATGGCTAGTGGCGTGGTACTGCGTCCTCCGGCTGTGAGTGACGGAATTGTGAGCGTGCCCTCGCGCAGGGGCGCTAACTCCATTTCGAGTGTGCGGGTAACCTGATTTTGCCCATTAATAAAACGCGCATTGGTCGCGCTCGATCGGGACAGAATCTCCCAGTCGCGATTTAGGGGCGTGAGATCAATCTCTGCAGGCTGCTCCCCCGCATCCCCGAGTAATGTCAGCCGAAGTGTCTCCCCCATGGCGATAGTACGTCGGTCCGCCGTTGCAGAAAGTTCCGCCCACGCGAGGCTGCCCCACAGCAACAGAAATATAGCTGCGATGCAGGCGACCTTGTTACCAGCGAATCGATTCATCAGGTTCCTCGCCCTCTCGGAGTCTCTGCATCGTTTGATAGCGGAATTTGCGCCGCAGCAGGCCGCCTGGGTCATCCGGTACCCGCCGCAACCATTGTTCAAGTGCCTGCTGTTCCTCCAGCGCTTCGTCAAACTTCGCCATCTGTTCCTGCGTCGCGGCTTCAAGTGCTTCGGCGTTCATGTCCTGCGCGTCCGCCATGGTGGGGTCCTGCTCACCCTGCTGCTCTTGATCAGACTCTGATTGACTGCTCTGACCGTTATCGGGTTCGTCACTGTTTTCGCCGTCGCCTTGTTCTTGTTCCCCCTGATCTGACGAATCAGAGGTATTGTCACCTTGTGAGTCGCTCTCGCTGTCCTCCTCAGACTGATCACCCTCCTGATTTTGTTGTTCACTCTCCTGATCTTGTTGCTGTTCCTCCTGATCAAGCAGCGATTGAATAAAATCGCGATTCGCGATGGTGTCCTCGGCATCGGGCTCTAGGTCAAGACTCTCCTCATAGGCGTTGAGCGCCCCCCTCAAGTCGCCTTGCAGTGCCAGCGCGTTCCCGAGGTTGTAAAGGTTGTCGGCGGTGTTCTCGCCGGCGAAGTTCTGCGCCGCCTGATCGTAGCTGCCCGCTTGATATTCAGCGATCCCGCGCCAGCCCGAATCGGTGAACGCCGCCGCCGCCTCTGCAGCTTCACCGGCAGCGAGGTGACGGGCGCCTTGTTGGTCGGGGGTTAGCCACAAGTCATCCCAATCGGCAGCCTCGGGCGGTGGCGCGTGCACCGTCAGCATGAAAACGATACTTGCTACGACGCCCTTGCGAAACGCGGGTAGCATCAACAGTGCTACCAGTGCGGCGAGCCAGAATCCCTGGTCCTGCCATGCGTCAGTTTGGCGATCGAGGTCCAGTTCCCCCTCGGTCGCTATCACGTCGCGACGCGTTAGCGATTCAATATCCTGTTCATCGAGGCTCACTTCCTCATAGGGTGCACCCAGTGCTCCGGCGAATGCTGACAGCTGATTGCGATCGAGCGCGGGGATAACGATTTCGCCGTTGTTGTCTTTGAGGAAGCCGCCATCGGGGAGCGGGATGGGCGCGCCGCTCGCCGTGCCTACTCCCAAGATGGCGAGGCTGGCCCCGCTGTCATCGAGCGCCGATTGGACCCGGCGTTCCTCAAATCCGGGGAGGCCATCAGTCATCAACAAAATATGCCCGCCCTGCGCGCCGGCAGTCAGCAGTAGATCTGAAGCGAGCTCAATTGCACTGGTGGCATCGGCGCCTGGCAGTGGCATGATGGTAGGGGAGAGTGCCGGCATGAGGTTGGCAATCGTGCGGGTATCGTCAGTCAAAGGTGTAACCACATGTGCGTCACCTGCAAAGACAACCAGACCTGTTACGCCCTCCTGTCGGGTATCCAGAAGATCTAGGACTTTCTGTCGTGCTCGTTGTATCCGACTGGGTTGAATGTCAGCCGCTAACATAGAGGCGCTAAGGTCCAGCACGATGACTAGCGCGTCAGCTCGCTTGATGACAGGAAGCTCTACGCGCTGCAAGCTGGGGCCGGCCGCGGCCACCGTCACGAGTGCCAGTAGAAGAGTGGGTGCCCACACCCGAGAGCGCTGGGTTTTTCCGCGCTGATCGGGCATGAGGAAAGGCAACAAATCAGCATCAATGACCTTGGTCCAGTCGCCCTGATGAATCCGACGGTACCAGAGTGCCAACGCCACCAGCGGGCAGGCGGTCAGGCCCCACAGAAGCTCCGGCCGCAGTAGGTGGAAGCCATCAATCATCGCGCTAATCCTAAGCCGGACTTTATGGCTAGGCGACTGAGCAAACGGCTGCGCATGACTGTCAGGATGCAGGCAAACGCCAGAGCGGCTAACAGCGGTATCCAGCTCAAGGCCCGTTTAGGACGGAAAGTACTGGCCTCTTGCTCAACCGGCTCGAGTTCATCCAGCAAGGCGTAGACCGCCTCCAGCTCGGCGGGGGACGTGGCTCGGAAGTAGCGTCCACCCGTTGCCTCTGCCACCGCGTTAAGCATGGCCTCATCGACTTCAGTTCGTCCGTTGACCGCACGACCCAGATTGCGGCTGATGCCTATTGTATAAATCTTGACGTCGAGCTGCGCTGCAAGGGCTGCCGCTTCCATAGGGTCGACCGTGCTGGCAGTGTCCTGTCCGTCGGTCAACAAAATAAAAATTCGCGACGATGCGGGTCGCTCTCGCAGGCGCTTGATAGCCAGTCCCAGCGCGTCGCCGATGGCCGTATCCTCGCCGGCGAATCCCAGCTGTGCCTCGTCGATGAATCGTGTGACGGTGCTCAAGTCAAAAGTAAGAGGCGCCTGCAGATAAGCCCGAGTGCCAAATAGAATCAGGCCTACACGATCACCCTGCCGCCGCTCTGTAAAGTCGGCGGCAATCGCCTTGACGGCGGTGATGCGGGGGACCAAGCGATTGCCCACCTGCATGTCTTCAATTTGCATACTGCCCGAGAGATCCAAGCCCAGCATTAGGTCGCGGCCGGTATTGGGTAACTCAATAGGTTCGCCTATCCACTGTGGTCGCGCAGTCGCCACGATCAACATCATCCAGGTGATCCACAACAACCACCAATAACCGCGGCCCGACCTCATGCTGCGACTGGCGCCGGTTAAGCCGCGCCATCTGGCGGCAAATGGTGCCCGAAGGGCAGAGGGCTGCAGCGACTCTCCCTTGCTGAATCGGTAGATCACCCAAGGCAGGGGCGCCGCCGCAAAGACCCAGGGCCATAGCCACTCAAGCATGGGTCGCCTCGTGCCGTCTTAACCAGTGCTCGGCCGCATCAAATAGACGACTGCTCACGGGTATTGATTCCTGTTGGTAGAGTCCATCGAGCTCGGCAAAAGTATTAGGGGCGAGGCCTCGACAGCTTGATTCGAGAAAATGTCGCCACTGCTCCCCATGAAGTGCGGCGACCTGCTGCTGGGGGAAGGCACGCAATGCCGTCGCTTTTAGAAGCCAGTTGAGTTCGTCTTGTTGACCTTGCCTTGCGCGCAGCTCACTGAGAGCGACCAACGACATCCGCCGATAGGCGGTTTTTAGGCGGCGCTTCCTGAGCCAGATTAGCAAGCCTGCCAGTGCGGCTATGCACAGAGCCAGCAGCACCCACCAGCCGGGCGCCAGCGGCCACCAACTGATTGCCATAGGTTCCCGCAACGGTGCGAGTTGCGACAGCATCATCTCCGGATTCATCGTGTGGGAAACACCGTTAGCAACTGCTTCAGCGGCTCCTGCTGGGTCTGAATTGCTAGGAGGGGAATCCGCAATTCCCGCAGGCGTTTTGTTAGGGCCGCTATGTGGTTTTGATAATCCGTTTCGTAGGCTTCGCGGACACCCGCAATGCTGGTATCCAATTGCGAGTGCGTCACGCCATCGGTCACTGCATAAAAACCTGCCTGAGGCAGGCTGCTCTCCAAAGTATCACCGACCGCTACGGCCACGATCTGGGTTTTGCGCGCCAACCGCCTTAGTGGCGCCAGATGCTCCTCCTCGAAGAGATCGTGGAAATCGCTGATGAGAAAGATCCGCGTACCCGGCCGGGCAATTCGCTCAAGCTGCTGAAGCAGGTCGCCTAACGTCCGCGTAACGGGGCCATCTCCGGTGGGCAGGCCCTCGGTCACCAGGTCTCTGACCATATTCAGGACAGCATGCTGACTACGTTTTGGCCGGGTGTCGTGCAAAGCCTCATCGCCCAGCACGGCGCCACCGATGCGTTCACCAGCCTGCAGGCCAGACCAGAGGGCCAAAGCCCCAATGTGGGCGGCCATCACAGACTTGAAGCACCGGGTAGCGCCAAATTTCATGGGCGCGCGTTGATCAACCGCAACGAGGATGGGTTGCTCTCGGTCCTCGTGAAACAACTTTGTATGGGGTGTGCCCGACCGCGCCGTGACGCGCCAGTCGATGGCCCGGACATCGTCGCCGGCTGCATAAGCGCGAACTTCATCAAACTCGACGCCGCGACCCCGCTGTCGGGATCGCCGCATACCCGCGAGGTTTGCCAGCGCCCGCGTCTGTCCCGTGACATCGATAAACCGCGCGGCAAACCGGGCGGCCACAAGCGCTTCTGCAGTAACGGTTGCACCGCGTGGGCCAGACATTACCTTTGTACCGTCCGTATCAGGCAACGGGTATACGCTCAATCAATCGCTCGACGATGTGATCACTGGTGATACCCGACGCTTCGGCCTCGAACGACACGATTAATCGATGACGTAGGCAATCCAAAGCAACGCTTTGCACATCGTCAGGACTGACGTAGTCACGTCCGGCTATCCATGCGTTGGCTCGCGCGCAGCGGTCGAGGGCGATCGTTGCCCGTGGGCTCGCTCCATACTCTAGCCAACCCGCGAGTTCGCTGTCGTAATGGCCCGGCTCCCGCGTACCCATAACCAATTGGATGATGTACTCCTCTACGGCGGGTGCCATATGAATACCCAGCACGGCTTTGCGGGCCGACAAAATATCTGGTTGGGATACGGTGCCTTCAGGGCGGTTGTGGCTCCCGCCCGCTTCATTTCGTGCCAGCCGCAAGATGGCCAGCTCTGCCCCGGCGTCCGGGTAAGACACGCGAACATGCATCAGGAATCGGTCCAGTTGTGCCTCGGGCAAAGGGTAGGTGCCTTCTTGTTCGATAGGGTTCTGAGTCGCCATGACCAGAAATAGCTCCGGCAACTCATAGGTCTGACTGCCGATGCTGACCTGGCGCTCGGCCATTGCCTCGAGCAACGCGGACTGCACTTTTGCAGGGGCGCGGTTAATCTCGTCAGCGAGCACTAGGTTATTAAAAATGGGGCCCTGCTGAAATTCAAACGCACCGGTTTGAGGCCGAAAAATATCCGTTCCGGTGATGTCGCCGGGCAGCAGATCGGGCGTGAACTGGATGCGGTGGAAGCTGCCCTCGATGCCCTCTGCCATCTCCTTGATCGCGCGGGTTTTGGCTAGTCCGGGCGCGCCTTCCACCAGTAGGTGTCCGTCAGCTAGGAGTGCCAGCATCAACTTGTGAATCAGATCTTGCTGGCCAACAATTTGTTGCCCCAGCCAATTTTCGAGGTTCGCGAGGATTTGGTATTTCACGGATAAGACCTTTATTACTGCTGTGTCAGAAATGGCGTCATTTCTGACCATTCCAAGGCCTAAACGTTCAAAAATCTCCCTCGGGGGGGATCATGCTCAGGCGAGTGATCAGAAACCCGACAATTTATAGCATGTCAGGGCGTCTGTGAGGCCTTCTTGCCAATCGTTTCGTCCCTCTTGCCAGCCTTCCAGCCACTTAATGCGCGCCAGACCGGTTAAAAAGGGGCAATTTTCTCTGGGGCGGCCGGAGAGGCCCAACTGATAGCCTCTTTCAAACGCGCGCAGAACGCGATTTCGCTTGGGTCTCTTCATTCTGTCTCCTTGCTATTGGCGTTGTTTGCCTGATAACGGAATACGCTAGCTCTCGGCCTCACACATGAGGCTTTTGGGAAAATTTTGGCGGCGGGTTTTGCGTTTAATTTGCGTTTAAAACACAACAGGCAGTAGCCGATAGCGCTTAGTGGTGAGGCTATCTGCCTGACTCCTGGTATGCGCTGTCCGCGTCTGAGAGGAGCTGATGACTGCATGTTTTGCCGGGGAAGTGGCTCTGAGAGGAACACTATCGCGATAAACACTCGCTGTCGAAAAACCTTTTTTTATCAGCGCAGGCCGCCTTCAGTCGCCCAAGGCATAAGCCACTGTTTTCAGGGCCTTCAAGCGAGAACCGCGCGCCCAGACCGGAGCGTGAGCGGTGATATTTTTTCGATGACGCCAGTGCAGGACCGATGGCAGCTGTCCGGTGCTGCCGCCTTGCGGCCCCAAAAACTAATCATCGGAGTGATTTTTTTGTGGCCCCGGTGATCCAGCCCCAATATCAAGGCGTAATTCTTGCAACTGGATGATCGACTCTCCGGTTAAGCCATCTTCCCCCAGGTGGCGAATTCTTGCCCCGGCCTTTGGCCGGGGTTTTT
>Ga0055584_100004740_pt1 | contig 13302 bp, 7 predicted proteins | sample OSDHelmetaG_FD_58716 | JGI IMG/M metagenome (GOLD analysis project Ga0055584, IMG submission 58716) | Pelagic marine sediment microbial communities from the LTER site Helgoland, North Sea, for post-phytoplankton bloom and carbon turnover... | ecosystem: Environmental > Aquatic > Marine >... | reverse complement strand
CGAGCCGTTTTTAATTCAACAGGGGTTCATTATTCGTACCCCACGTGGTCGGGCGGTAACAGAATTTGCCTATCGTCATTTAGGGATGCAAAAACCGACCGATCAGCAAGGACTGTTCGGCAATTAATTGAATCAAAGACACCCCCAACAATGATTGCCTTTTAGGATGGACCTTGCTCATAAAAATGCCCATTTGATTAAAGCCGAGGCCAAGCGTCTAGGCTTTTTATCTTGTGGCATGAGTAAAGCAGGATTTTTGGAGGATGAGGCCCCGCGCCTTGATCAGTGGCTCCTTCAGGGGTATCATGGCTCGATGGCCTACATGGAAAATCATTATGACAAGCGTCTAGACCCCCGAAAGTTAGTCCCAGGGGCGCAATCTGTAGTTTCCCTATTGTATAATTATTTTCCCGAACAAACCCAGGTTGAGGGAAGCTTTAAAATTTCAAAATACGCCTACGGGGAGGACTATCATTTTGTCGTGCGCGATAAGCTAAAAGAGCTCATGGCCTATATCCATGCAGAAATTGGCGCTGTGGAAGGCCGTGTTTTTGTCGATTCAGCCCCTGTTTTAGAGAAAGCATGGGCGGTAAAAAGTGGGCTCGGATGGCTGGGTAAGAACACCAACCTGATCAGCAAGCAAGTCGGTTCTTTTTTCTTTTTGGCAGAACTGATCATTGACCTGGATTTACCACAGGATGGTCCTGTAACGGATCATTGTGGTCAATGTACGGCATGTATTGATGCCTGCCCAACCCAGGCGATAATCGCCCCTTATGTGGTCGATGGGAGCAAATGTATTTCGCATCTAACTATTGAGCTTAAATCTGAAATTCCAAATCATTTTGCTGGTCAAATGGACGATTGGATTTTTGGGTGTGATGTTTGCCAAGATGTTTGTCCCTGGAATCGTTTTTCAAAGCCACATGCTGAGCCAAGATTTAAACCAGAGCCAGAACTTTTACAAAACGACAAACAACAATGGCGTGAATTAACGCAGGAGGTTTTTGGTCATTTATTCGAGAAAAGTCCCGTGCAACGCACGCGTTATGAAGGCTTAATGCGCAACATTAAATTCCTGGAAGATTAAATCCCGAAAATTTTTTCATGTACTTAGGTCTGCTACCTTTGTAGGTATAGTTTGAATCTATGAGCAAGCAAAGTAAAAGAAGGGAAGCCCTTTTATATCACGCTAAACCGAGACCTGGAAAGATCCAGGTGGTGCCTACCAAAAAATATGCAAGTCAAAGAGATTTGTCGCTGGCCTACTCCCCTGGAGTGGCCGAACCGTGTTTGGAAATTGAAAAATCTGTCGACAACGTCTACAAGTATACCAATAAGGGAAATTTAGTTGCGGTAATTAGTAACGGTACTGCCGTCCTTGGCCTGGGGAATATTGGTCCAGAGGCGTCCAAACCCGTGATGGAAGGCAAGGGGCTTTTATTCAAAATATTTGCGGATATTGATGTCTTTGATATTGAGTTAGATGCCACCGATGTTGATGCCTTTGTACAAACCGTTAAACACATGGCACCAACTTTTGGTGGTATTAACTTAGAAGACATTAAAGCGCCTGAAGCCTTTGAGATAGAACGACGTCTCAAAGAGGAATTGGATATCCCTGTAATGCATGATGACCAGCATGGAACGGCCATTATCTCTGCGGCGGCTTTACTCAATGCGCTAGAATTGGCTGAGAAAAAAATTGATGAGGTCAAAATCGTCATCAGTGGAGCAGGGGCCGCAGCAGTTTCTTGTACGCGCTTGTACAAGGCTTTTGGGGCAAAGGGTGAAAATATTGTGATGTGTGATAGTCGCGGGGTCATCCGCAGTGATCGAGATGATTTAAGTTCTGAAAAATTAGAATTTGCGACAGATCGAAACATTGACACCTTGGCCCAGGCTTTGGAGGGGGCCGATGTTTTTGTGGGGCTTTCTATTGCGGATATCGTGACTCAGAAAATGATAAAATCTATGGCCCCGTCACCCATTGTCTTCGCCATGGCTAATCCTGATCCAGAGATAAATTATGATCTTGCTCTACGGGCTAGAAAAGATATTATCATGGCAACAGGGCGGAGTGATCATCCTAATCAGGTCAATAATGTCCTTGGTTTTCCTTTTATTTTCAGAGGGGCACTCGATGTTCGGGCTACCAAAATTAACGAGGCGATGAAAATGGCTGCTGTTAAGGCTTTGGCAGACTTAGCTAAAGAACCAGTGCCAGAGCAGGTCAATGTGGCCTATGGTGAGACCAAATTACAGTTTGGGAGAGAATACATTATTCCTAAGCCATTTGACCCACGGCTTATCGCTACAGTGCCGCCGGCAGTAGCCAAGGCTGCTATGGAAAGTGGTGTCGCTTTGACGCCAATTAAGGATTGGGAGCGCTATGAGGAAGAACTACTTGATCGAATGGGTAATGATCACAAGTTGCTCAAACTGCTTTTCGATCGGGCACGCCATAATCCTAAACGAGTCGTTTTTGCCGAGGCAGATCACCTGGATGTGATCAAGGCAGCGCAAATCGTCTATGAGGAGGGGTTTGCTATTCCGATATTGTTGGGACGCAAAGAGGTCATCTTGGCGCTCAAAAAGGAGATTGATTTTGATGAAGATGTACTCATTATTGATCCAAAATGTGATGAAGAAGAAAAGCGTCGCAACGCGTATGCTGAAGAATTCTGGGCCCAACGTAAACGAAAGGGAGTAACACAATTTGACGCGCGAAGATTGATGCGAGAGCGCAACTATTTTGGCGCCATGATGCTCAACCTAGGTGAGGCAGACGCCATGGTTTCGGGTTATGCGCGTTCCTATCCCTCTGCATTGAGACCCATCCTAGAAACTGTCGGTAAATTTGATGGGGTCAATAAAGTTGCCGCCACAAACTTGATGCTCACGCCAAAAGGCCCCATATTTATCTCGGACACTTCGGTAAATATTAATCCGACAGCCCAGGAGTTGGCCAATATCGCGCAGATGACCAATCATACCATGAAAATGTTTGGGGTAAACCCCGTCATTGCGATGATATCCTATGCGAATTTTGGCTCGTCGGACGACCCTCATGCACTAAAAGTACGCCAAGCAGTGGCGATGTTACATGAGTCAAATCCTGATATGATCCTTGATGGAGAGCTCCAGGTTGATTTTGCACTCAACAGTGAGATGCTCAAGAATAAGTTCCCTTTTTCCAAATTAGCGGGAAAAAAGGTCAATGCTTTGATCTTTCCTAACCTTGACGCGGCAAACAGTAATTACAAAATGCTCAAGGAGCAAAAAGACGTCGATTCAATTGGGCCGATCATGCTTGGGATGCGACGCGCTGTTCATATTTTTCAGCTTGGAGCCAGTGTTGAAGAGATGGTGAATATGACGGCAATTGCGGTAGTTGATGCACAACAAAAGGAAAAACGTCGCCGAACAAAATCTAGGAGTTAACGGGCCGCAGATCCTCATTTTTTCGCGGTTTTGGGGCTGATCAATGCCAATAATTTATACTATATTTGGGCTTTTAACCCAGCGCGAATAATGATTGCTCAAGTACAGGGAAGACTCATTGAGAAAAATCCGACTGATGTAGTCGTTGATTGTCATGGTGTAGGCTATTTTCTAAATATATCGTTACACACCTTTTCTCAAATTCCCGACCAAGAAAATATTCGGTTATATACCCAGTTGTTGGTGCGCGAAGACGCCATGACGCTTTATGGTTTTTCCTCAAAAGAGGAGCGCTCGGTGTTTAATCTGCTCTTGTCTGTTTCTGGTGTTGGCGCGAGCACAGCCAGAACCATGCTCTCCTCTTTAACGCCCATGCAAGTGCGCGATGCGATCGTCTCAGAGGATCTCACAGTGATTCAAGGGGTAAAGGGTATTGGCGCCAAAACAGCCCAGAGAATCATCTTGGATTTAAAGGATAAAATTATAAAGCTTTACGGGGAAGAAACTTCTGGTGTGGTTTCAAGCAATACCAACCGAAATGAAGCGTTATCTGCATTAGAAACGTTGGGATTTGCGCGTAAAATTGCTGAAAAAGCATGCGACGCAGTCCTTAAGAGTGCGCCTTCAGCTTCAGTAGAGGAAATTATCAAAATGGCATTTAAACATTTGTAGCGTTTGGGGAGAGTCATACTTAACGGATGGAAATTTTACCTGCCCGGAGTTTTACTCTGTGCATTTTTGCTTTTTGGGGCCGACCTTAAGGCCCAGGAAGATACCCTCGTTACGGGATCTGTAATGGGGCGTCTCGACTTGCCTAATCCGAACAGCATCGAGAACATGTATAGCTACGATCCAATAACGGATCGATACATTTTAAGCCGCATGCTGGGTGATTTTGATATTTCATATCCGGTTATACTCACCCCAGAGGAATACGAGGAGCGCGTGCGCAACGAGCAAATAAAATCTTATTTCAAAGAGAAAATTGATGCTGCAGACGGACGAAAAGAGGGCGCTGAGGAAGCCCAGCGCAATCTCTTGCCCACGTTTTACGTAAACTCGAATTTCTTCGAATCGGTTTTTGGAGGGAATACCATTGAAATTATTCCTCAAGGTAGTGTGGAGATGGACCTAGGCCTGTTGTATACCAAACAAGATAACCCTCAGTTTTCTCCGCGTAACAGAAGCAATTTATCCTTTGATTTCGATCAACGCATCAGCTTAAGTTTGCTTGGAAAAATTGGTGAACGCCTTCAAATCACAGCAAATTATGACACCCAATCGACTTTTGATTTTCAAAATTCAATAAAACTAGAGTACACCCCGACAGAAGATGATATTATCCGAAAAATCGAGGTCGGTAATGTCAGTATGCCCTTAAATAGCAGTTTGATTCAAGGGGCCCAAAGCCTTTTTGGGGTCAAAACTCAGCTTCAATTTGGCCGCACGACCATTACAGGAGTTTTCTCTGAACAGCGCTCAGAAACCAGATCTGTTGTGGCTGAAGGCGGAGCAACCGTTACTGATTTTGAGTTGTTTGCCTTGGATTATGATGAGAATCGTCACTTTTTCTTAGCCCATTACTTTAGAGATAGCTATGACCGCGTACTGAAGAATTATCCTTTTATTAATTCGAATGTTCAAATTACACGAGCCGAGGTTTGGATTACCAACAGAAATAACACCACAAACGATGTCCGCAATATCATCGCTTTGCAGGATATCGGCGAGTCAAAGAGTGAAAACATCGGTTTGAATGCCATTCCCGGAGGATTTATCAATGCCCCAGGCACGGCTTTCCCGGACAACAAAAACAACGACTTCAACCCTTTTGGGATCGATAATCCCGGCGTACAAAGTATTTTATCCCCGGCAATTCGCGATGTCGCGACGGCAGCCTCTGGTTTTGGCGGGGTTGGCGTTAATGACGGAATTGATTATGTGAGTCTTGAAAATGCGCGTAAACTCCAGCCCAACGAGTACAACTTAAATCAACAGCTCGGTTATATTTCATTGAATCAGCGCCTGAATAATGACGAGGTTTTGGCCGTAGCATTCCAGTACACCGTTAATGGCAAAGTCTATCAAGTCGGTGAGTTTTCTACCGATGGGGTTCAGGCCACCGGACAAGCGGGACAAACCAGCGGTGGTGATCCAGGAGGAGATCCGGGTGGTGATCCTGGCTCGGGAGACCCAGGGACCGTTCAAGCCATCCCACAAAACTTAGTGGTAAAACTGCTTAAGAGCAACATCACGAATGTTCAAGAACCAGTTTGGGACTTGATGATGAAGAATATTTATCCCATAGGCGCATATCAATTGGAGCAAGAGGACTTCCGAATGAATATTTTGTATTTGGACCCAAGCCCATTAAATTACATCAAGCCCGTTGCCGGAACGAATTTCCCTGAGCCCGATATTTCCGATGTTAATGCGGTGGATTTAAACGATGCCACCTTACTTCGGGTGTTTAATTTAGATCGACTTAACTACAACAACGATCCGCAACAAGGCGGAGATGGATTTTTTGACTTTTATCCAGGAATTACGGTTGATCGTCAAAATGGAGCCATTATATTTACCAGTGTAGAACCTTTTGGAGATTATCTTTTTGATAAACTGACTACAGAGGGGACACAGTATTATAATTTGCCTGAAACCTATAATGCGAATCAGGCCAAATACGTTTTCCGTTCGCTATATCGAACGACTAAAATTCAGGCCGAACAACAGGAGAGCCAGAAAAACAAATTCCAACTTAAGGGGACCTATAAGTCTACAGGAAGTGATGGGATCCCCATTGGCGCATTCAATATTCCGCAAGGATCTGTTACGGTAACTGCCGGAGGAAGAACCTTGGTAGAGGGGGTGGATTACACCGTGAATTACCAGTTAGGACGCGTGCAAATTTTGGATCCATCGCTTCAGAATTCAAACACCCCGATTAACATCAGCGTCGAAAATAACTCCATGTTTGGTCAACAAACCAAAAGATTTTCCGGAATTGATGTTCAGCATAAATTCAGTGATGATTTTCAGGTGGGAGGAACCTTGTTAAATCTCAACGAACGTCCACTCACGCAAAAGGCGGCCTTCCAAAACGAGCCGATAAACAACACGATGTTTGGGGTCAATATGAATTATTCTACAGAGGTGCCTTTCTTGACCCGTATGGTGAATAAACTGCCCAATATAGACACCGATGTTCCTTCTCAGGTTTCGGTTCGGGGAGAGTTTGCTTATTTATTGCCTGGAGCGCCAAAGGTCTCTGATTTTGGCGGGAAAGCTACGGCCTATATTGATGACTTTGAAGCGGCACAGACCGCTATTGATATTTCTGCGCCACTGACTTGGTTCTTGTCCAGTACGCCAATCGGCCTGGGGGGCGATTTAGAGAATAATAATTTGGCGGCCAATTACAACCGGGCAAAGCTGAACTGGTATACGATTGACCCGATTTTTTACAGTGCCCAAAGACCAGCAGGTGTCGGGGAACAAGATCTTTCATCGCCATTCGCGCGCCGCTTGTTCCGCAACGAGATATTTCCCGATCAGGACATCGTTCAGGGGCAAACTCAGGCCTTGTTTAGCCTGGACCTTAACTACAAGCCCGCAGAGCGAGGACCCTATAATTTTAACCCCGCGGCAACAGACAACGCCTTGCCGAATCCTGAAACACGCTTTGCCGGAATCTCGAGACAATTATCGACCACAGATTTTGAGCGATCCAATGTGGAGTATATTCAGTTCTGGCTCATGGATCCATTTATCTATGAGGAGTATACCAATAATCAGGGGGGGAAACTTGTCTTTAATTTAGGAAACATCTCTGAGGACGTTCTCAAAGATGGACGCAAACAATACGAAAACGGTCTTCCGGAAGATGGCTCGACATTGAATACCATACAAACCAATTGGGGCCGCGTGCCGAGCAATCAATCACTGGTTTATACCTTTAGCAGTACCGGACCGGATCGAGAAAATCAGGATGTCGGTTTGGATGGATTAAATGATGCTGATGAGGCTGCTTTCTTCCCAAGTTTTGCCGGTCAAGAAGATCCTGCCCGAGACAATTACACCTATTTTTTACAGGCCGAAGGCTCTCTGCTCGAACGTTATGATTTTTACAATGGAACACAGGGGAACAGCCCAGAAACGCTGAGCAATACGAATCGTGGGTCAACCGCTCAGCCTGACGTCGAAGATATCAACCGGGACAATACCATGAATACCGTGGACAGTTATTTCGAATATGCCATCGATATTCGTCCGGGCATGAATTTGGAATCGCCCTATGTCACCGATATCAAAGAAATTACAGTGCCCACCCCCGCAAATCAGGACTTGCCCGTTCGTTGGATTCAATTTAGAATACCCTTAAGTGAATATACCGATGCAGTAAACGGAATCGCCGATTTCCGTTCTATTCGATTCATGCGCATGTATCTCACCGGTTTTGAGCAAGAAACGGTTTTGCGTTTTGGTACTATGGAACTCTATCGTGGAGATTATCGCCGTTACACGGAGTCTTTGGATGCGGATAACAGTCCTAATGAGTTGGACAATACAACTTTTGAAAATGAGGCCGTTGGGGTGATTCAGAACAGTAATTATGTCATTCCACCGGGGGTATATCGAGAAGAGCTCAACAATAACAACAATATAATCCGTCAAGACGAGCAATCTTTGGCCTTGCGTGTTTGCGATTTGCAACCTGAAGATGCGCGCGCTGTTTACAAAAACTTCAATGTAGACATGCGTCAATATAAAAACTTGGAAATGTTCATCCACGCTGAGTCACTTCCTACTCCTGCGAGTTTGTTGGCCGATGGAGAGCTGGCTGCGTTCATTCGTTTGGGGAACGACCTCAATACGAGCTTCTATGAAATAGAAATGCCCCTGAATGTGTCTCCGTACCTAGAACAACCTACAGATGCTGACGCTTCGCTCGTTTGGCCGGAGGAAAACCGTTTAAATTTACCTTTGGCTTTGCTTCAGGCCATAAAAACAAAAGTCTTGGCTGATGGAACAGCAGATCCTACTCAAGTCGTTTATTACGATCAAGCTGAGCTGGACCCGACTTTTATCGGTTCTTCAAACCCGCTGCGCATTGGAATCAAAGGAAATCCGAGTTTTGGAAATGTTCGGGTGATCATGGTGGGCTTGCGCAATAAAAACAACACTAATGTTTGTGGTGAAGTATGGTTCAACGAATTGCGCATGAGTGAACTAGAGAACAAAGGGGGATGGGCTGCCGTAGCCAATATGGATGCCAACATCGCTGATTTTGCTGACATCAGCGCCACCGGACGTACCAGTACCATTGGTTTTGGTTCAATTGAACAAGGGCCTAATCAGCGCAGTTTAGAAGATCTGCAACAATATGATATTGTGACCAATATTAATCTAGGTCAGTTACTCCCCAAGAAATGGGGCATACAATTGCCGTTTAATTACGGTATTCAGGAAGAATTGATTACCCCGAAATACGACCCAGAATTTGATGATATCGTGCTACAAGAGCGGTTAGATAATGCGCCCGATGCAGCGACGCGTGATGCGATTGAGGAACAATCAATTAATTATACCAAACGTCAAAGTATTAATTTCATTGGGGTGCGCAAAAATCGATCTCAAGAAAATGAATCGACCCCGATGCCCTATGATGTGGAGAACTTTACCTTCTCTTACTCCTATAACGAAGAAGAGCATCATGATTTTGAAGTAGAGTCCGCGATGGATCAGCGTGTTCGATTGGGGGGGACCTATGACTATAGCTTCAACAACAAACCTATTGAGCCCTTTAAGAAAAACGACAGTCTGTTTATGGGGCGTTATTGGCAATGGTTGAAGGATTTTAATTTCAATCCATTACCGAGCAATGTTACTGTAAGCAGTAATATTATCAGGAATTTTAATCAACAAAAATTCAGAGAACTCAATTTGTTGCCGGATCAAATCGGTCTTCCCACTTTGTATCAGAGGAATTTTATGTTTGATTGGCAGTATACGATAAATTATAACCTGACGAATTCTTTGCGTTTTAATTTTAATGCGGCCAATAACCGAATTATCAATAATTACATAGATCAAGGGCGGGTGGACAACACCATAGGTCTGTGGGACGGTTTCTTTGAAATTGGAGATCCAAACCAGCATGTCCAATCGCTCCAATTAAACTACGATTTGCCCACCGCTAAGTTTCCATTTTTAAAGTGGTTGCGTGCCACTTATTCCTATCAAGGGGATTATCAATGGCAAGATGGAAGTGATTTGTTTAGCAATGTTGAAATCCCATCAGACAATGGCCCCTCTGTTTTTTATGATTTAGGAAACTCAGTCCAAAATGCGAGCACCCATCGGATTAACTCGAATCTGGATCTGACGGGCTTGTATCGCTATATCGGCCTGAAAAAGTTGACCGGTTCCGAATCTGAAGATGATCAGGGTGGAGCGGAGAGCAACTCCTTGTTGGGTGGCGCCGCAGGCAAAGGGGGTAAGGCCGAAAATTTAAATAAACGAGAACAAATTATGGCGATGCGCAATGGAGGAGGCCGCACATCAGCCCCAACGCGCAAGCTCTCACCAGGACAAAAAGTAATCAATTCTTTAATCGGGTTGGCGACTTCGGTGAAAAAAGCACAGGTCAATTATTTAGAAAATAATGGGATTTTCTTACCCGGATATTTACCATCGGTTGGCTTTGGTGGATCGTTGCGTCCTACAGCGGGATTTGTATTTGGCTCCCAGGCCGAGGTTAGGGCATTGGCTGCGCGGAATGGCTGGCTAACGATATTTCCTGAATTCAACCAGCAGTATACCGAGGTGGAAAGTCGTCAATTAGATATGCAGGTAAACACTGAGCTGTTTGACGATTTAAAAATTGATTTTAATGCCTCACGTTTGTATTCTGAAAATTTTGCAGAAAATTACATTGTTGAAGATGGGCTTTATCGTTCACTGACCCCGAACACCTTTGGAAACTTTAATATTTCTACAGTACTGATCAATACCGCTTTTAGTTCAAGTGATGAATTTGGATCTCAGGCATTTGAATCATTTAAGACCAATCGTTTGACCATTGCCCAGCGCCTGGCGGAACGTTTTTACGGTTCGAATTCTTATCCCGTTGATGATGAAGGATACCCCGAAGGCTTTGGTAAAAACAGCCAACAAGTGCTCCTGCCGGCTTTTGTCTCAGCCTACCGAGGGAGTGATGCGGCTAAGGAGCGCTCAGGAATTTTTAGAGATATCCCTCTGCCAAACTGGGATGTCAAGTATACGGGTTTCATGAAAATGGATTGGTTTAAGAAGCGCTTTAAACGTTTCTCCGTTCAGCACGGTTATCGAGCGGCATATACCTTGAATCAATTCCAATCAAATTTGGATTTCAATCGTCAGAATCCTGCTGAAACGGACCAGTCCGGTAATTTCAAGCCAGAAATAGTTTTAAATAACGTGAACCTAACGGAACAATTCTCCCCGTTGATTAAGGTCGATTTCGAGATGATGAATTCCATTAAAATCCTTGCGGAAATCAGAAAAGATCGTGCCCTTTCATTGAGTTTTGCCAATAATTTGATGACCGAAATTCAAGGCCAAGAGTTAATCCTTGGTCTGGGTTATCGCATCAAAGATTTGCGTATTGGTACGAATTTTGGCGGGAAGCGATCTGTTATGAAAAGCGACTTAAACTTTAAATTAGATGTTTCCGTAAGGGATAACAAAACCATCATTCGTTATTTAGACGTGGATAATAACCAGACCACGGCAGGACAGACCATCTACGGGTTGCAGTTTTCTACGGATTATGCGCTAACCAAAAATCTGACCGCTTTATTTTTCTATGACCATACGTTTTCGGAATATGCCATCAGTACTGCTTTTCCGCAAACGACAATTCGCAGTGGCTTCACCCTGCGCTATAATTTTGGTAACTAACAAAAAGTCAACTAACATTTTAACCATTTAAGTTATGAATATACCAGCCGAATTAAAGTACACCAAGGACCACGAATGGGTTTCTGTGGAGGGCGATGTTGCTACAGTAGGGATTACTGATTTTGCCCAAGGAGAACTTGGCGATATCGTTTATGTGGAAGTAGAAACTTTAGACGAAACTCTTGAAATGGAAGCGGTTTTTGGGACCGTAGAAGCGGTAAAAACCGTTTCAGATTTATTCTTGCCTGTGTCCGGCGAAATTATCGAGTTCAATGATGCCCTAGAAGGCGAGCCCGAATTAGTTAATTCTGATCCTTACGGCCAAGGCTGGATGATTAAAATCAAGATGAGTAACCCATCGGAACTTGAAGAGTTGTTATCCGCTGAGGACTATGCCGCGATTATTGGGGGATAAAATATGGGTTTGGCTGGCGATTACGGCACAAATTATGGTGACTGTTGCCCTACTATGGCCCGCTCTTGATTTGCCCCAAACCGATGTACCAATGGCAGACAAATGGGCGCATTTTTTGGTTTTCTCGGTACTGTTTTATTTGTGGGCTCAGGCGCTAAGTGTCAAAAACCAGATCCGCCGATTGAGCGTTAAGCTTGTTATTGCGCTTATTTTTTATGGCACTATTATTGAAGTCATACAAGACAGTTGGTCTATTTCACGCACCGGAGATTTCATGGATGTATTGGCAAATACCATCGGGATTTTAATGGGATTAATTGTCTTCAACATTAAGGAAAAATTATCCTTTTAAAAAGGGCAAATAAGGTTTTTTAAACCCCACTTTTTTTATCTATTTTAGCAACGCTATAAACTATTCAGTATGGAACCGAAAAAAAATCCAAAAGCAGATTTAAACCAGTGGAGCAGTATTTATTTGCTCGCAGGCTTGGTTTTTATGCTCTTTGTAGCATGGCAAGCTGTGGAATGGAAAACTTATGATCGTAGTAATTTAGGCAAAGATATGCTTGATGTGGGTGATGATCTTCTAGAGGATGTGCCGGTTACACAGATTTTGACCCCACCGCCACCGCCACCACCGCCGCCACCAGCTCCGGAGGTCATAGAAGTGGTCGAGGATGATGAAGAAGTTGAAGAGACGATCATTGAATCCACAGAAACCGATGCTGAAGACGTTATAGAGATTGACGAGATCGAAGAAGTTGAAGAGGAGATTGATGATGTTCCTTTTGCCGTAATTGAAAATGTACCTGTATTTCCTGGTTGTGAAAGAGCGGGTAACAACGAAGCAAAAAAGGCTTGTATGTCAGAAAAAGTGCAAAAGTTTGTACAACGTAAGTTTGATACAGACTTGGCAAACGACTTAGGACTTGAAGGTCGTCAAAGAATTTCAGTACAGTTTAAAATTGACAAAAGAGGAAACGTGGTTGATGTTCGCGCAAGAGCACCACATCCACGTCTTGAACAAGAGGCTATCGATGTGGTCAAGGCCTTGCCAAAAATGACCCCAGGAATGCAGCGCGGTCAGCCGGTTGGGGTACTTTACGCCTTGCCAATTTTGTTCCAAGTAGAAAATTAGAAATTCGTGTTTAATCCGAACGATCGCCTCCATATTTCTCATGGGGGCGTTTGTGTTTAGGCGTACTAATGAAATATTTATCTAAATGAGTTCACGTATTTCGGTGTCGAGAGGTTTAATTGTTCACGCTATATTGCTTTTGCTGTGCATGAATCCAATACGGGGTCAGCAGTGGAATGACCCGTTGCTTCACTATCCAAGATTTGAGGCTTGCGCCACACAAGATCCGACAGAACTGCCCAATTGTTTTACGCAACAAATTAATCTTTTGATTCAAGATGCCGCGAAAAATTGGCAGGTCGAAAATTCAATATCCGGGGCGCTGTCTGTACTTTTTGAGGTGGACAAAACGGGAAACTTTGTG
>Ga0055584_100004738_pt1 | contig 13307 bp, 9 predicted proteins | sample OSDHelmetaG_FD_58716 | JGI IMG/M metagenome (GOLD analysis project Ga0055584, IMG submission 58716) | Pelagic marine sediment microbial communities from the LTER site Helgoland, North Sea, for post-phytoplankton bloom and carbon turnover... | ecosystem: Environmental > Aquatic > Marine >... | reverse complement strand
GACCGGGGCCCAATCTAATGGTGCTGCATCCCGCAAGATTTGCGCCTACTTGAAATCGGCCTATGTCTTGATCGAGACTCTGCAGGTGCAAGCGGCAGACCATTCCACCGCTACCTCGCTCGTGGATTTCCCTCTCTCTAAGTGCATGGCAGCCCAGAATACCCAAGAAGTCTGCCATATGGCGATGGCACTTTGCGTGAGTGCGAGAATCATCAGTGCGACCATTGCTTCGTTGAAGATGAGGCAGGTGCTCACGATCAAATACCATTGGGTAGATCGAATGCGATCTTTGCGATTGGTTTCGCGGCGTTCTCGCAGACCGCTCCCTATATCATATTGATTGGCGCCATACTTCATTATGATCGACTGTGCCCCAACTAATTATTCGCTAATAGCCGTTATATACACCAAAGGTCGCGCCGTGTGGGCCATAAGCGGTGGTGCGTTTATTGCTATATGAGTAGCAGAGGTGAAAAATGAAAGTACCTATAGTCCAATTTGCGCAGCATTTCGCTAGGTTGAGGTCTGCAGGGGATTCATCACAGCAAAAGACCTTGGGGGATTCATCAAAGCAAAAGATCTCGGGGAGTTCATCGTATCGGAAAACCGGTCTGCCGCAGGAGATCCCGATTCAGACGGTCTCTTTGCAAAAGGCTTCCTTCAAACACGCCGGTCTGGGACTCAGTGCGCAAACCACCCGCATGCTGGGGAAAGCCGCTATCCATCTCGAGGAGAATCCATCCGATTCGCTGGAAATACGCGATTACCAGATCGATACGAACTCCTCTGCTTTAAATTCTGTGCAGGGACGCGTCAAACTTGTGAAAGCCTTCCTGGCCTCCCGAGGTATCGACGCTTCTCGCTTTGTCGTCAAGGTCCCTAGCTTTACCGGACGGGTGGGATCCAGAATAAATATCGCCACAGAAATGATGGTGAAAATTATAGGAAGCCGCGGACTCCAACGCTGAGGCGCGAAGGGGAACTCCTTGAATATCATGTGAAATTGGCAATAGCCCACTGCGAGTCCTTGGGTTAACTAAACACGCGAAGTTCGGTGGCAAATTAAACCAAGAGGTTATTGGGTATGTTGGGAACAACAAGTAGAAATAGTGCTGCAACTGTATTGGAGGGGGGGCATCGAGGGGATCTCAGGAGTCGGTATCGCAGTCTTTTGCGGCGGCGACAAAGAGTCTCGTATTGGCTGCCTCTGCTGGTCCTTATCATCATAGCGCCTACCCTAGTCGCTGCACAAGCCGAGACGGTCGAAGTGCCCGCGAATGCGCACACAGAGCGCTACGGAGGTGGGTGGAAGTGCGATTGGGGGTATCAGAGGGATGGCCAGACCTGCGTAGCTGTTATGGTGCCGCCGAATGCTCATTTTGATTCTTCCGGAGAACGATGGCAGTGTGAGCGTGGCTATGCGCAAGTTGACGGGAGTTGTGTGGTCGTCGACCTACCTGCAAATGCCTTCTTGAATTCCGATGGCAGCGATTGGCAGTGCGAGCGCGGCTATGCGCAAGCCGATGAGTCATGCGTCGCCATAGAAGTGCCCGCAAACGCCTATTCGGTGAATTCATCCTACGGAAGTGGTTGGGAGTGTGGCCGGGGATACCGAGAAGATGCTGAGGGTTGTGCAGTCGTCGATTTACCTGCAAACGCCTTCTTGAATTCCGATGGGAACGGTTGGCAGTGTGGTCGGGGCTATGCGCAAGTCGATGAGTCATGCGTCGCCATCGAGGTGCCCGAAAATGCCTATCTGGCGAGTTCCTTCGGGCGCGGTTGGGAATGCGGTCGAGGCTATCGCGCCATCGATGATGTATGTGCAGCCGTTGACTTACCTGCAAATGCCTTCTTGAACTCTTATGGGACGGGTTGGGATTGTGGCCGAGGTTATGTAGAGGCCAAGGAATCTTGCGTGGCTCTCTCAGTGCCTGAGAATGCCTATCTTAAAGCAACTGGAAACGGCTGGAAATGCGAACGAGGTTTTCGGCAAAGCGGTAGCTCTTGCGTTCCTTTCGCCGTGCCCATAAACGCTCATGTCGGTTACTCAGAAAATAACTGGAGTTGTAATCCGGGCTATACGCGGGAAGAAGAAGCTTGTGTTCCATTTGTAGCAGAGAACCCGGGCCGAATATAATGGCGGGGTGAAAACGATCTAGTCGAATCTAGGGCGAATCGGCGCTTTTGCCAGCAGCCAACCCGTATTTCTTCAGTTTGCGGTAGAGTGTCGCCGAGCCGATTCCGAGTTGTTTGGCTGTTCGCGTCTGGTTTCCATCGTTGAGTTGTAGTACGGCGAGGATATACTCCTCTTCAACCTCGCTGAGCGGTTGCACCACCTCTTCGCTGGCCACTGGTTTGGGGAAAGCTTGGCGCACTTCTTCTGGCAGGTCGTCGAGATCGATGCGACTGCCCCGCGCCAGGGCGACCGCGCGCTCCATGGCATTTTCGAGCTCGCGCACATTGCCCGGCCAGGTATAGCGCAAGAGTTGGTCAGCAGCATTGGGCGTGAGGCCCGATACTTTTCGCGCCATGCGAACGGCGGCCTCTCTGAGCAGCAGGCGGGCGAGGGGAAGGATATCGTCCCTGCGATCGCGGAGCGAGGGGACGTGCAGTTCGACGACCTTGAGTCGGTAATAGAGATCTTGCCGGAGGGTATCGTCTGCTACTCCGTGGGCGAGGTCGCGGTTGGTTGCGGCCAGGACGCGCACGTCAATCGGCCGGTTATTGTTCTCCCCGATACGACGGATTTCGCGCTCCTGGAGCACCCTCAGCAATTTGACTTGCATACCGGGAGAGACATCGCCAATTTCGTCGAGCAGCAGGGTTCCACGGTTGGCTGCTTCGAATAGGCCCGGCCTATCTGAGGTCGCGCCGGTGAAGGCGCCGCGCTTGTGGCCGAAAAGTTCACTCTCGAGCAGTGTTTCAGAGATGGCGCCGCAGTTGACGGCGATAAAGGGGCCCACCGCGCGCGTTGACTCTTCGTGGACGAGTCGCGCGATCCGTTCCTTGCCCACGCCGCTCTCGCCGGTGATGAGCACGGTAGCATCGACTTTTGCCACCCGTTGGGCCAGATCCACTACTTTCTGCATCTTCGGGCTCTTGGCGACAATCCCCAGTGGTTCGACCACGTCTGGGACCACGCGCACCAGTGCTCGTCGGTGTGCTCGCAGTTTGTTTTCCGCCGCCTTTAAGGTCTCCGTAACCCTGCTGAGGGAGACCTCGAGGCATTCCTCGAGTCGCCCCGCATTGAAGAACGCCAACTCCTCGGCGTGTTCGTTTCCCCACTGTTGGCGGGTGCGCCCCTGGAGGTGGCAGGCGGCATGGCCTTCGCCCAAACAGCGATCTTCTAGGACGTAGATCTCCTCGCCGGTAGTGTGACTGGCATAGCCGCTCATGAGCCCGCAGATGGTCCAGCACACGCCCGAGTCGGAGCGACCGAAGTGCAGGAGATGCTGTTCCGCTTCGTAGGATGCAAGCAGCGCAGCACCTTTCTTGGCGAGTGGGTCCTCGCCTCCTGGTTGGGTATGGAAGAGCCCCTGTAGAGTGTAGAGTCGGGAGCCGGCGCTGCGCCAGTCCTCTGTGTTGGCCCACTCGAAATCCTTTTGCATCGCTTCGGCCATGCGCCAACCGTGGGCAAAGCCAAACTGAGTGAGCACGGCGCGAGCGGCAGTTAAGCCAAAGTTTTCAACCAGATATTGCCGCAGGAGACCCATGGCAACTGCGTCGAGTAATAGCGCGCGCTGGCCGGCAAAACGGATCACCCCTCCCTCCGGATCTAATTCCAGTAATTCGCTGTGGTGCAGATCCTCGACGCGCATCTCTTACCTCAATCATTTTGGATGAAGAGTATCTCATTATGATCGATAGCGCAAATTGCTAAACCATCTAACTACTCTCGCACGGGCCACTTTATCTCATGGCCTGGTATTTGCGCTGAAGACCCGTTGACACATGCAATCAAGACGGGGTCGCACTGATAATGACATCTACCCTGTGCAAAACACGAACGAGAGAGGAGTCTTGCAATGAATTCGAAAGGTGAAGAGGAGCCAACCGGTTCTGATATGGAAGATCTGGCTCGAGAGGTAAAGGGGCATTTGGAGCAGGTCACCGGGGGGCGCGGGTTACGTGGTATTCTGGTCTATGTCGTTCTCGCTCTGGTCGGCATCGGCGCATGGACGAGCTATTATACCGTGCCGAGCGATTCGGTCGCCATTCTTCAGCGCTTTGGCAAGTATCAGGAAGAGGTGCCGCCCGGACTACATTTCAAACTGCCCATGGGCATTGATCGGGCGACCATTGTACCGGTCAAACGGCAGTTAAAACAAGAATTCGGATTCACCACACCCGGGGCGAATGACCCCTACCAGACCTCTCGTGACGGGCGCAATAATACCCGACGAGAAACGGAGATGGTGACCGGTGACTTAAACGCCGCCTTGGTCGAATGGGTGGTTCAGTACCGGATCTCCGATCCCGTCAAGTTTCTCTTTGAGGTGCGCGAGCCGAGTGCAACCCTGCGCTATGTTTCCGAATCCGTCATGCGAGAAGTTGTAGGTGATCGCACGGTAGATGAGGTGATTACCATCGGTCGGCAGGAAATAGAAACGGAAGCATTGACCAAGATGCAGGCCCTCTCGACCAAATACGCCATGGGGATCAGGATAGACCAGGTGCAATTGAAGAACATCAATCCGCCGCAACCCGTGCAGGAATCGTTCAACGAGGTCAATCAGGCTCAGCAGGAGAAGGAAAAACTAATCAACGAAGCCCGGCGCGATTATAACAAAGTGATCCCGTTAGCCGAGGGCGAGAAGGACCAGCGAATTCGCGAAGCCGACGGTTACCGGCTCAAGAGGATCAACGAAGCAGAGGGCGATGCCGCTCGCTTTAATGCTCTATTTGCGGAATATAGTAAAGCCCCGGAAGTTACGCGCCGACGCATCTACATCGAGACCCTGCAGGACGTCCTGCCGAGTATCCACTCCAAGATTATCGTCGATGAACAGACGCGCGGCATCCTGCCCTTGCTGAATATCGACTCCCAGAAAGGAGTTCGGCCATGAGGCGGAACGCCCAATTTGCGATCCTGACAGTTCTGATCGTCGGGACCTATGTCCTGATGAGTTCAATCTATACGGTGAGTGAGGTCGAGCAGATGATCGTCACTCAGTTTGGCAAGCCCGTAGGTGCTCCGGTGACTACGGCCGGTCTGAAGCTCAAGATGCCGTTTATCCAGGATGTCAATTCGATCGAGAAGCGCGTCCTCGAATGGGATGGCAGTCCGTCGGATATGCCGACCAAGGACAAGCTCTATATCTCCGTCGACCTATTCGCCCGCTGGCGCATCACCGATCCCCTGCAATACTTCCTGCGGCTGCGAGATGAGCGCAGTGCACAATCTCGTCTCAATGATATTTTGGGCAGCGAGACCCGCAACGCGGTGGCCAAACACGAGCTGATCGAGATCATCCGCACGACCAAGGACCGCGTGCCGCTACGCGACGCTTTGCTGACCGAGGCCGAACGAGAATTGAATATGGGGTCGCTGGTGCCGATTCAAAAAGGTCGCCAATTAGTTGAGCAGGAGATCTTTGCGGCGGCGGCTGAAAAGGTAAAGGTCTTTGGCATTGAATTGCTCGATATCCGCTTTAAGCGGATTAACTATAATGAAAGCGTGCGCCCGAAGATATACGATCGCATGATCAGCGAACGGCGGCAAATTGCGGAGCGCTTTTTGTCCGAGGGAAATGGCGAGGCCGCCAGAATTCGCGGCAACCGCGTGCGAGATCTGAACAAAATTCAGTCCGAGGCCTATAGACAGGTCGAGGAAATCCGCGGTGTGGCAGACGCGAAAGCCACCGAGATCTATGCCGGAGCGTACAATCAGAGTCGCGAAGCGGTGGAGTTCTATGAGTTTACCAGGACGATGCAGTCCTACAAGTCAATGATCTCCGAGAACACTACCTTGGTGCTTTCCACCGATAGTGATCTCTTCCAATTTTTGAAGGGGATGGCTCCGATGACTGATTCTGACGGCAACTGATGACCTCGTCGCGTTCACCGCAATCGCGCGCGCTTAAAATGCCGCACCTTGCCATCGCTAGTGCACCTGCTCGATCGCCAATCCAGAGGGAATAAGGCGCCGATGATTACACTCCGCAGGAGCGGTGAACGCCACGATCTGCAAAGCAGTAAGCAGAAGACTTGGATGACATTCAATCAGCAAGACCTAACGGGCCGCTGCGCCGGTGGCTTCGGTCCACTCAGCGTTCTCAACGAATACAGTCTTTCACCTGGCGCAGGTATTCCCTTTGATCCGCACCATACGCAACCTGTCGGGGAGATTGTCACCTATGTTCGCGCTGGGGTGCTTGCATTCCAAGGCCCCAAGGGGCGTTCGATATATGCCGGCGAGTTCCAGCGCACGACGGCCCAAAGCGGGATTCACCTGAGCCAGAAGAATGCATCGCGGACCGAATGGGCACACGTCTTCCAGATCGGTTTGCATTCCTCGGATGCAGAAGGTGGGGGTCCGTATGAACAGAAGCGATTTAGCGCGGCGGAGCGTCGCGACATGCTGTGCATCGTCGCCTCCCCTGATGCGCGCGCAGATTCGCTGCGCATCGCCTCCAATGTCATAGTGCATTCAGCCCTACTCGACTCTGGGCAGCACCTCGCCCACCAACTCTTGCAGGGGCACAGTGCATGGCTCCATCTCGTGGAGGGAGAGGCGACGCTGGATGATATCGTCCTGACTGCGGGCGATGGCGTCGGTATTGAGGACGAGCGTGCGGTGTCGTTTACGGCGTGGGAAAAGAGCGAAGTTCTACTATTTGATTTCGAGCAGGTCGTCGCTGCGTCGCACCCGACCGGCTAAAAAATGCTATAGCTGACGTCGACGACAAGGGCAACGATCTCTTTGCCAACTTTATGCACCGGAATGCACAAATAAATTGGCTCCGGTCACGACGGCTGTGATCGGGGCCATAGCGGCAATAGTAGGATCGGGTATTATGGGTTCATCGGGCAGGCGGTAGTGGACTCTAGTGCAATGTGAAGCCAGAGAAATTATAGGACAAAATGGTTGTAAAAGTCGTACCTTCTCCGACCTTGCTTTCCACTTGGATTTCTCCTTTGTGGTCTTGAACGATCTGGTAACAGATCGACAATCCAAGACCTGTTCCAACGCCTACGCCCTTTGTGGTGAATCCAGGTTCAAAGATTCGCTCGAGCTGTTCTTGGGGAATGCCGATCCCGGTGTCTTTGATGGCGACGTGCAATTTATCCTCTTTTTGCAGAGTAGTGATAATAATTTGCCCCGCACCCTTGGTGGCTTCGATGGCATTGACCAGAAAGCAGAGAAAGACCTGGTTCAAGCGACTGGGATAACAGATGATCGGTGAGATATTACCATATTTTTTGATCACCTCAATGCGGTCTCCCAAATGGTGTTGCACCAGATTCAACGTGTTTTCGAGACCTTCGCGAATATCTACACTCTTCAGTTCAGCTTCGTCTAGGCGAGCAAAATTTCTCAGGCTCTGGACCGTGGTCATCACCCGTTCAGTGCCGGTTTTTATGACATTGCTTGCATCAGAAATGACTTGTAGGATGGCGTTTATTTTGCGGTTGTTTTGATGTGCTTGGGGGCTTTCCTCCGCCAGGGCGCCCTTTAGCTTATCCACCGCCCGGTTCAGGGTGTCGTACACGCTGGACATAGCACCAATAGGGGTATTGATTTCGTGAGCGATGCCGGCGACTAGGTTGGCCATGGCCGCCATCTTCTCCGACTGCACCAGTTGCACCTGGGTCTGTTGCAGGTATTTATTGGTCTGTTCTAATTCAGTTAGATTTTCCTGAAGCTGTTCTTGCAGGTGCTTGAATTCGGTGATGTCGTGTGCGAAGATGCGCACGATATGGTTTGCCGCCATATACGTGGTTTTTTGTTCGTAGATGCGGTCGCCGATCGCAAGCTCGCGCAGGAAAGAGTCCACCTTCCCTTCCTTGAAGGTATGGATGATGGACTCCAAGCCTTCGAGTATGGGATGCTGAAGGCCAGCGGTAGTCAAGTTGGGGAAGCGCTCTTTGGCTACGGGATTGAGATACGTCACATAGCCGAGGAGATTCGTCTCAATGACGGGATTGGGATTCTGCTCGGGAAAAGTCGCCAGTCGCGCCAACGTCTCCTCAAGCTGCTTGTGCTCTAGTTCTTTCGCTTCCAATTCAGCCACCCGCTGGCGCGATTTGGCTAGTTCGCCGATCAGCGAACTCTGAGTTTTATCTGCATCGTTCAAATGTGAGTCTACCTCCCGGGGCACAAACAGCGACAATTTCGCTCATCCGTTAGCTCGGGGCTCTTTGACCCGCACGGCACCGATTGAAGCAACCTTCGATTTATGATTGTCAGAGAATAGTGTATTGGGCTGCGTTCATCAAATCGGGCGCTGCGTTAGGTCGGTTTGTCGCTTAAATACCCATCCCCTATAAAGTGCTCTACGCGCCAGACCCTCTGCCCCGCCTCTGTCAGCGTGCAGATCCCCTCTTCGCGGTGCAGGAGGCCGCGATCGGCCAGCACCCGCCGCGTAAAAGAATAGTCGACGCATACTTGTGCAAAGTGCCGCGTTAGCTCCATCTCGGGGTAGCTGCGCACTGCGGGCAACGAGCGGATAGCGCCGCCGAGGTTGATCTGAAAACGGTGGAATGGGAACTTCACGTCTTCGCTCTGTTCGCCACGAAAGTGGGCGACGCGCTTCTGGCGCGCGAGTTGGCTCGGGCTCGGCTCCTCTTCTTGTTTCTTTTCTAAGCGCTGCAACCAACGCGACGCTTTTTTGCGCAAATCCTTCGACCCCGATACCTGCAAGCGCCGCAGTAGTACTGCACTTTCTTCACCCCCTATCTGTCCCAAGCCGTTGACGGCTGCCTCGCGCACTTCGGCGTTGGTTGCAGTTTCGGCTTGTTCCGTTAGCAAGGGACGCGCCGACTCAAAGCGCAGCCGGCCTAGCGCCGTTAGGGCGGCGATCTGCTCGGCCAGGTCGTCTACTTCGGCTAGGTCCAGAATGCGCTTTTCGACGGCGGCGAGTGTGGGGTTTTGGTGGTCGCTAATGCCGATCTCGCCGAGGGCATTGAGGGCGGCCAAACGCGTCGGGCGCTCGGCGTGGTCTAAGCAGTGGCGGAGGGCTGCGATAGTAGCGGTGTCGGCTCGTCGGATGGCCCCGAGTAGCTGCATGGCCGCCTCGCGCACCTGGGCGTCGTCGCTGGTGCTCAGTGAGGACACTCGTTTAGACAAAGCATCTAAGGTGTCCGGGTCTAGGTCCTTGTTTAATAGATACCAGTGGTCGCGGAAACGGATATCGCCGCGCTCTTGTCTGGGCTCCACTCCCCCTGGACCGCGCGGGTTGAGCCAGCCCGCGAGCGCCACTAACCCAGCGAGCCCCAAACGCCAGTGCTCGCCGCGCTCATCGTCTAACCATGTGAGAATTTGGCCGGAGCTGAGCGTGCCAAAGCGCACAAAGATTCTCATTTCTACGCGGGGCTGCTCTAGGGAAATATCGGCTGTCGTTTCGAGTCGCTCTACCAAGAGGGCAAAGGCGGGCTGCGGATAACTCAGCATTACTTTCCAGCACAGCTCACTGATGAGCCCGAATCCGGGGCGGGATGCCGCTGTGGCCAATACTAATAAAAGCTCCACCTTCTCCGTTTCGGGTACGGGGCGGGTGATAATCTGGTCCAGCAGCGCATAGGTCGTTTGTGTAACGTGGGTAAGTATGGTCCCGTCCGACCAGTTTTTATCCACGTGCCAGTCTTGGTCCTGGGCAACGAGCGCTTGCATCAACGATAGGGCTCGTTGCTGCACCAAGTCATCGCCAGAGAAATAGCAGTCGAGCGCCACGGCCATTGCCGGTGCTCCCAGGCGTTGCAATAGCGCTACGAGCGGATCGAGCTCGGCCGGTAGCATTTCTTCTATCAGCTGTGCGAAGCGGGCCGGCGAGTGGCGCAACAGGACGCTGAGCCGCTCCATCGAATCGGGGTCTTCGGCAAAGAGCCGCCCTAGGGCCGTAATTTCGGCGTCGATTTCTTTTTTTAAGTCCGGCGTGGAAGCCATATCCGTTTCTCCATTGTGCTCTTCGTTTTCCGTGGTTGCATCTTTGAGGTTCTGTCGGGCTCGGTGCAAACGGCTCATTACAGTGCCGATCGGGACGTCGATAAAACGGGCGATCTCATCGTAGGAGAGGCCTTCCCAATAGTGCAGGGCCAAGACCAGGCGCTGGGCTGGCGATAGGCGCCAGAGGTTATCTTCTACTAGTTGCCACTGCTGGCTGACTGCTGCGGTTATAGGGGCCGCTGGATCGCTCTCCAGCGGCAGTGTTTTGTGGTACTGCTGGCGCAGTGTAGTGCGGTATAGGTTGAGTGCGATGGTTTTTAGCCAGCCACCGAAGCGAGCTGGGTCTCTCAGTTGGCGGATCTGCGTGAAGGCCTGGACGAAGGTGTCATGCGCCAGGTCTTCGGCGTCGGCTCGGTTGGCAGTCAGTCTCCGGCACTGGGCGAAAACAGCCGTTTGGTAGCACTCGACCAACTGGCCAAAAGCGGCGCTCTCTCCCGCTTGTGCCGCCTGTACCCAACTGGTGACGGATGTTTCTATTTCACTGGCCATACTGTAAAGATGCGCTAGGTCGTGCGATTATTCCCACTTTAAAAAATAAAAATTGAAGCGGTGCTGTAGATGGCGATCCGTCCGATTGTAAGCGCGCGGCAAATTGGCTATGTTGCGCTGTGAGAGATAACCTGCAAATAGCCGCAAAACAAAAGGTCCAATTATACCGAGCACAGTACATGGAGAGAGAGATGTTAGACGCTATCAACAAGCCTTGGGAAACACCGGAATATACCGCCGTCAATCGCCTACCCATGCGGGCAACGCTTATGCCCCATCCCACGAAGGCATCGGCGAAAGCGGGGAAAGATGCGTCTTCCCCTTGGCGCAAGAGCCTCAATGGTCCATGGCGATTTCAGCTCTATGCCACGCCTGCGGCGGTGCCCGCAGCGGCGCTCTTAAAAGCAGACGTCGATAAGCGCTGGGACAAAATTAAGGTGCCGGCGAATTGGACCTTAGAAGGCTACGATAAGCCGCATTATACCAATGTTAAGATGCCGTTTAAGAACGATGCGCCCCATGTGCCAAAAGACAATCCGACGGGGGTGTATCGGCGCACTTTTACGCTGCCCACCCAATGGAAGAGGCGGCGCACCGTTCTTCATATAGCCGGCTCTGAGTCCGTTAGTTATGTCTTTCTGAATGGCCAGATGGTGGGCATGAGCAAGGACTCGCGTCTGCCGGCTGAATTTGATCTGACGCCCTTTTTGGCGAGCGGTAAAAACCAGCTATCCATTATGGTGATTCGCTATTGTGACGCGTCTTATGTCGAGGATCAGGACCATTGGTGGATGGCGGGGCTGTATCGCGATGTGTTTTTGTATAGCACGGATGCCGTGAGTTTCTTGCAAGACGTTAAAACGCAGGCGGAATTGGTTGACGAATACAAGGACGGCAGCTTAACGGTGGAAACGACGCTTGGTTTTACGCGCGATCCGCAGGAGGATTTTATCGTTGAAGCCCAGCTCTTTGACGCTAAAGGAAAAGCGGTCGGCACCGCCAAACGAAAGGCTGTCAGCGGGTCCTATCGCAAAGATTATTATCAGGCATTCCACGAGTTTAATATCCCGCGCGTACAGCAGTGGAACCACGAGAGCCCCTACTTATATAAGCTCGTAGTCAGCCTATTTAACAATAAGGGCAAGGCGCTCGAACACACGAGCACGCGCATCGGGTTTAAGACGGTAGAGGTCGTTGGGCGCGAGCTGCTGATCAATGGCGAGTTGGTCTATATCAAGGGCGTCAATCGCCACGACCACGACGGCAAAACGGGCAAGACGATCTCGCGCGCGACGATGGTCAAAGATATCCTGCTCCTAAAACAATTCAACTTCAACGCCGTGCGCACGGCGCATTATCCCAACGATGCGCTGTGGTATGATCTGTGTGACGAGTACGGGCTCTATGTGGTGGACGAAGCTAATATAGAAAACCACGACAATTACCAGACCTTTGCCCACGATCCGCGCTGGGCCAATGCCTATCTCGAGCGCGTTCAGCGCATGGTGATACGCGACGTTAATCACGCCAGCATCATTTCGTGGTCGCTCGGCAACGAGAGCGGCTACGGGCCGAACCACGACCGCGCCGCCGATTGGATCCGCGAATACGACCCGACGCGCTGCGTGCACAACGAGGGCGCGGTCAAAGTGCAGTGGAACCAGGGGCCGGGAGATTTTCACGAAGGCGGCGAGCGCTCCAACGATTGGCACAACCCGATGTATCCCCAGATCCAGAGCATGATCGATTGGTCTGTAAACAAGGAAGATATGCACCGGCCCTTTATCCCCTGCGAATACTCTCACGCCATGGGCAATTCCAACGGCTGTCTGAGCGATTATTGGGACGCGATTTACCGCTACGATGGTTTGCAGGGAGGTTTTATTTGGGATTGGGTCGACCAGGGCTTAGAGCAGACAGACCCGAAGACGGAGCAGAAATATTGGGCCTACGGCGGCGATTTTGGCGATAAACCGAACGACGTCGATTTCTGCATCAATGGTTTGGTCTGGCCCGACCGCACACCGCATCCGGCGATGGAGGAGTGCAAAAAGATATTTCAGCCGATCTGGGTGCGGGCTGATAATGTGCAGCAGGGCCGGATTGAAATTATCAATCGCCAGAATTTTACCGATACCCAAGGGGTAGACTTTCGCTGGCAGCTATTATTGGACGGCAAGCGCGTGCAAGAAGGAAAGTTGAGGGGCATTAATCTGAGGCCGGGCGCCAGTAAGAAGATTCGCGTGCCCTACAAGGTGCCCCCACTGGTGCAGGGGCAAGAACTCCACTTGATGGTATCGGTCACGATGGCCGAAAAGACGCCTTGGTCCCCTGCTGGGCATGAGATTGCTTGGGAGCAATTTGCCATTCCTACGCGAGTGCAGAAGGGGCCGGCGGTGCTGCCGCCCTTAAATGATGGGGTCGACTGTCGGGAGACGGCGCGCGAGGTGGTGTTAACGGGGGCAAAGAAGGCTTGGGAAATGCGCTTTAGTAAAACGAGGGGAAAACTGACTAAGCTGGTGCGGGGCAAGACGGTCCTCATCGACGACGGCCCCGAGCTAGAGGTTTGGCGCGGGCCGTTGGACAACGACGGCGTGAAAGGGCACAAAGAACAGCTGTCGGCGGAGTGGAAACCCATAGGTCGCTGGCGCAA
>Ga0055584_100004736_pt1 | contig 13307 bp, 11 predicted proteins | sample OSDHelmetaG_FD_58716 | JGI IMG/M metagenome (GOLD analysis project Ga0055584, IMG submission 58716) | Pelagic marine sediment microbial communities from the LTER site Helgoland, North Sea, for post-phytoplankton bloom and carbon turnover... | ecosystem: Environmental > Aquatic > Marine >... | reverse complement strand
TTATGACCATCTTCAATGGTGCCCTCAAAGCCTTCCATACCTGAGATCAATCGAAGAAGAGTGGATTTGCCGGTTCCATTTGCTCCAATTAGTGCAATCTTATCACCACGAATAACTTGTGCATTAGTATTGAGGAATACTGGATTTTCATCATAGCTCTTTTCCTTGATTTTAACTGAACTTACTAGTTTTCCCGACTGACCGGCAAGCTCAAGTTTCATATTCATTACAGGTGCTGATGAATCTAAGTCGTCAATTTTTTCAAGCCGGTCAAGCATCTTTACTCTTGACTGTACTGCTTTAGCTTTACTTGCCTTAGCTCTGAATCTACTTATGAATTTCTCCTGTTCTTTGATGTATTTCTCTTGATTTTTAAATTGACTCTTTCTTAGTTCATCTTGCAATTCTTTTTCTTCTAAATAAAAACTGTAATTACCATTATATAAATTGATTTTCTTGTTTCGAACATCTGCAATTTTTTCAACTATGCTATCCAGGAAATACCTGTCGTGTGAAACAATTATTACTGCACCTTTATATGTATCAAGGTATTCCTCAAGCCATTTTATGGAAGGAAGGTCAAGGTGGTTGGTGGGCTCATCAAGTAACAAAAGATCAGGACTGGTTAGAAGTATCTTTGCCAACATCACTCTCATTCGCCATCCACCCGAAAATGAATTAAGAGGCCTTGATAATTCTTCTGTTGAGAAGCCCAATCCTTCAAGTATTCGTTCTGATTTAGGCTGACATGAATAACCATCCATGGCCTCGTATTTTTCTTGAGCGATATGAAGTTTATTCAGAAGCGATTCGGAATGGTCATGTTCCAATTTAACAAAACAATCTTCTATTGTTTTTGCCAACTTCAATTCTTCTTCGAATGCTTCCATTGCTACATCCAGGATTGAATTTTCTGTTTGATAGGATAGAAGGTCCTGATTTAAAAAGCCAATTGTCAGGTCGTTCTGATGGGAAACATTTCCTGAGGTAGTTGAATATTCTTTAGCTATAACTCTGAGTAAAGTTGACTTCCCCGATCCATTGGGCCCAATTAGCCCGATTTTTTCACCCGGGTTTATATGCCATGAAGTTTCCTCAAAAAGAACTCTGGATCCAAATTCAAATGATATATTATTTAATACAAACACTGTAAACGATTAGGGGTTAAATGTAAAATTATGGAATTATATAGAGCTAATAGCTGAGGAAATCCTCGAATAAAAGTTGAATGTAAGCTTTCGCAGTTGTGTTTAATTCGTTATTTGATTCATTATTGTCACTTTTATCCTCTGATTTCACTTTAGGAAATTGTATGTTCTTTGTGACAATTCCTTGGTCAGTTATAAATGTGATGGCATTATCCTGAGAAAGGTAGGCGAAGTTCTTTCTTCCAACCTGGAAAATATCATTGCTCCATTTAAATTCTGTAGATGAGATGTCCAATTGATTCAATAGTGTTCCAGGTATATCATGCTGGTTAGCGAGCAGGTCAATTCTTTGACCTTTGTATTCATCTTTTAACGCACCCCCAGTTATTAAAAATGGAATTTTTCTGGCTTCAGGATCATAAAAGTCTCTCATTCGTGGTAATATGTGGCCATGATCTGCAACAATCAGCACGATTGTATTTTCATACCATGATTTGGTTGTGATAGAATTCATGAATTCACCAAGGCAATGATCAGTATAGTAGGCTGACTTTCTAAACTTATCAGATTCTTCGCTTCCATTGAACGGTGTGCTCATGGGTACCTCAAATGGTTCGTGAGTACTAAGAGTAAGTATGGTATTGAAAAATGGTGGATGCATTTTATCAAGATCTCTATCCAACTTATCAAAAACGATACCATCATGAGCGCCCCATTTGCTGTTCATGTCTTCTGACTTAAAATTGTCTTTGCTGACTATCGTTTCAATGCCTTGAGAAAGCAAATATGCTTTCATGTTGGCAAACCCCAATTCACCTCCATAATAAAATGAGGTTTGGTATCCATTTTTTACCAGAGTCTTTGAAAGTGATGGTAATTTTTGAATTTTAGATGTGAATCTAATAATGGATTTGTTTGGTTGTGAAGGGAATCCGCTAAGAATTGATGTCAGTGCCTGATCTGTTCGGAACCCCGATGAATACATTTGAGTGAATAACAAACCACTGTTGGTGAGTTTGGTGAATTCGGGAGTTACCAATTTGTCTCCACCCAATGGCTCAATCACATCTGCAGTCCAAGACTCCAGAAGTATTAAAATGATATTTGGATTTTTGACACTTAAAATGTTCTCCAGATTATTTCCTGGCATTTGGTTAGGCAGTATTTTATTCAGTTCGAAAGCTGCCTTCTCATTCGACATGAATAAATATGGATTAGTATCGTGAATGCTAGATCTCTTTAAGCTGCTACCCAAATGCCAAATAGGATTTGTTGCAATATTGTTTAGTACTCTATGTTCAGAAAAATATGCTGCACTCTCATTTATTGGTATTTGCTGTACGCCACCACGCATTCCTAAAAAACATAATATAATGATTATTATGATTGAGGCAACATAAGATATGGTGAGTTTTCTCTGCGATTGAAAAGGCAACTTTACAAAATTCTTGTGTAACTTGATTAATATGAAGGTGGATACTAACAGCCCGATGCTCCCAAAAATAATTAGTATAAAAGAAGCAGAAGCAAACACTTCATTTATATCAGTCAAGAAAGCAATAGCCCTGTTGTTTATCATAACTCCCCAATGGTTGTATACCACTAGGTTGCCAGAGCAAATGATCACTACGATCGAAATAATTATTATATGATAAATATTCAATAACTGTTTCAGCCAAATGAATTGCTTGACAAACATTCCGATCAGTGAAAATATCACTGGTATGATCATTATATAACATATCACAGACAGGTCAAGACGAAATGAATAATAAAATGTCGAAAGATATTGAGTGAGTGATATTCCCTGTGACCATGGAGCGGCAACAATTAAAAACAAGATTCTAAATCCTGTGAATAAAACAAGCCAAAAAAAAAGTGATCTGCTAATGAATCGGAAATTAATTTTCATCAGATTTACTTCTTGTACAAGTTGCCTGTACCTGTAACATTACTTGTAATCTTATAAGGGTCACCTGAATAATAAATATCTCCTGTGTATCTAATCTCAGCTTTCAGCTCTTTACTGACATTTAAATAAAAATCTCCGGTACCCTGGTTAGTGGTCCAGCTGAAGTCACTGACAAAGTCTTCTGCAAATAAAAACCCATTGCCACCCGAGTATGCACCAAGATTTATTGAATTTCCATGTAGGATGATGTTGACCGGGCCAGTAGCTATGGATATTTCAGTTCGATCTGCATTGATTAAGAAATCAAGATCACCGGTACCATCCCAACTTGCTATTCTAATGAACGGAGTGTAAAGTGTGTCAGTGAAATTTACATTTCCTGAACCATATGTAGTTAGTTCATTAAGGCCGTTGCCAGATACTTCAACCGTAAAGCGACTTTTTAAATCTCTGAGCCAATTACATTTGTTATTATTTTTTATAACTAACCTGCCATTCTCTACAGTTGTTGAAATTCCATCTATTATATTCTTTCCACAAGTGACCTTCAATTTAAATATGGAATCAGGTGTAAATATTAAGTCAACGTTATTATTCATTTCAATTATGTTGAAAGCCTCAATATTTCTTTCTTCAGTTATTACAGAACCTGAGCCTTTAAGACAATTGCAGAATTTATCCTTTTCACATGAAGTGAAAAGAACGGTGAATATTAAAATATAAGAGAGTCTGTTTAACATTGTTATTTTCTGTTAATTCTGTAGCCTAATCCAACTTCCATAAAATCAGCCTTGCCAAAATGAGTTTTAAGTTGCAGTACACCTGAGAATCTATTACTCAGATGATACCTCATGCCAATCCTGCTATAAATTCTCCCATCATTATTAAGCTTGGAGTATAAATAAAATCCTGTGTTAAAAATCAGAGAGACTCTATCAAGAAGCAATTCATATCCCAGTTTCACACCAAGCCTAGAGGCGTCAAGCTTAGAGCTGGTTTCTATATCTCTTTCATCAAATTTTTGATGCATGGACTCATCATAAAAATAATCAGCACCAAAACCCCAGGCGCTTTTTGGAGAAAATCTTTTCATTCTTTCGGCGCCTATCGTCATTGCCCAATACTTAGGACCTTCTGGTGGGTAGATTTCTTTTATGGAACCAGTTGCATAGATAAACCACCATGTGTTTTTTGTAAATGGCACTATTTCTCTTGCAGATTTCGGTTTGTAATTTCCTAGTTGATATTTTATTGTGCCTTTCCATGTCATTAGGTTCAAGCCAAGATTTGGCACAGCAACACTTGCGTTCGAAAAATGAGTTACTGCAGGTCCGGTTTTAAAAATGAGGTTTTTCCCGATTGGAAATACTAAAGTTGGATGTAATAGAATATTGCCGTTAAAATGCGAACCTATCGCATTGTTCTTGTAGTTTTCTTTTGCATCAAATGTTTTTGAAACATAACCCAAGCCAACCCCAAATTTAAAATTTAATTGCACTTTGCTCCCCGAGAACAACGGAAAGTCGATGTAAGGGACTACCGCGATGATATTTCCCAAATAGTTTTCATTTGCAAGACTCCAATATCCTATCGAGATTCCCTGAGTTGGGAAGTTGAAATAATGGTTCCACGGTTTAGAGCCATTCATTTTTTTAGAAAATTCCAGTTCCATCCCTTTGACATTCCCAGTTTGTAGATGCACCATTTTTGGGTGATGGGCGATTAAAAATCCGTAATGAACTGAACCTTCAACTCCTAATGTTTTCAAGGAGTCTGACTGACCACCATGAGCCAAATTGAAGATTAGGGTTAAGAATAGGATGAAAACTGGTCTGAACATTGTCGCAAAGATAGTTAGCCTAATCGTTTCTGATAGTCTTTATACTTTTGAAGAAAATATTTAATATGAAGGAGAAGCTTCAGGCGTTCGAAAGGTTGCTTAACATAATGGATGATTTAAGGGCAAAATGCCCTTGGGACAAGGCTCAGACGATGGAATCTATCAGGCATCTCACCATAGAGGAAGTATATGAGTTAGGTGATGCAATCATTGATAACCAAATGGATGAGGTTAAGAAGGAGCTAGGAGATATTATGCTGCATTTGGTGTTTTATTCAAAAATTGCTTCAGAAAAGGACCTATTTGATATCTCTGATGTGTTAAATGCTCAATGTGAGAAATTAATCCATCGCCATCCTCATATTTATGGAGATGTGCAAGTGGCTGATGCTGAAGAAGTTTCGAAGAACTGGGAAAAATTAAAACTTAAAGAAGGTAAAACTTCTGTTTTGGAGGGTGTTCCGAGATCTCTTCCTTCTTTAGTTAAAGCGATACGAATCCAGGATAAAGCCAGTGCAACAGGATTTGACTGGGAAAATACTGAGCAGGTCCTTGACAAAGTAGAAGAAGAGCTGAAGGAATTGAGGAGTGAAATTCGATCCAATAAAAAGGAACAGGTCAAAATGGAATTGGGCGATCTCCTGTTTTCAATGGTGAATTTAGCTCGTTACCTTGATGTGAACCCTGATGAAGCGCTTGAAAAGACCAATCGGAAATTCATAGCTCGATTCGAATTTATCGAAAAGAAGGCCAGTGAACAGGACAAAAGCCTCTCGGAAATGAATCTTAGCGAAATGGATGTTTTTTGGGATCAGGCAAAAAAACAGGGCTTGTAATTTAAATTCACTTATTTTGCGCTTTCAAGTTGTAAAGTCAATTAATCAATTATTAACCAAACTCAAAATTTATAATAATGACAATATCAAAAGGACAACAAGCACCTGCTTTCACTTTGATAGATTCGGAACGCAATGAAGTAAGTTTAAGTGATTTCAAAGGAAAGAAATTATTGATTTTGTTTTATCCGGGTGCATTTTCAGGCGTTTGTACCGATGAACTTTGTGTTGTAAGAGATGATATGAATTCATATAGTTCTCTAAATATCAATATTGTTGGAATTTCAACTGATACAGTATTTACTCTCAAGAAATTCAAAGAGATCAATAAGCTTGAGTTTCCTCTATTATCAGATTATAATAAAGAAGTTTGTGGCTTGTATGGTGCCCAATATGATGAGTGGATCCTGGGTATGAAGGGTCCTGCAAAAAGGTCGGCTTTTGTAATAGACGAAAATGGTACGTTGATCCATTCTGAAGTATTGGAATCTGCAGGTGACCTGCCTGATTTTAATCAAATAAAATCGGCCGTTTCATAAAACGAAACAAATCTATAGTAGCAACGCAGCCGTAGCACCTAAAATAATTACCAATATTTTATTCCGATTGTATTTATGATCGGAGCCGGTCTCAAAAAGTATAGTAGTACTTATATGTAGGAATATACCTACTACGATACCCATAATATTTGGATAATAGTTTTGGATATTGAATAGATCCAGGTCTCCCAGGATTGAGCTGAACCAGGCGCCGGAAGGTGTCATTAATGAAAAGATCAAAAGTAAAACGACCACTGTTCTGTTTTTGAGTCCGGAGCCTGCAAGCATGCTTGTTAATGCAAATGCTACCGGTATATGATGCAGTACAATTCCTCTGAAAAATGACTCGTGATGATGCTGGTGGTCGAAATGAGATGATAGTGGCATCCCTTCCATAAAAGAATGAATGCACAATCCTAACATAAGTGATATTGGTATTGTTGGATTCTTAGACTGATGAATATGAATGTGTCCATGTTCAATTCCTTCAGAAAAATACTCAAGGATCAATTGAAGAAAGAAGCCACCTAAAATATAGTATCCAACTGTAATTCCGCCTGACTGATAAGTTGCGGGTATTAAGTGAACAATACTAACAGAGAATAAGTAAGCACCTGAAAAGGCAAGTGATAACTTAAGATAATTGTGATTTGTAGATTTAGTTAAAAAATAAAATAAACCACCCCCAAGTGATGTCACAAAGATAATTATGTACTCTAAAGTGCTCAATCAGTAGTAGGTTTTTGACAAATTAATATCATTCTGGGCGAGCTATTCGGGTCGTATTTTTCAAGTAGGTAATTACCAAAAACATCTAATAATTCTAACTGTACACCTTTTATCATGGCCTTAAATGAGTCAATGGTGTAGGCATGAATCTTTTCAGTGAAGTTAAAGGATTTAACCTGATCAGTGATCTCAATATACTTGGATATTACATCTTTTTCAAGTGATCGCTCAATTTTAAACTTGATGCCATCTATTTCCTTTTGTTCACTACGAACAAGATTTTGACTAGTATAGACAGGGTTGATGAAGTCGATCACAAAAATCCCTCCTGGTTTGAGAGATTTTTTAGCATTTAGCAGAACTTTGATGTTGTCGTTATCCAATTCGAAATAACCAAATGAAGTAAAAATGCTAAGAGCCAGATCGTAATAGTTGGTCCTAAATAAATTTCTAATATCATGAACATAAAAACTAAGAGTAGGGTTCTCTAATGTTTTACATTCCTCAATACTTTTTGTTGATAGATCTATACCGGTTACTATATGACCTTTGGAGTTTAAGTAAACAGAATGACGACCTCTACCGCATCCAATATCAATCACCTTAACCGGTTGGTTAATGGATAGCCTATTCATTAAGTTGTCTATAAAAAGCCGAGCTTCTGACTCGTTTCTTTTGGAATATAGAATAGGGTAGTATCTTGAGTCGAACCAGCTTTTGAACCAGGCCATTTAGTTGTTTGTTTTTATTGATCAGTACTAGCTTCTTTGAACAGATTGCTACGATCCATAGCAAATTTCAAAATAAAGAATGAGACTATTGCAATTGAACCAAATATCAGACCTTCCGAATAGAATTTAAATATCATTTTACCAATGAAAAATAAAACTGAATAGATCATTGAAATTGAACTTATCCAGCATAAGAACAGCCAGCGAATTTCTTTATTCTTACTTTTAATGGATTCAGGATCCTGATAATGTTTCCAAAAACCACCAGGCTTTACTTTTTCATAAAATCTTCTAAGCGTTTTATCAGACTCCGGTTTGGTGGTCAGGGTTACAGTTAGCCATGCGAACGTAGTGAATGTTACTGTAAAGAAAAAACTGTTAGGAAACTCCATGTCAAAGACGAATCGTCCGATCGAATAGGCTATGAATGGTGATAAAGTTGCTGTGATTTCACTCCATGCATTGATCTTCCACCAATACCATCTGAGGATCAACACCATCCCGAGGCCTGCGCCACATTCTATGATAAAGCTCCATACTCCTGATATGGTGGTCATTAAAGTGGTGGCCCATAACCCAAGCACCATCAAAACAAATGTTAAAATTCTTGCAATCAAAACATGATCAACTTTTTTAGAGTTTTTTGGAGTAAAGAATCGATTCACAAAATCATTCACTATGAAACTGGAACCCCAGTTTAGTTGTGTGCTTATAGTGCTCATGTAAGCAGCGAGAAATGCAACGAGCAATAAACCTTTTAATCCAACCGGTAAAAAATCTTTCATAGCCATCACATAACCCAATCGTTTGTCATCTGATGAAAGTTCGGGATATAGGATTAAGCAGGACAAACCTACAAGGATCCATGGCCATGGCCTGATACAATAGTGAGCTATTTGAAAATACAATGTTGCATATACAGAGCTTTTTTCGTCTTTGGTACTCATCATACGTTGCGCAACATAACCGCCGCCGCCTGGTTCAGAGCCTGGATACCAACTTGCCCACCATTGAACCGTGGTGTAGGCAAGAAATGCGCCAAGTGAAATAGTCAATGCGCCTGCAGTATCAGCAAGGTCTCCACCAATAGTAGGAAAGAAGTCAAGCGACCATCCCGGTAAAGCATTTTTCATACCATCTATACCGCCAACCTGATCAGAATTGACTACCAGCACTGCTAAGATGATGCACCCGGTCATTGCTACAAAGAATTGAATCATGTCACTGATGGCAACGCCCAGCAAGCCTGATAGAGCACTGTAAACTGCCGTAAGTAGCATGGCTCCTGCCACATACATCAAAGCCTGGCCTTCACTTAATCCAAAGAAAACCTCAAGTAAAGACAACAATGCAAGATTCACCCAGCCAATGATCATACAGTTCATGAACAAGCCCAGATAAAGCGCTTTAAATCCTCTTAAAAATGCTGCAGGTTTACCACCATACCTAAGTTCTATAAACTCTACTTCGGTAAGAACACCTGCTCTGCGCCAATATCTTGCAAAAAAGAATGTCGTTAACATTCCTCCGATTAAAAAATTCCACCAAAGCCAATTCCCTGAAATTCCATTTTTTCCAACAAGTTCAGTAACCGCCAACGGCGTGTCAGCTGCAAAAGTGGTTGCCACCATTGATGTTCCAGCTACAAACCATCCCAGATTCCTACCTCCTAAAAAAAAAGAGGTCAAATTCTTGCTGGCTTGCTTCCGGTAATACAGGCCAATACTTAAACTTAAAGTGAGATAAAAAAGCACAATAAGCCAATCTGCGAGGTGTAGATGCATGAGCAAAGATGTTTAAATTGGATAACTTTACCAATAGTATTTTAACATGAAATAACTTATGTTGTCAACTGATATCAGATTTGCAATTGATAATTTTAAATGATGCGGGATATATATGGTAATCAGTCAATTTATATTGGATCTTTACTTATTGTTGGCATGATAAAAATGATGTATATTTTACTTTTAGGATGAAAGGCTCTTTTGTTAGTGTAATATTACCCCTGCCGCCTGAGCAATATTTTACATATGCTGTCCCATCATATTTTAATGATAAGGTAGAAGTTGGTAAACGGGTAATCGTCCAATTCGGCAAGCAAAAAATTTATACAGGTATTATAGCAGAGGTGCTCAATGAAAATCCTGGTGAATACGATGCCAAGGATATTCTTGATGTGATCGATGAATTCCCTGTAGTGCTTCCAAGCCAGTTAGGTCTTTGGAAATGGATATCACAATATTATATATGCTCAGAAGGAGAAGTAATGGCTGCATCATTACCAGCTGTGATGAAACTTCAGTCAGAGACCATGGTTGCCCTGAATGATGAAGATGAATTGGGTACCCGAATTCTGTCTGATGATGAGCAGCTACTGATTGAGAGGTTGAGAAAAGAGAAAAGTATTTCGGTACATGACTTGTCAGCACTATTAGGAAAACGAAATTCGATTTCCCTGATAAACGAACTTATCGATTCAGGTTTGTTGGTTCCGAACGAAGAGGTTCGGAATAAATATAAAGAACCTTTGATTGATATGATTGCTTTAACGAAGCAGTCTGAAGACAACGAATTCATGAAGCAACTGGTTGACAGCATCGAGAAAAGAGCGCCCAAACAATTTCTTCTTCTAATGACATTCATGAATATTGTGCGAGACGGTTCGGCTGTTGAAGTGAACAAGAAGATACTGTTAAAGAAGTCGGGTTCTTCTCATGCGGTGCTCAATCAATTAATTGCCAAGAAGGTATTCCAGATAGTTCAAAGAAAAGAACAAGAGCTTAATGTTGGTAGAAAGTCAATCAACCTGGCTGATTTGGCACCTAACCAGGAGGTAGCCTTCGAAAGCATCAAAAGTGGTTTTAAGAAAGATAAAGTAGTTCTGTTACATGGTGTAACCTCTTCAGGAAAAACTGAGATTTATTCCAAATTGATCTCTGAAATGATTAAAGCCAACAAGCAGGTGCTTTACTTGTTACCGGAGATTGCTTTAACTGCTCAGATTATTCAACGCTTGAAAAGAATGTTCGGCGATTCACTGGTTGTTTATCATTCAAGACATAATCAGAGAGAGAGAGCAACGGTGTATCTTAAGATTTTAAGTGATGGTAATGATGGGGACTATAAATACCCCATCATCATAGGAGCAAGGTCTGCAGTATTTCTTCCTTTCAAGGATTTGGGTCTCATAATTGTTGATGAAGAGCACGAATCAAGTTATAAGCAATTTGATCCTGCACCCAGGTATCATGCCCGAGATACTGCAATCTTGCTTGGAGAAAAAATGAATGCAAATGTAGTCTTGGGCTCTGCCACTCCATCTCTTGAGAGTTACCGGAATGCTGTAGAAAGCAAATATGAATTAGTGGAGTTGAAAGGTAGGTTTGGAGGTATTCAGCCACCAGAATTGACTTTGATAGATCTTGCAGAGTCGTACCGGAGAAGGTTAGTGAAATCACATTTTTCCAATGTCCTTCTTGATGAAATAAAAGATACGGTTGGGCGGGGAGAGCAAGTGATCCTGTTTCAGAATAGGAGAGGATTCGCTCCGGTTTTGGAATGTGGAAATTGTGGATGGATTCCTCATTGTATCAATTGCGATGTCTCATTGACTTATCATAAGAGGTCAAATAAAATGCAATGTCATTATTGTGGGTACAACGTTATACCACAAATAAATTGTGAAGAGTGTAAAAGTCACAATGTAAAAATGAAAGGTTTGGGAACTGAGCGGATAGAAGATAATGTGCTTTCGTTTTTTCCTGATATGAAAGTTGAACGATTAGACCTGGATACATCATCTTCAAAATCCTCATTCCACAGAATATTAACATCTTTTGAGTCAGGTGAAATTGATGTTTTAGTTGGAACACAAATGATCACAAAGGGACTTGACTTTAATAATGTTGGACTAGTTGGAGTGTTAAATGCCGATAATCTGATCAATTTCCCTGACTTCAGAGCTTCAGAAAGGAGCTTTCAATTACTAGCTCAAGTTGCAGGAAGAGCTGGGAGACGACAGAAGAGAGGTAAGGTCTTTGTTCAGGCATTTAATATTAATCATCCCATTTTAAAATTTTTGTCAAGATATGATTACAGGTCTTTTTATAATTATGAGTCTCATGAACGAAAATTATACAATTACCCACCATACTTCAGATTGATTGAGTTTCGTTTGAAACATAGAAATGAAATGGGTGTAGAAGAGCTAAGCAAATTGTTTGGCCAAAGCTTGAAGAATGTTTTTGGAAAAAGGATCTTGGGTCCTGTTATCCCAGCTGTATCTAGAGTACGGAATTTGTATATCAGAAATGTGACTATGAAAGTTGAAAAAGATTATTCGAATGTTGCAGTAAAAAATGAAATTCATAAAATAATTGAGAATTTCAGAAAGACCCCAAAAAATCGACAGCTGTTTATACAGGTTGACGTAGATCCTTTTTAATTTGAGTTAAATCTTGTTAATAACTGTTAACGAATTGTTACTTATTTCCATGTATGAGTAGGTTGGGGTTAATTTTGTGGTTGTTCATGAGGCAAACCAAGTTCATTGATTTTTGCGCGACTTTGATGGGGATAGCAATTTTAGGATTGATATTCCTGCAATTCCTTTGGATAAAACATGATTTCAAAGAAAACCGGCGATCTTCCATAGCACCTGTGCTTAAGAATGAAAAATTCAGAACTGATATCAGAAGAATATCTGAGACCTGCCCGGGCGTTTTAAAAAATTCTGTCCAGATCTAATTTAACCCTAATATTGTGGATTCAACCAATATAGAAGATGTTGCTGTTGCCATCAGTAATAAACAACAGAAACAAATTCCTGTTGTAGTTGTTCCTGAATGATATAAATACAAAAAAGTCATGAGAATATTAACATCAATGACCATTGCATTGATCTCAATTCATTTTTACGCATGTGGTCAAGATCAAGCCACAAAGATCACTGACTATCAAAAAGATCAAGATGGAACGTCTCAAAAATGGAATGGAGAAAAGGTTAGTTTGTCAGATCAGGAATGGTCAAATAAATTAACCTCCGATCAGTATTATGTCCTGCGTCAGGCTGGAACAGAACGAGCTTTTACTGGTGAGTATTGGGATAATAAAACCTCGGGTATCTACCAGTGTGCTGCCTGCGGTTTGGATTTATTCTCTTCATCAACCAAATTCAGATCAGGGACCGGCTGGCCCAGCTTTTATGCTCCTATATATTCTGATAATGTAAATTTGATAAATGATAACAGTCTGGGCATGTTAAGAAGTGAGGTTGTTTGTTCCAGATGTGATGGTCATCTAGGACATGTATTCGACGATGGTCCACAACCAACCGGGTTAAGGTATTGCATGAACTCAGTATCTCTTTTATTTATTCCCAAGAACGATTAACCTTCATTCATTATACTTTTGAAATGATTCCATAGTGGATCATCAGGAGGAGGGGCAATTATTATCTTTTCATGTTTATTTACAGGATGCATGAATTTTATTTCATGTGCATGTAAATGTATTGAAGCATCTTTATTACTTCTTCTGGCGCCATATTTCAGATCACCTTTAATTGGGC
>Ga0055584_100004735_pt1 | contig 13310 bp, 13 predicted proteins | sample OSDHelmetaG_FD_58716 | JGI IMG/M metagenome (GOLD analysis project Ga0055584, IMG submission 58716) | Pelagic marine sediment microbial communities from the LTER site Helgoland, North Sea, for post-phytoplankton bloom and carbon turnover... | ecosystem: Environmental > Aquatic > Marine >... | reverse complement strand
CGGAACCGGGTCGATCGCCCGGCGGCGGAACGCCGTGATGTCGGCGACCAGGAGCACGGTGCACAGTGCACCGCTGCCCGCCGCGCCCGCGACGATCCACCGCAGCGCCTGACCGCCGGAGGCGGAGGCATTCGCATCGATCAGCGGCTGCAGGAATACCAAGACCACTGCCACCGGAATCACGACTGGCCACGCGATCGCCCACCGCCCACCCAACCGCTCGCGCAGGCCGTCGGCGGCACTCATCGACCACCGGTCTCCTCGATGTATGCCCGTGCCAGGAGGACCCGCCGATTGGTCCGGGAGTCGATGCCGATTCCGAGGTGCTGGGCCACACGGGCCACCGTGCGCTCCACCGCAGATTCACCGATACCCCGCTCGCGGGCGATCTCGGCATTGCTGAGGCCCGCCGACACCATGCGGAGCAGTTCCATCTGGTTGTCCGTGAGGCCCGCGAGGCGTGATTCCCTGATGGTCACCCCGGGATCATCGCCTGAAGTAACCGCGAGGCGCACCGCGCGTGCAAGCGCAATGACCAGCGCGTCGGCATCGCCCAGGCTCCCCTTGGTCAGGTAGCCGGTGCCCGGGGGGAGCAGCGACGCATCCACCCCGGCGGCGCGCGGGTCGGCAAACGAAGTGAGGATGACGATGCCCACGGGGCCCACCTGGCGCCGGAGGGCCACGGCGAGATCCGCGCCGGTCGGGCCATCGCCCAGGTCGAGGTCGATGAGAGCGGCGTCCAGCGCGGAGCCACGAGCAAGCGCGAGGGCCTCGTGAGCTGAGGACGCCTCGTGAACCACATCCACTCCGGCCGCGGCCAGCGTGCCTCCCAACGTCACCCGCGCGAACGAGTTGTCTTCGACAATCATCACACGAAGGGCACGCGTCATCACTGGTGGAGTCAAGCAGCCCTCCTGTCGCGGGCGCAGGCCACCCGATGCTTATATCCCGCGGGTGTGTGCGACCGCCGGCCCGGCGGCGGCGGCGTGTGGCTTTCCCCACGCGCGGCGCGCAACCCGGAGATGCGGGCGCGGCGACCACCCGGTGAGGCCGGTCCGTTCCGTGCACCATGGGAAGCGACCGGGGTAACAGGCGAAGGGGAGCAGTCGCACGAGCGCCAGCAGGCACCTCTGGCCGCGCACGACCGGCAGTCACGTGGCCGGTGCGACGGGAGGTCGCGCGGGAGCAATTTCCATCTTCATCACATGGCGGACGCCGACGGATGATGACCAGGCGGTGGAGTACGACATGCCGCGGCTGATGGGGACGTCCTCCGGCCCGGAATCATGCCGCGAAGCGCACGGCGACCGCGTAGACGACATAGGCCAACCCGGCCATGCCCAGCACGCGACGGAATGCGTTCACCCCGTCGGTCACCTCGAGATAGGCCCAGACCCCGATGAACAGGTACCCGACGGCCCCGAGGACATCCGCTGCTGTGCCTGCCGCGAGATACCTCAGGCCCAGCGCGAGCAGGCCGATGATGAGCGGCGGGTTCGGGAACTGGGCGATGGGGTAGGCCGCCGGCCACGACAGTCGGCGCGCGCGACGGTATGCGGTCAGCAGGGGCTGCATGCGGTTCCAATGTACGTCGTACAGTGCGCGCGTGGCGGAGGTGCTCATCATTGGTGGCGGCCTCGGGGGGCTCCACGCCGCCACGCTCCTGCAGGAGATCGGAGCGGGGTATCAGCTGCTCGAGGGATCGGACCGCCTGGGGGGGCGCATCCTCTCAGGGGCGGTTGATGCCGCGGAGAGCCCGCCCGGCGGTACCTACGACCTCGGTCCCGCGTGGTTCTGGCCGGCGTTCCAGCGCCGCATGCCGGCGCTGGTGACGAGGATGGGCCTGACGGCGCGTCCGCAGCACACGGCCGGTGCCCTGATGTGGGAAGAGGCCCCGGGCAGCCTTATGCGGATCGAGTCAGGCGCGCTGACGGATGGATCAATGCGCGTGGACGGCGGCCTCGGTGCCCTCGTCGACGCGATGGCCACGGACCTGGACGGCGGCAGGATCCACCGTGGCGCGCGGGTCGTGGCCATGCGCGTGGCCGGCAATGGCGTGGAGGTGGAGACCGTGGACCACTCCGGTGCGCGATCGGCACAACTGGCGTCCCTTGTGATCACCGCCCTCCCCCTGCGGCTTCTGGCACAGACCATTCATCTCGACCCCGATCCGGGTCCGGGCGTGCTGGCGGCCTGGGCCGGCGTGCCCACCTGGATGGCGGCGCAGGCCAAGGTGGTCGTGGTGTACGAGGAACCCTTCTGGCGTGAGGACGGCCTCTCCGGAGAGGCCCGCAGCCGCGTGGGACCCCTGATGGAGATCCATGACGCGACGCCACCAGCGGGCCTGGCCGCGCTCACGGGCTTCGTCGGCTGGCCCCCCGAGGTACGCGAGCAGGTGGGAGACCGGCTGGCCGATGCCGTCGTGGACCAGTTAGCGGGCCTGTTCGGCCCGCGGGCGGCAACCCCGCTGGCGGTGCTGCACAAGGACTGGGCACGGGATCCGCTGCTGGCCACCGACGACGACGCACCGCGGATGACGCACCCCCGCTACGGAGGCCACCCCGGTCCGGCAGGGGCCTGGGATGGCCTGCTGATCCTCGCGGGGGCCGAGGCGGCGGCGGAGAGCGGTGGCTACATGGAGGGCGCGCTCGAGGCCTCGTCGCTGGCGGTGGACAGGGTGCGGGAGCGCTGACCACGGGCTCCTCCGCACCCGTAGTCATGGCCCCGGGATGACCCCGCAGGCTGTGGGCGAGGGGGCCTGCAGCCCGTCCGGGCACACCGTTCCACCCCATGCAGCCCCCGCCCAGACCGTGCCCGGGGTCGTCGCGCCCGAGAGGTTCGCCTTGATGAGGACGGCATCGCGGAACGTGGCATCGGTCAGGTTCGCCTTCACGAGGAACGCGCCGTAGAGGTCGGCCGCATTGAACCGCGCGCCCGCGAGGTCAGCATTGAAGAACATGGCGGACCGCGCGTTCACGAGCGTGAAGGTGGCCCGGGGCGCCGACACCCGGTCCAGAATCGTTCCGCGCAGCCGCGCCATCCAGAGGTAGGTTCCGGCCAACGCGGCACCGGTCATGTCCGCTCCGCTGAGGTTCGCCACCTCCAGATTGGAATTGACGATGAGGGCTTCGGCGAGGTTGGCCCCCGACAGGTTGCGTGACCGAGGTTCACCAGCGAGAGGTTGGTGCGGGCAAGATCCGAGTCCGCCCAGTGGGTGCCCGTGCAGTTGGGCGCACAGGGCAACGACGGTGGCGCGATCGCCGCCTCCCGTGCCCGCTTCGCACGCCCGGGCGAGGATCGCCATCGCCGGACGTACTGCATCCGCGCGCCCCGCAGGTCGGCGCCCCGCAGGTTCGCCCCCCGCAGGTCTGCGCCCCGCAGATTTGCGCCACGCAGGTCGGCATGGCGCAAATCGGCATAGCGGAGGATGGCTCCCCGCAGATCCCCGTGGTGCACCACGCGCCCGCGCTGGCCCCGGACGGGCATACGCGGACGCCACTACCCTCACCCACATGCGCGCACTGGGCACGATCGCCATCGCCGCGGCCATGGCCACGGCGGGCCTTGTCGCCGGATGCGGCGGAGGCGACGCGATGAGCACTACTGCGGCGTCCGCCGACGCCTGCACGCAGGCGGTTCAGGCGTTGATCACCGCACGCGAATCCGGTGCCCCCATCCTCGACCCCGCCGCCGATTCGCTGGCCGCCTGCCCGGGGCGCGATGAGTGGTCCGCCGCCTATCGCGCCGCCCGGCCGGGAGGCGCCGAGCCGACGGAGGACGCAGTGGTGGTGGCGCTCGGTGCGGCCTGCGCGGAGGCCGATCCGGAGCGGCTCACCACCACGTGCACAGGGCTCGGGCCGCGGTAGCGCCATGCGGCCCGGGCCCCGCGCACGGGTGGGTCAGCGGGCTGGGTCCCGGAAGGTCAGCGCCAGCCAGGCGCCCTTGCCGAACGAGCGGTCGGTGTCGAGCGTGAACGTGTACACCGAACCGCCCAGCGAGTAGTCGCCATCCGACATCGAGAACAGCTTGCGCGTGGCGGGCGGCGTGGGCACGCGGGCGGCCAGCTTCAGGTTGGTGCCCGGCAGCTTCACCTGGATCCGCTTATCGTCCGCCCCACCGCGAAGGCTGATGTGCGCCGTGCACACCCGCTCACCCCCGAGGCACGTGACGGACTTCGGCACGCGCCCCTGGGGCCGGTGTGGATTGGTGAAGGTCATCGACATGTAGCCCGAGTCGATGGAGCCCACGGCGCTGAAGGTGAACGAGTAGGCAGAGCCACCCAGGGAATAGGTGCCCTTGCTGCGGACAAACGCCCCCTGCAGGCTGGAGGGCACGCCGTTGACCGCGCGGATCTTCAGGTCGGTGCCGGGCAGCATCAACATGACGGGCTTGTTCGAGGCACCGCCCGTCAGCGATACGTTCGCGGTGCAGATGGCCTCGTTGCCCCTGCACGGCACCTCGGTGACCTGCGCAGCGGCAAGCGCCGGTGCAACGGCGGTGGCGAGCACCGCGGCAGCGGCCACTCCCTGCGTCCTGGACAGCCTGCGGCTCATGTGGGCTCCCTGCATATGTCGGAAATGGAGGATCCGGCGAGATTACCGGTGCCTCAGGACCCCTCTCCTGCGGACGCCGCCCGGGGACGCGTACTGTGGCCACCGCGCTCTGGACGATCCCCCGGGGCGCTGCGTGGCCGGGGTGTCGTGGAACCCACCCGCCGGGGTGTTCACCGGCGCGCCGGAATCCGCGAAGGTCCACGACCTCGGAAACGGTCCGACGGGGCAGCCGCACATGAGCACACACCGCACGATCATCGCCGCACTCGCCGCGGCGGCGCTCACCGCGCCGCTCGCGATCGGCGCCGCCCCGGCCGCGGGGGCAGCGGAGTCGGCGACGGCCGGCAACGCGCAGGTGTCGTGGGGGGTTGCCGAGGTGCTCGCGAGCCCGCCGGGAGAGCTGCCCGCGCGGATGTCGGCCCGGGTATTCCGGCGCATGTCGCTGCTGTACGAGACCGACGACGGGGTGCGACGGATCCTCGGCGGCTCATCCACCATGCAGATGCTGCCGTGGATCTTCCGGCTCGAGCCCTCCACCTCGGGTCCGGGCGCGCGCGTGGGCGCGGGCAACGACCAGCGCATGGTGAAGGTGAATGGCGCGGCGCTGGCGCGCGAGAGCAGCGCCGGCATGGCCGCGATGCTGCGGAACGCCGTCAACCGCACGTGCACCACCCCGGCCGGCGTGAGCACCTGCACCGCGCATCGCGTGACCGTGGACGAGATCGATTCGCGCTACGGCGGGCGCAACGGGCAGGTGAGCGACGTGGGCAAGCGCCTGCGCGAGGCCATGGTGAGCCTGTCGCGGCAGTCCACCCGCTGGGGGGGCTCGTACGCCAGCCGGGTGCACTTCGCGCTGGCCCCGGGGCCGGCCACCTCGATCGCCGCAGGGCTTGGCCCGAACCGCGTGCTGGGCCGCAATGGGAAGCCCATCCGCCGCAACTACCGCGACGCCGCGGCGGCGATGACGCTGGGCGGCGGCGTGTGGATCCAGATGTACCACTACTCGCGCAGCAACGGCCTGACGGGCTTCACCGCCGCGGAGTGGCGTGATGTGCCCACCGGCGTGGTGAGCTTCCTGCGCGCCGTGCGGAGCAACCGCAACCCGCTCACCTACGTGCACTTCATGTTCACCACCAACCGCGGGGACGGCCCGCCGCCCGGCGAACCCTGCTCCACGCCGGGGGTCCCGGGCGGCCCCACCGTTCCCGAGGTGCCCGCGTGCGCACCCGTCGCCTCATCGTGCACCGTCCTGCCCTGGGTCAACCGCACCAGTTTCCCCGCCTACGGACGCGCCCTGGTGTCGGCACGCGCTCGCCAGGACAACTTCGTCGCCCGCAGGGCCGCGACGCTCATCACACCCGTGGACCCCGGCAGCCCGCAGGTCATCCGCCAGCCGGTGGACTCCCCCATGGCCTGCCAGTGGGCGCGCGCGCAGTCGGGGTCGGTCAATCTGCGCATCCTCATGAACGGGCCGGGCGCCTATCGGCTGGGTGGAGATCAGGCCACCACATGGGGCATGCTGTTCCGGCAGTTCTTCCTGATTCCATAGGGGGGCCGTGAGGGCACGCGACCTCGGGCGTGGCACAAATGACTGGCTGGCGGACATCCTGGTGCGCCGCCGCATGTTCGGGCCCAGCATCACCCTCTTCGAGGTCATCGCCTGCGTCATCGCGGTCGGCGGCCTGACGGCGCTGAACGAGTGGGCGGTGCCCGAGGGAGTCCCCCTCGCGGTACCCAGCATGGCCGCCACCGCCGCGCTGCTGTTCATCCAGCCCAACCTGACCATCGCGCGCACCTGGAACGCCATCGGCGGGCAGACGGTGTCGGCCACCGCGGGCTGGCTGGCCGTGGTGGCGCTGGGGGAGGGTCACCCCTGGCTGGTGATGGGCGCAGCGGTCGGCATGTCGCTCGTGCTGATGTCGCTCACCCGGTGCCTGCACCCTCCCGGAGTGGCCACCGCCGTGATCATGGTGGGGATGACCGACCCCACGGCATGGGAGCACATCTTCGTGCCCATCGCGCTGGGCACGTCACTGGTCGTACTGTGGGCGTGGCTGGTGCACGGATTCGAGGCCCTGTGGCTGGGGCACGACCCGCGCGAGGCGCCGGCCGAGGACGGCACCCACCGCAGGGATGACGCCTAGCCGGCCAGCACCGCGTCAAGCCAGTCGAACATGCGCTGGCCACGCAGCCGCGGGGCCGTGGGCTCGCAGTGCCAGTTGGCGCCCTCCTCCCGCGTGAACCTCACCAGCGCGCGCGACCGGGCACCGGTGCAGAGATCGTGCAGTTCCTGCGACTGCCCCGGCCAGAACTGCTCGTCATCGGGGCTGGTGATGAGGATGGGCGCACGGATCTGCCCCGCCACGTCGGTCAGGTCCCATGCGCGCAACTCCAGCAGCACCTCCGCGAGGGAATCGGTGCCGTACGGCTCCAGGCGCTTCGCGGCTTCCAGTGCAAGCCCCGGGTCCTGCTTCATGCCCTCCGCCATGTAGGCGTCGAACTCCTGCAGGTCGCCACCGTCCAGCATCTGCAGCATCGGGGCCGGCAGGTGGCGCGTCCAGGAGTCACCCACCCGCACCACGCCGGGGTCCACCATCACGGCGGCCAGCCGGTGCTCGAACGCTGCCGCGCGGGGAACCCAGTAGCCGGCCTGGCTCCAGCCCTGCAGCGCGATGCGCGCGGCGTCCACGTCCGCCCGCGCCGAGGCCCAGTCGACGACCGGGGTGATCACGGCCTCCCAGTCGTGGCGGAAGAACAACCCCTGCTCGTACAGGGCCTGCCCCTGCCCCGGCCCGTCGAAGATGAGCGCGTGGTACCCGCGCTCCACGGCGTCGAGCGGCGCGGCCGTGAGCACGTCGGTCACCGTGCCGTCACTGCCGTTCACGCAGATCACCAGCGGCCGGGGACCGTCTCCCCCTGACAGGAAGTATCCCTGCAGCGCGGTGTCCTCATAGGGGATGGACACGGCCTCCACGGGCGTGGGCCACAGGGCGAACGCACGGTCGACGGCGTCCCTGTGGCGCCGCCAGGTGGGCAGGGACCGCGACGGGTCGCGGGTGGCCAGCACGTAGAAGAAGGCCGTGCCCATGTAGAACGACGCCCGCAGGTACAGGCCGCGGGCGCTCGCCACGTGGCCCGCGGCCTCGGCCTGCTCCGCGGCGTCCCGGCAGGCCTCGCCCGTGGCCATCCACTGGTCGAACCACGAGTCGGCGTCGGCGTCGGTGATGCGCGACGCGGTGGCCATCACCTCGCCCGCCTCGGCCACGCCGTACGAGGCGCCGCCCAGGGCGATGAGGGTGGCGAATTCGAAACCGGTGGTGGTGAAGAACCTGTGGTCGGTCACGGCGGACTCCGTCGCTCGGGTGGAACGCATGGTGGCAAACGCCCGGCGCGTAGGATCCGCCCGTGGACGACCTCGATCTCCTTCGCAGGTTCGAACCGATCCTGAGGTTGAACCGGGTCGAGTTGTTCCTGCCCTCGGATACCGACGCCTACGTGCGCGCGTGCTCGCTGTGGCAGCGCGGGGCCGATGGCGACGACATCAAGCTGGCCAACGCAGGCGAGCTCGACCTGGACCTGCTGGCGCGCATCGCGCGGGAGCGCCACGCCGACACCCTGCACCTGCTGTACGTGGAGACGCCGCTCACGAGGCGGCAGTTCCATGAATGGAAGGCGTCGGGCCACGGTCCGCGCATGCCCGGCGGCAACCGGTTCTCGCAGGTGGGCATCACCAGCCGCATCTTCGACGCCCTCTTCCGCCTGACGCTGCTGTTCCGCGGCCGCGTGCCGCGGGGCGCGGTGGCCGCCGGCGAGATCACCTACCGCGAGCAGATCACGGACGCGGGCACGCCGTACTACGGACGCGTCATGCACGAGGCCGGGTGGACCATCCTGCAGTACTGGTTCTTCTACCCCATGAACGACTGGCGGTCGTCGTTCCACGGCATCAACGACCACGAGGCCGACTGGGAGAACATCATCCTGTACCTGTCACCGGACGGGGACGGCGAGCTCGTGCCGCGATGGGTGGCGTTCTCATCGCACGATGCCGAGGGGGACGGCCTGCGGCGGCGCGCGGACGATCCCTCGCTCGAGTGGGTAGGCGAGCACGTGGTGGCCTACCCCGGGGCCGGGTCGCACTCGCACTCACCCGCGCCGGTGGACGAGACCGTGCAGGTGGACCCGCCGATCCTCCGGGGCTTCATCCGCTCGCTGCGGCGCATCTTCCGCGCCATCACGCCGTGGCACGACGCCTCCTCACTGGAGGCGGGGCTCGGCGTCCCGTTCGTCGACTACCACCGCGGCGACGGGGTGGCCATCGGGCCGGGCGGTGACCGCGGGTGGCGCCCGGTCATCATCGACGACGACACCCCGTGGGTGCGTGACTTCACCGGGCGCTGGGGCCGCGACTCGCGCGATCCCTTCGGCGGCGAGTCGGCCCCCACCGGGCCGAAGCACGAGCGCGATGGGATCGACCGCGTCCGGTGGGAGGACCCCCTCGGCTGGGCGGGGCTGCAGAAGGTGAGCCCCGACCCCGGCGCGGCCGAGGCCGCCATCGTGGTGCGGCGCGAGGCCGTCGAGGCACGCGTGCGCGACATCGATGCCGAGATGCAGGAGGAGCGCGAGCAGGCCCGGCGCGAGTCGGCCGAGGTGCGCGCCCTGGCCGCCGACGCATCCACGCGGCACCTCCGGGATGAGCGCGCACGCGATCTGGGCGCACGCGACGATGCCATGCGCGACCTGCGGGCGGAGCGCCGCCGCCTCACGGCCGAGCGCGATGCCCTGGACATGGCGATGCGGGATGGGCTCGACCCGGAGCCCCCGCGGGCGCACCTCAGCGCACGGGCCGCCGAGGCGGCACCGGAGGACGACGATGCCCCGAAGGTCCGCAGCCGCGTGCTGCGCGTGTGGGCCGCCATCAGCACGCCACTCATCATCGCGATCGTCGTGTGGCTGCTGGTGGGCAACGACACCGGGTACTACTGGGTGGGCGCCGCCGTCGGCGTGCTGGTGGTGGTGGGGTTCGAGTCGCTCGCCCGCGGCCGCCTGCTGGCGTTCGTGGGCTGGGCCATCATCGCGGTGGTGGGCACGACCATCGTGATCGGCATGGTGCAGGAATGGCGCCTCACGCTCGCGGTGCTGCTGCTTGTCGGTGCCGTGGTGCTGCTGGCGCAGAACCTGCGCGAGCTCCGTTCCGACGGGTAGCGCCCGTTCCTCCCCTGCACCGGGAGAGATGCAGGACGCGTTGCGAATCCCCCGGACATGTTCCGGCACGACCCCCGGCCCGCGTCCACGGGTCTAGCCTCATCCATCCCATGACGTCCCATCGTCGCTCACCGCGGCGCCGCGCGATCGTCACCACGACCCTCGCGGCGCCCCTCATCGCCATCGGCTCGCTCACGGCCGTGGCGCTCGCCCAGCCCGCGCCGGACGCGGCCGGGGCCACGGTGGATGCATCCGCGTTCCGATTCGCCGAGACGGCCGCGCGCGACCTGCGCCGGGCACGCGCGTGGTCCGGGCCCACCGATGGCGCGTCACTGGCGCGCGATGCCACGCGGCGCGACCTGATGGTGCTGATGGAGCGCGTGGTGCGCATGCCGCGCGGACGTCTGGGCACCAGCTGGCGTGACATCGCACCGGACGACCCGCAGGGCCGCGCGGCGCGGCATGCCGTGGCGCGGAGGTTCCTCACCGCGCCGGGCGGTGCCGTGGGCCTGGACCAGCCGCTCACCGGAGCAGATGCCAACCGGGCGTGGACGTACGCGCTCGGGATGAAAGGTGCCGTGGCGCGCATGGCGCGCTTCCGCGATGGCGCAGGGCGCCGCTACTCACTGCCCGACGGGTTCGCGACGTCCATCGTCGCGCGCGAGGCAGGGCTGCGGCGCAACTACCCCTCGTCCGACGACGTACTGGAGCGGCACGACTCCCAGCCGCTGCGGTTGGCCGACCTGGTGCTGATGGCCGACCGGGCACGCGGCATCCGTCGTGCCGGGGTGCCGTCCTCGGTGCGCGCCCTGCAGCGATTCCGCATCCCGGCGGTCGACCCGCAGTTCGTGCCCACCATCCAGCGGGCGCTGTCGCAGGTGGGAAACCCCTATGTGTGGGGCGGGGAGTGGACCGACACCAACTCGCCGCTCGACCCCCAGGCGGCCGGCGGGTTCGACTGCTCGGGCCTCGTGTGGTTCGTCTGGCACACGGGCGACCGCGCCGTCGAGACATCCATCAACACCCCCAGCGGGCGCACCACCTACACCATGAACGTCGGCAACCGCGGCCGACGCATCGCCTGGCAGCGCGCCCAGGCCGGTGACCTGGTGTTCTTCGGCGACCGCGGGCGGAAGACCCCGCTGGCGCAGGCGTCGCACATGTCCATCAGCCTGGGGAACAAGTGGATCATCCACTCCTCCGGCGGGCGTGGCGGGGTGAGCATCAGCTGGCTGCCCACGTACTGGCCCAAGGGACTCATGAACGCGCGCACCTTCCTGGTGGGGAATGGCGTGCCCACCGCCCCCGACGCCCCGGAGAGCGGTGCGCCCGCACCCGCCACTCCCGTGGCCGCCGAGCCCGTGACGCCCGTGCCGCAGCCGCCGGGTGCCTCCGCCCCGCAGGCACCGGCGCCCGTGCCCGCCGCGGGCGGATCGCAGGCCCCGCAGCCCCCGGCCTAGGAGGGCAACGGGGCGAACAGGTAGTGCGACACCATGAACTCGTCGCCGCCCCGATATCCCCACAGGCCTGCACAGGCCAGGAAGAACAGCCGCCAGCGCCGGAACCAGCGCTCGCCCTCGCCGGGGTGATCGCGCTCCATGATGCGCACCACCTCGTCGCGGTGCGCCACCAGGTTGTCGTCCCAGTGCAGGGCCGTGCGGGCGTAGTGGCGGCCGGAGACCCGCCAGTGGTCCACCACGGCGAACGTGCCCGCCGCGGCATGGATCAGCAGGTCGTCCGACGGCATGGTGCCGCCCGTGAAGAAGTGCCGGCCGATCCAGTCGGCGCGGTCATCCTCGCTGAACTCGAACGCCACGTCGCGGTGCGAGAACACGTGCACGAAGAACAGCCCATCCGGCCTCAGCCACCGGCGGATGCGCGCGAACAGCGCCGGGTGGTTCTTCACGTGCTCGAGCATCTCCACGCTCACCACGCGGTCGTACGCGGCGGGATCGAGCTCGAGCCCCGTGACGTCGGCGGTGACCACGGTGACGTTGGCCAGCCCGCGCTCGCGGGCGCGCGCCTCGATGTGCACACGCTGGCCCGCGGAGTTGCTCACGGCGGTGATGCGGCTGGCCGGGTAGCGCTCGGCCATCCACAGGGTCAGCGATCCCCAGCCGCACCCGAGCTCCAGCACGTCCTGGCCATCCTCCAGGAGTGCCCGCTCGCAGGTGAGCGCCAGCATGGCGTCCTCGGCCAGCGCCAGGTCGTCCACACCGGTCGGATACAGGCACGACGAGTACTTGAGCCGGGGGCCGAGGCACAGCTCGAAGAACTCCGCGGGCACCTCGTAGTGCTGGGCGTTGGCGGCATCGGCGCGCACCGCCACCGGCGCCTCGGCCAACCGCGTCCGCAACTGCCGCGCGCGCTCGCTCATCGCGTCGGCGCCGCCACGGCGCTCGCGGCGCAGGCGGGTGGCCACCCGCGCGCGGATGGCGGCCAGCAGCAGGGGGCGCGGGACGTCGTGGTCCTCGACCGCGCGGATGTACCAAGGCTCCACACTCCGAGCGTATCCGGCCGCGGCGTGCGATTCTGCCCCCATCGGATACGGCGCCATCATGCTCATCTCGGCGATCGTCATCGTGGCGGTCGTCGTCATCACCTGGCTGGTCAGCCTCGTGCTGCGCGACGCCAGCGTGATCGACCCCGTGTGGCCACTGGGTTTCGTGGCCGTCGCCATCACGGCATTCGTCGCCGGCTCCGGCGATGAGGGCCGCCGCCTGCTGATCCTGGTGCTGGTGGCCGTATGGGGCCTGCGCCTGTCGGGATACCTGCTGTGGCGCAATGCCGGGAAGGGCGAGGACTTCCGCTACGCGGCCATGCGCCAGCGGCGTGGCCGGAACTTCTGGATCATCAGCCTCGTCACGGTGTTCCTGCTCCAGGGCGTGCTCATGTGGATCGTGTCGCTGCCGGTGCAACTGGCCGCCGTACCCGACCGCGGCCTGGGCCTGCTGGCGCTGGCGGGCGCGGTGGCATGGGCCATCGGCATGGTGTTCGAGTCGGTGGGCGACTGGCAGCTGGCGCGCTTCCGTGCCGACCCCGGCAACCGCGGAAAGGTTCTCGATACCGGCCTGTGGCGCTACACGCGCCATCCGAACTACTTCGGCGACTTCATGGTGTGGTGGGGCGTCTACCTCATCGCGGCCGAGAGCGGCGCGGGCGCATGGGGGTTCGCGGGCCCGGTGCTCATGACCATCCTGCTAGTGAAGGTCTCCGGCGCGGGGCTCCTGGAGAAGGACATCGGGCAGCGACGCCCCGGCTACGCCGAGTACGTGCGGCGCACCAGCGGGTTCCTGCCGCGCCCCCCGCGCCCGTAGCGATCAGTCGGTGGTGACGGTGCCCGGCGGCAGCAGGATCACCGGGCAGGGGGCATGCCGTGCCAGATGGGCACTGAAGCTTCCCACCATCTTCACGGCGCGCGCCAGCGGGTCGCCATGCGAGGCGGCCACGATGGCATCCACGTCGTTGTCCCCGGCCCAGCGCACCACGGCATCGGGCGGCGAGTCGGCATCGTGCGGGTCGAGCATCACCGGCGCGGCGCCGGGCACGCCG
>Ga0055584_100004734_pt1 | contig 13312 bp, 10 predicted proteins | sample OSDHelmetaG_FD_58716 | JGI IMG/M metagenome (GOLD analysis project Ga0055584, IMG submission 58716) | Pelagic marine sediment microbial communities from the LTER site Helgoland, North Sea, for post-phytoplankton bloom and carbon turnover... | ecosystem: Environmental > Aquatic > Marine >... | reverse complement strand
GGAGCAAGCACGACCAGTACCGCCAGCTCGAGCACCCTCTTCAACCGCAGTCGATAGTCGGGAACCGCGTGGGCCCGAAGCGCAACGAACGGCATTCCGGCGATCTGACGGCTTCGCTGGAGACCCAGGAGCGTGTCGGACGGCGAGATTCGGTAGAACACGCCGATCTTGCGATTGGCAAGCTCTTCCAGCGGGTCGGGATAGACGAGATCCAGAGAGTCACCGCTGAGCAGCAACACATCGGTGGCACCGACGCGGGCGACCTCCTCGAGCAGTCCTTCGGCGACCGCGGTCTGGCCGACAACCGCCGCGTCGCCGCCCGAGTCGGCGAGATGCGACCGGGCGAGATCGATGTCGTCGGGGTTGCCCACCAGCAAGATCCGAGATGAGCCGAATCGGCGCGACCGCAGCCGGCGGGCCACCCATCGATTCAACGTCACTGCAACCGTTGCGAGACCCAGCAGGGCCACGAGGTTGCCGCGAGGCATGAGATAGCGCTCAGCAGCCAGACCGACGGCCGCGCTGGCGAGCACCGCCAGCGAGGTGAGGAGCGAGACCTTCGGCAACCACGGTGGAAGCCCGAGGCGCTGCTCGTATTCGTACATGCCCCCGAAGTAGTAGATCGTCATGTGGATCGCTGTGGCGACGCCGAACCCGACCAAATAGTGGCTGCGTGCGTAGGTGGGCCAGTCAACACCGAATCGGGCGAGGGTGATCAGCACCATCAGGCTGTAGAGCGCGAGCGCGTCGATGACGTGGAGGTAGCGAAAGCCGTGCCGCCGCAGCTGGCGGATCACGAGCGCCTCGCCGGTGTTCGGGAGGCTCGGAGTGGGGGTTTGCTGTGTCTGCATCGACGCCTCAGGCCTCACACGGCCTCCCCGATGCTAACCGCCACGCTGTTGGTCGCGGAATGCACCCGCCTCGGCGACCAGGACCGAGAGCGCATGGCGAGCAGCGGCGAGGCCACCGGGCACCGCACCTGGCCCGCCCTCGGGCAGCGCAGTCGTTGCCACGTCGCCCCAGGACTCGACCCGGCGCACCTGGTCAGACCCGAGCTGAGCAACCAAGGATTGCACCTTCGCCTGTGACGACACCGCGATCGCCCCTACCCCGCTGCGGGCGGCGAGCACCAACGGGTGGTAGCGAGATGAGATCACGAGCCGGGCACCGCTCACGCGCCGGACATGCTCATCCACGTCGGGCCCGAGGATCTCTGTGGGCGCCGCCATCAATTCCGCAATCTCTCTGGCGGCGACGCCATCTCGTTCTCCACGGAACCGGGTGAGCACCACGGTGGCGTCGAGCGCGGCCGCGAGCCGGTCCACTGCGCTTGCGATCTCCTCCGTCGGGGCGGACTCGATGCGTCGGCTGGCAGGGCTGACGAGCCCGGACCGAACCGAACCGCCCACGCTCACCACGATCTCGTTCGCGGGCGGTGCATCCACGAATTCGAGACCGAAGACAACGTCTGCTCCGGTTGTCGCCGAGATACCGGCAGCGGCGAGACACGCGCTCGATTCGGGGTCACGCGTCACCACGGTCGAGCCTCGGAGCGTCCGCCTGAGCAGCCACGCCGAGGATCGTCGACGAAGCGGCTCAGCGCCGACACCGATGGCCGCGACCGGCAGCCCGCGACGACGAGCGAGCGAGGGTGCCGCGAGGTGGGCGGGCAGGCTCCAGAGGCTCGAGGAGTCCTGCAGGATTCCGCCGGGACCGAGGCAGACGCCGTCGACGGCACCGAGCGAGGACCGACCCTTGGGTCCCCACGGCACGGATTCGACTCCATGGAGTGCCGCTGTGGCCCGCGGGTCACGCGACGCGATGACGGGAACGGCATCGAGCGCTCGCAGTTCGTGGACCATGGAGCGGGTCAGCAATTCGTCGCCGACGTTTCCCGCGCCGGCCCAGCCGGACACGAGGATTCGTGGACCCTCGAAAGTGGTGGCTCGACGCTCGCTTGGCACTCCGCGGACGCTACCCCTGCTGCTAACGTCATCGGACCATGGCGACCACTCTTCAGCCCCGACTCTCGGTTGTGATGCCCTGCTACAACGAGTCCGCCACCATTGGCGAGATCGTGAAGCGCGTCCTCGCCAGCCCGCATACTGCGGAGCTGGTGATCGTCGACGACGGCTCCACCGATGGCACCCGCGACCTCCTCACCTCGTTCGACGATGATCGGGTGAAGATCGTGCTGCAGCCCGAGAACATGGGCAAGGGCGCGGCGATCAGGCGCGGCTTCCACGAAGCCCAGAGCGACTTCGTGATCGTGCAAGATGCCGACCTCGAGTACGACCCGGTCGACTACGACCTGGTGCTCGAACCCCTGCTCAATGGGTCGGCCGACGTGGTCTACGGCAGCCGGTTCCAGTCGGGCCGACCGCGTCGAGTGCTCTACTTCTGGCATTCGGTCGGCAACCGTGGGCTCACACTGCTTTCCAATATGTTCACCGATCTCAACCTCACCGATATGGAGACCTGCTTCAAGGCCTTCCGTACCGAGGTGGTGAAGGGGCTCGATCTCAAGGAAGACCGGTTCGGCATCGAACCCGAGATCACCGCGAAGGTCGCCGCAGGCGGGTGGCGGGTCTGGGAAGTCGGCATCTCCTACTCCGGTCGCACCTACGCCGAAGGCAAGAAGATCAACTGGCGTGATGGCGTCGCGGCGGTGCGCTGCATCGTGAAGTACGGGATCGAGTCACGCCGATCGCGACCCAGCCACCTCCGCGGCTGAAGATCGTTCAACTGCGCGCGAGCGCCAGCGGCTCGGCAATTCCTTCAACATCCGTGGGCGGGATCCGACGATACTTCGCGCCTCGACCGACAAAACCACGCAGTGATCAGCGGAGCGCCCGAGATTCTTATAGGTTTGCACTGTCCTGGAGCGGGCGGTCCGCCGATGGGATACCGATGATCCGTCAGAAATTGCGCCACCTCTTCGTTGCCTTGCTCGTCGCACTGGTCGCCCTCGGGGCGTCCCCGGCTGCCGCCTCCGACGTCGACGAGCCCACCATCACGTTCCGCACTGGCGGATTCGGCCACGGCGTAGGCATGTCGCAGTACGGCGCACTGGCCCGAGCCGAAGCCGGAGACACACACCAGCAAATCCTCGCCTTCTACTACGACGGCGCGACCCTTGGTCTCGTCGAGGACTTCCCGGCGTTCGCCGCGGGCGACGACCTTGACGTGTTGATCGAGAACTCCCACGGCGGCAACACCCACATCGGCCCGGTGAGCGTCTCCCAGCCCTATGTCGACGGTAGCTATCAGGACGGCTGGGAGGTCGAGATCCATGCCGGCGGAGACCTGCTGACGACCTCCACAGAGTCGGTGGAGGCGATATTCGACGGCGCCCGCTGGTCGGCCACGATCGATCACGACGACGATGCCGAGACACCCAGGGTTGAACTCTGCGACGAGTCCTGCACCGGGCCGCTTGAGTTCGCCCAGATCGGCGGCACCCACGTGGTGCTCGAGCCAGGAGAGGATCGGGACCCCAACCTGGGCAACGGCACAGGAGCGTATGCCAGCGGCCGCATCGTGCTCTTCCCCGGCGCAACCGACAACGACTGCGGTTCGGGCACCCGTTTCTGCGTAATCCACGCCGATCTCGACTTCCAGGACTATCTCGTGGGTCTGGCCGAGATCCCCAGGTCGTGGCCGGGGGCGGCGCAAGCAGCGCAGGCGGTGGCCGGTCGCAGCTACGCGGCGTCGGCGATCATCAACCGCGCCGGACTCGGTCGCCCCTGGGACATCGTTGACTCGACCAGAGACCAGTACTACACCGGCTCCTCTCAGGACATCGACGCGTGTACCAACAACTGGTGCCAAGGTGTCCGGTCGTCCAACGACGAAGTGCTCGTCTATGGGGGGGCCATCGTGCAGGCGTTCTACTCCTCATCGAACGGGGGCCACACCACCAAGCCGAGCGACGTGTGGAGCGGTGGGAACGACAACCTCGGGTATCTCCCCTCCAAGCCCGACCCCTTCGACGGCCATCCGAGCAACCCCAACCGGTTCCAGGAGGTCGTCCTCACCGTCAGCCAGGTGTCCGCCTACCTCAACGCCTACAGCGACCCGATCACGGGCGACCAGCTCCATGTGGGTCAGGTGCTCGACATCGAGATCACCGACGTGCCGGCATCGGGTTGGATCAACTATGCGACAGTCACGATCGTCGGCACCGACAAGACCGTCGTCGTCGAAGACGATGGGAACCTCGTCACGGGAGCATTCGGCTATCGCTTCTGGTTCGCCCTCAACCAGGGGTGTATGGCCGATCCCGGATGCAATCGCCGCATTCCCGGGCCTCGACTCCAGGTCGACGACATGGTCCACTTCACCGATGTCGCCCCCGGCGCCTACTACTTCGAACCTGTCCAATGGATGACCGCCGAAGGCATCACCACCGGTGTGGCCCCAGCGGTCTTCGGCCCCCAGCGGACCAACAACCGCGCGCAACTCGCCACCTTCCTGTGGCGATTCGCCGGCGAACCTGTCCCCTCGGCCCCATCCGGGTTCAGCGATGTGCAAGCCGGCAGCTTCTACGAGGACGCGGTCGCATGGATGAAGGAGTCCCGGATCACCACCGGAACCTCGCCAACCCTGTTCTCACCCGATGGCACCGTGACCCGGGCGCAAGCGGCCGCATTCCTGTGGCGGTTCGCGGGCGAACCGACCTCGGATCAGCCGATCGCGTTCACCGATGTGAGCGACGGCTCCTACTACGCCGAAGCGGTCCGTTGGATGGTCGAGTTCGGGATCACCACCGGGACCACACCGACGACGTTCGCCCCGAATGAGGTGCTGACCCGCGGCCAGATCGCGACCTTCCTGTGGCGACTGGCCGACGCGCCCGATGCGTTCGCCGACGGCGTCGACCTGCCCGACGCGATGCGCTGACGGTCAGGGAACGGGTCGACCGGCGAGCTCGTAGGTCCACGCGGTCAGATCGTCGACCGGGTCGCCGCACCACTCGAGCATGCGGGAGCGACCCTCTGCGTGCACGGCGGCGACCGCATCGAGATCGTCGAGCACGCGTTCGAGTTCGGCGAAGAACGCCGTCTCGTCGCTGAGCAAGAAGGCCCGCGTCAGCCCCCAGCGTTCCTCCAGCTCGACCTGGTAGGGATGGCGTCCGGCCCAGGTGTTGAACCGAATCGACGGTGTACCGATCACACCGGCCTCCGAGCACACGGTCTGGCTGTCACCGACGACCACATCAGCGGCCGCGAGGACATGGTGAAAGCGGTCGGGCGAGGACCGAATTCGCCGGTGGGCGAGGTCGTCGGGAAGGTCGGTCTCCGACGAGATCACCACCGTGCCGCTGGCCGACATCATCTCGATGACGCGGTCGACCTGCGCTCGGTTCATCCCCGCTTCGCTGACGTCGTGGCTGGCCGTGAAGGCGGTGAGCCGAAGCACATGGAACCGCTCGTCGTCGGCCAGACCCAGTTCGCGACGGATGTCGGGATCCGGGGTGAACCGAGTCGGGTGGAGATAGAAGAGCTCTTTGTAGCCCTGATAGCGGCGATGTTGCTTGCCGTAGCTCTTCTCGGTGGCCGTGGGGCTCGCAATGATGTTCGCGAGGGGTCCGGCGACGTAATAGAGAAATCCGGCCACGTGTCCGTCATCGGTGTCGTACATCACCGGCGTGCGGGTGAGGCGAGCTGCGTGAACGCCGGCCGGCGAACGAGTGAGGATCACGTCGGGCTTGAACTGCCGAACGGTCCGCAGCGCCCGCCAGTCGCGCACAAGAAGTTCCCGAGCGAGACCGAGCATCGAGGTGCCGGCGGTCGATGCCGGGACGTGGGGTCGATTCCGCGCCTCGATGAGCTCAACAACAGAGTCTTTGCCGGGCCGCGAGAGCCACAGCGTCTCTTCGCCGTTCGCGAGGAGACGATCCTCCACCGCTCCGAGCGTCCACACATCGGCGGGGTGCACCGCGTCGATCAACACCTTCATCCGAGGCGACGGTAGCGTCGCGGAATGCCAGCCGCGCTCCGCCGCCTTCTCGACCAGCGTGCGCAGCCCCTCTCCCCCGCTCTGCGCACGACACTGCTCGTCGTGTCAGCCATCGGTGTGGTGGTCGCCTCGATCTGGGCCTGGCGCTCGAGCGGGCTCTCGGCGAGCGACATCTCCTGGACTCCGATCGCAGTCGCCTTCCTCGTCGCGGCCCCCGCGAGCCTCATGCTCAAGGCCCTCGAATTCCGTGTCGCCGCCCGGGTGGCCGATCAACACCCGTCAGCGCGCCGCAGCTTCGATGTGGCCGTGGTCTCCTCGGCTGCCAACCTCCTACCGCTCCCCGGCTCCCTGCTCGTCACCGTCCGCTCACTATCCGAAGACGGCAGCACCTACGGGCGGGCCATCGCCGCATCGGCCGTGCCCGGTCTGGTCTGGCTCGGCATCACCGGCCTCGTCGGTGGTGTCGCCATCGGGATCGAGGGTGCGATCTGGTTGGCCCTGATCGTGGTCGCGGCAGGCATCGGCGCCGCGGTCGGCGCCGCCGCCCTGTTCCGTTCGACCGCACCCGAGAGCGGACGCACCTCGCTGGCCCTGGCCATCATCGGGGTCGAGGCAGGCTGGCTCGCCGTCAGCGCCGTCCGCCTCGGTCTTGCCGTCTCGGCGCTCGGCATCTCGATCGAACCCACCCAGGCCGTGGCGCTCTCGGTCGCCGGGGCGCTCACCGTCGCCATCGGGTTCTTCCCTGGTGGGCTCGGCGTTCGAGAGGCCCTGATCGCGGCCCTGGCGCCGCTCATCGGCCTGCCATTCGACACCGGCATTCTGCTGGGCAGCGTCGACCGCATCATCTGGCTCACGTTCCTCGCCGGGGCGGCGAGCCTGCTCGCAATCGTCAACCGCCGTCGACCCGCCGGTTCGACAGGCCCGCCGATCAGGTGAGGCGAGCGACGAGTTCGGCGAGGGGCTCGCGGAAGTCGCGGGTCTCAGGGAGCCCCGAGAGACGCAGCGCCATGTTGTCGAGCACGGAGTTCGCCGGACGCGGCGCGGGATAGTCCATGCCGAGCTCTTCGGTGCTGCACGGATTGACCCGGCTGGGGTCGGCACCAGAGGCCTTGGCCACCTCGCGGGCGAATTCGAACCAGCTCACCGCACCCTGGTTGGTGACATGAAACAGCCCCGGCCGCTTCGAGATCGCCAGGTCGCGAAGGACCGGCGCAAGGTCGGATGTCAGCGTCGGGTGGCCGACCTGATCATCGACGAAGGTCAACGTGTCGTGCTCGCCGAGCAGCCGCAGGATCGTCTTGACCATGTTGTTGCCGTATTCGCCGCACACCCAGGCGGTGCGCACGACGGTGGCCTCAGGGCCGGCCTCGATCTCACCGGCCAGCTTCGAGCGACCGTAGACCGACACCGGGCACGGGTCGTCCCACTCGTTGTAGGGGCCCTCTTTGGTGCCGTCGAAGACATAGTCGGTCGACACAGACGCCAGATGGGCGCCCGTGGCCCGGCACCCTTCGGCGAGGTGACGCACGGCGAGGGCATTGACCGAATACGCGAGGTCGACCTCGGTCTCGCAGAGGTCGACAGCGGTGATCGCCGCACAGTTGATGACCACGTCGGGCTTGATCTCGTGCATCGCGCCGAGCACGAGCGCCCGATCGGTGATGTCGAGTTCAGGGAGATCGACCGCCACGACCTCGTGGGGATCAAGGAGCGGCTGGATCTCGGTGCCCAGCTGGCCCTTCGATCCGGTGACGAGAATCTTCATCGAGTCGCCCCTCTCACCGGGCAGCCGCGGTGTTGGCCTTCAACGGCTCCCACCAGGCCCGATTGTCGCGATACCACGCGACGGTCTTCTCGAGTCCCTCGGCAAAATCCTGGGCCGGAGCCCACCCGATCGCCTTCAACTTCGAGCAATCGATCGAGTAGCGGCGGTCGTGACCCATCCGGTCTTCGACATAGTCGATCGCCGATTCGTCTCGGCCGCAGAGTTCGATGAGGCGGTCGGTGAGCTCACGATTGGTGATCTCGTTGCCGCCACCGATGTTGTAGATCTGGCCGGGCTCCGCGTTGCGCAGGACGACATCGACCCCCGAGCAATGATCGGCGACGAACAACCAGTCGCGGATGTTCATGCCATCGCCGTAGAGCGGTACCGATCCACCATCGAGAAGGTTGGTCGTGAACAGGGGTATGACCTTCTCGGGGAACTGGAACGGTCCGTAGTTGTTCGATGCCCGGGTGACGATGACCGGCAGCTCATAGGTCGTGTAGTAGCTGAGGGCGATCAGATCGGAACCGGCCTTCGACGCCGAGTAGGGCGAACGCGGATCAAGGCCGTCGGTTTCCACCGATGACCCCTCCTCGACCGAGCCGTAGACCTCGTCGGTCGACACATGGAGGAACTTGTCGACTTCGAGCTGACGGGCGACGTCGCACATCACGTTGGTGCCGTCACAGTTCGTGTGGACGAATGCGTCGGGCCCGGTGATCGAGCGATCCACGTGGGACTCGGCCGCAAAGTGCACGACCTGGTCGGCGCCTTTCATCGCGGCAGCGACGGCAGCGCGATCACAGACATCGCCATGCACGAACGACACGCGCGCACCCAACACGTCCTCGATCGAGGCCATGTTGCCCGCATACGTGAGCGCGTCGTAGATGACGATCTCGTCGTCGCTCGTCTCGAGGACGTGGCGGACATAGTTGCTGCCGATGAATCCAGCAGCGCCGGTGACGAACATTTTCATGAGAAGGCTCCTCAGCCCGATTCAGGTGGTGCGCAGCGAGTGATACGGCTGACGATTCGCAGGCAGGTCGGCCCGCAAGGGGTTCGCCTGGTCGCGGCCCGACAGGATCGGGTCGGTAAGGCCCCAGTCGGCGCCGATCTCGGGGTCATTCCAGAGGACACCGAGTTCGTCGGCGGGGTTGTAGTAGCCGTCGACCAGATACGTGAGTGTGCAGTCGGTCAGCGCCGCGAAGCCGTGGGCCACCCCCGGAGGGATGTAGATGCCGTTGTGCAGATGGGAGTCGGCGTCTTCGCCGCCGAGGTCGTAGACGATTGTGGCGCCGTCTGTCGGGCCGCCCTCGCGAAGGTCGTGGAGCACGACGCGGACCTTGCCGTAGGGGCAGTACCAGTAGTCGCTCTGGTGCAGGTGGTAGTGCAAGCCGACCACGGAGCCACCTTGTCGATCGCCGCGATTGCCCTGGATCATCTCCCGCTGGCCGGGAAACCACGAGCGGCGATACGTCTCGATGAAGTAGCCGCGCTCGTCGCGATGGATGTCGGGTTCGACGATGTACACGCCGTCGATGACGTCACTCGGCGTCACGGTTGCCATGAATGCTCCAGGGGGTGCAGGTTCGGGAAGGACGAATTGTTCGGGGGCTATTCGATCTCGACGTGGCAGTGATCGCCCAGCATCACACGGGTTGCGCGCGGTCGAGCGTCGCCCTTGGTGATCTCGGTGTCACGACCGACGAGAGAGTCGGTGAGCCGGGGGATGTCGGTCACCGAGCTGCGCCGAAGGATGACCGAGTTGTCGATCTCGCTGCGGGTGATGACGCAGTCGATCGCGATGGAGCTGTAGGGCCCGACGTAGCTGTCTTCGATGATGGAGCCGGCCCCGATGATGGCCGGGCCTCGCACCGTGGAGTTCACGATCTTCGCACCGGCCTCGATCACGACTCTTCCGTCGATCGACGACTTGGGGTCGACATCTCCGGCCACGTCGCGCTTCAGGGTGTCGAGCACGAGCCGGTTGCATTCGAGCAGCGGATCCTTCTTGCCGGTATCGATCCACCATCCGACGAGCACCTCGTGGTTGACCCGATGCCCGTTGGTCACGAGCCACTGGATGGCATCGGTGATCTCGAGCTCGCCGCGTGGCGAGGGTTCGATGGAGGCGACGGCGGTGTGAATCGTGGGGTCGAAGAGATAGACGCCTACGAGGGCCAGATCGGACGGTGGCACCTCGGGCTTCTCGACGAGCTGGACGACCTCGCCATCAGGGCCGATCTCAGCCACGCCGAACGCAGTCGGGTTCTCGACCTTGGCGAGCAGGATCTGAGCCGCCGGCTTCACGTGTTCGACACCGAGCTGCGGTTCGGCGCTTCGAGCGTTCTCGAAGCCCTCGACGAACTCGGTCAGGCCCTGCTCGAGCATGTTGTCGCCCAGATACATGACGAAATCGTCGTCGCCGAGGAAGTCGCGAGCGATCAGCACACAGTGGGCAAGCCCGCTCGGCTCGTCCTGCACGATCCAGGTGATGTTGACCCCGAACTTCGAGCCGTCACCCACATATTCACGGATCTCGTCGCCGGTGGCCGGCGCGATGATGATCCCGATCTCCTCGATCCCGGCCGCGGCCATGTCTTCGATCCCGTAGAACAGGATCGGCTTGTTGGCGACTGGCACCAGCTGCTTTGCGCTGGTGTGGGTGATTGGGCGAAGCCGGGTTCCGGCACCGCCGCTAAGAATGAGACCCTTCACGGGGCACAAGGATACCCACGGTCTTGCGCGGTGTCTCTAGGCGCTACGACCTACTGGGCCGATTCCGTGCTCAGGCAGGCACAACCGGATCGATGGCATCGCCCACCGGGAGGTGGTAGCCGACCGACGCGTCGTACTCATAGCGCCGGATCTTGCTCCCGGCGGCGTGGTTGTCGGGGCCGAGTGTTGCGTCGGCCATGGCCGGAAGGTCGAAGGTACCCAGCGCCTCAGCGCCGGCGACGAAGGTCTCGGGTGTGAGATCGACACCAGCCGACTCGAAGATCAGCACCATCAGCCGGAACGCCCGGCAGTGGTTCACGAGCGCCTGCACGGTGGTCTTCGACTCCAGGTCGATCGGGTCGCTGTAGGCCGCGTTGTATTCGTCGATGCACTGTTGGATTCCTGCATCGGCGAGTGCCTGTTCCGGCGTCGGCTTGTCGGTGGTGATCGCGAAGGTTCGCTCCGGCACCGTCGAATCTTCCGCGATCTCGGCCTCGGGGAAGATGATCTGGTCTGCCGCTTGGCCGTTGGTGAACCCGATCGTGCCGTCGAACCTGTTGCGGTCGGCGGCTTCGGCCACTGGATTGATGTTGCTCAGCGAAAGAATGAAATCGGCGCCGGACGACTTGACGACTTCCATTCGCTGATCTCCGGCGAGGTCAGCAGCGACTTGGTCCTGTCCGAAGTCGCCCACCTCGACCTCAGCGGTGATCTCGATGTTCGCCTCCTCGAGCAGAGGACGGACAAGATCGGCGAACTCGGCATCAACCGGGTTGCCCCACCAGAGCGCCACCTTCTTCCCGTCGAGATCGCCCTGAGCGATCATCTCGGCGACACCGCCGTAGCGCTGCGCACTGTTTGCCATCTCGGTTGCGATGAATCGGCCCTCGGAAGCCTCGTCGCGGCTGTCGTTGAGCCCGAAGTGCCCGATGTAGGGAAGCCCGTTGAGCTGAGTGATGCAGAGCGGGGCGTCACCGAGGAACTGGCCGATGACGGTGAAGAGTTCGAGATCCTCGGCGAACTCTGCGCAGACGGCGTCAGACGGAGCGGTGCCGACCGGAAGGAACAGCCGGGTGGTGGGCACGAGGTTGCGCCCGAGAACGCCACCGCGCTCATTCTGCGCATCAGACCAGGCGATGTACATCTCCTCGACGGGTGCCGTGCCCAGGTCGACACCGAACGGGATCAACGCCTCCGCGTCGATGGCCGCGACACCGAAGCCGATCTCGGTCTCGGAGACGCCTTGGAACGATGCGAACGGCGCCACGTCGTCGACCGGGGAGTCGTCATCAGTCGTCGAGTCGTCATCAGTCGTCGAGTCATCGTCAGTCGTCGAGTCGTCGGACGCATCATCGTTGTCGACGGGCGCGGCCGACGTCGTGGTGCCTTCGTCGGCGTCATCACCGCCGGAATCATCGCCACAGGCGGCGGTGAACAGGGCGAGAACGAACAATGCAGCAAGCAAACGCTTCACGGGGATCCTCCAGGGACGACCAGCGGGCCAATTCTAGTCGTGCAACCCAACCGCCGCCAGACACCCTCAGCGAGTGTCGGCGTTGGCCACCCGCATCCGGCCAGAGCGAATGTGCACCGAGTACTCGTGCTTGAGAAGGATCGCGGTGACGATCGACCCGGCGACCACGGCGGCGACAAGTGCCGCCTCGACCTTCAGGAAGGGATCGTCGGCGAAGAGCAACGCGATCGGGAACGTGGTGACGCCGACGATGAATCCGGCAACGGCCAGATGGGCGTGGTCGAGAGCGACAAGCCCCAGCGAGAGCGACAGCATGACCATGAGTCCCCCGCCGCTGGCGGAGAGCAGGGCCATGTCCCGGGCCCCGATCTCATCGCCGAACAGCGACTCGACGAGCCACGGCCCTACAGCCGCCATGACCGCCACTGAGACGCCGGCGACCGCGAGCACTGCGGTGACGAGGCGGATCTGGATGTCGCGGAATCCGGTGAGATCGTTCTCACCCGCCATCCGGGCGAGGTTCGGAAGCAACGCCGCCTTGACGGCCTGGAAGAAGAAGAGCGGCACCCGAGAAATGATGAGACCGTTGAGGAAGATGCCTGGCGCCTCCGGACCCAGATCATCGCCCACGATCTCGAGGGCAACAGGGCCGACATTGAGCATGAACGCTTCGCCGAGCGAGGCGATCAACAACCAGCCGAGTGACGGCGTGAGCTCGCTCAGCGGCGCCGGCGGTCCGGGCTTCACGAAGGGCCGCAGCGTGCCGACACCAACCACGGTCGCGATCGCAAACGCGATCCCGACCGCCACTGCGTAGGCGCCCACGACCTCGATGCCGATCGCGGCCAGCACGCCGGCAAGGAAGACACGACTCAGGCCCTCTGCCGCGAAATATGCGCCGTAACGGGTGAACTCGTGGCGGCCCGACAGCACGCCGCGCACGCACTCCGCCACCATGAACGCCGCCATCGACAAGATCAGGGCGACAAGGAGATCGATGCGGTCGTCCAGCAATCCGTCGAGACCGAGGGGCCAGGCGACCATGGCGCCGACTACGACCACGGCCAACTGCACCGACCCGATGCGAGTGGCCTGGCGAAACACCGGGGCGCTGCCTTCACCGCGTCCGGCGCGATTGGCCGTCGCTCGGGCGAGTTCCTGCTCGAGCGGTTGGAACAGGCCGGGTCCGAGGATGTAGATCAGACCCCAGAGCACCGCCAGGCCGCCGTAGGCCTCGTCACCGAGGGCGCGCCGCGCCACCACGAGAAACGCATACGTGGTGATGCCATTGACCACGAGCCCGGTCCCGATGGCAGTTGTGCCGATGGGAAGTGGGTTCCGGTCGCGCAAAATCGCGAGTCGGCGGCGGATGAGAAGCTCCAATGTCC
>Ga0055584_100004733_pt1 | contig 13314 bp, 19 predicted proteins | sample OSDHelmetaG_FD_58716 | JGI IMG/M metagenome (GOLD analysis project Ga0055584, IMG submission 58716) | Pelagic marine sediment microbial communities from the LTER site Helgoland, North Sea, for post-phytoplankton bloom and carbon turnover... | ecosystem: Environmental > Aquatic > Marine >... | reverse complement strand
ATTAGCTAAGAGGTGGAGGGCATATAAAGTTAAGAGATTTTTAATGTTTAATATAATAAAAATAAAGAAAATGAATAAAGAAAAAAAAGAGTTTGTAAAAAAATTAAAATTTTTAATGAGTATAGTAGAAGAAAGTAATTTAAATGAAGAATACCTTAATCTACTTAATGAAGAATTAGAAAATATAATGTTAGATTATACTGATTATTATGATGAGGATTGATTTAAAACAAAAGAAGATGAGTAAAGAATTTATACCATACGAAGAAGCGGTAGCTTTAAAAGAGTTAGGGTTTGAAGAACCTACTATGGCTAGTTATAGTGATAAAGACCGAAATTTAGAAGATGGAGAATTTTTCCAAAGTCCATGTGATATACAGTATGTTAATGTAGCACAAGCTCCATTATACCAACAAGCGTTTAGATGGTTTAGGGAGAAATATAAAATCAGAATAAATACCCAAAACGAAGAACATTTTACAGCGTTTAAACGAGTAACACCTAAAATGGAAGTTCTATCTTATAGTAGAAAAGAGGTGGATGGTGATAATCACTATGAGGTAGCAGAACTAGCTTGTCTTAGAAAACTAATAGAAATAGTTAAAAATAAAGAAAATGAAAATAATAATCAGTGACCCTGGAGATGAACAGGAAAGCATAATAATAGAGATATGAACCAAGATGAAGTAAAAAAAGAATTTCAAAAGAAAGAAAAAGAATTTTGGAAAAACAAAGATCTAGAATTTAAAGAATATTCTGACAGAGTACAAAAAATAATGTGGAGAGGTGTTGGTATTTTTGGATTAATAGTATTTGTGGCAGTATTGCTATGGGGAATAGTTAATAAATAATAGTATTATGGAAAACGAACAAAAATTAGCAATAGCTATAAAAAATCTTATGATTAAAGAGCCTTTTTATGGGCTTTTTTCAATGACTTTAAATAAAGTTTGGGATGACAGAGTAATGACAGCAGGTGTTAGTAAAAATGGTATTGGATTCCAACTTACTATATCTCCTAAATTTTGGGATACATTAGATAATGATAAAATGAAAGGCATTATTAAACATGAATTATTACATATAGCCTTTAATCATATAACTATGAGAGATGGTAAATATCCAGACCATAAGTTATTTAATATAGCTGCAGATATGGAAATTAATCAATATATAGAAAAAGATTGGTTACCTAAAGGCTGTATAGATATAAAAGAATACCATAAAGCTGGATTATACCTTGAAGAAAAAGCAGGAACACATTATTATTATAAAATGTTACAAAAAGATGAAAATAATAATGGCCCAGGATCTGGTATTACTGAAGAGCTTAAAGAAAATATGTGTGGTAAAGGTAGTGGTGAAGGGATGCAAGGAGATAATCATACTACATGGGAAGAATTTAATGATTTATCGGAAGCAGAGAAAAAAATGATCCAAAAACAAGCTGAATATCAAATTCAACAGACTGCTTCTACTGTAAAATCTAGAGGAAATATTCCTGGAGAGTTACAAGAATTAATTCATAGACTTCTTAACCCTGAGCCTCCTAAGTTTGACTGGAGAGGTTATTTAAGACGTTTTGCAGGTGGGGGTACTAAAATTTATACTAAAAAATTAAAACGTAAACTAAATAAAAGGTACGAGGAAAATCCTGGTTTAAAAATTAAACCTAAACGTCATGTATTAGTAGGAATAGACACTTCAGGCTCTGTAAGTAGTGAAGAACTAGTAGAATTTTTTGGAGAAATAGAACATATAAATAAAACTGGAACTGATATTACTGTTATACAATGTGATACTGAAATTGTAGATATATCTCCTTATAAAAAAGGAGTTGAACATAAAATTCATGGACGTGGAGGTACTTCTTTTACACCAGTAGTAGATTATTTTAATAAAGATATACGGAAATATAGTTGTTTAATATATCTTACTGATGGAGAAGCACCTAATCCTACTACACCACCAAGAGGTAGAACTTTATGGGTAATGAGTTCTAAGAGTAGCCTTAATAATAGTTTACCTGGAAAATGTATAAAATTAAATTAACCAAAAAATAAAACAAAACAAAATGGCAGAAACTAAATTAAATATCAAAGAACTAAAAGACTATCTTAAACACTTTGTAAAAAATAATCAACATATACAGGAAAAAGGAATGCATCCTATTGCTGTTAATGTTGAAGGAGAAGCTGGTATAGGTAAAACCAGTGCAATTGAACAATTAGCTGAAGAATTAGAATTAGATTTAGTAAAACTTAATTTAGCACAAATTGAAGAACTGGGAGATTTAGTAGGATTTCCTATTAGACAATTTGAAATGGCTAAAAATAAAGGCACTAAAGAAAATCCTATATGGGCTAAAAAATGGATTAATGAGCAATTAGTACAAACTTATAAAGATCGTGGCCTTTTAGCTACTGGTAAGTCTCAAATGTCTTATTGCTCTCCAGAGTGGATAGAAGGTAAAAAACCGGGAGGTATATTATTGTTAGATGACTATTCTCGTGCTGATAGTAGGTTTCAACAAGCTTGTATGGAGCTAATACAGAAACAAGAGTATATTTCTTGGAAACTTCCAAAGAATTGGCATATATTCTTAAGTACTAATCCTGATAATGGAGATTACTTTGTACAAGCTATGGATCCTGCACAAAAAACTAGGATGGTTAATACTTCTATACAGTTTGATGTAGATTGTTGGGCTGAATGGGCTGAAAATTCTGGTATGGATGGAAGATGTATTAACTTCTTATTAATGCACCCTGAAGTTATACAAAAAGATATTAATTCTAGATGTGCAAGTACATTTTTTAATAGTATCTCTAGTTTTTCAGATTTTGAAAGTAATTTACCAATGATACAACTTATTGGTGAAGGTTCAGTTGGGGGAGAGTTTTCTACAATGTTTACTACATTTATTAATAATAATCTTGATAAACTAGTAACTCCTAAAAGAATGTTACTAGAAGGAACTGAAGATGATATCACACTAGAACTTACAAATGCTTTATATGTTGATAATAATTATAGAGCAGATATTGCTTCTGTATTAGCAACACGTTTAACTAACTATACTATAAAGTATGCAAGCAAAAATCCTATTGATCCTAAAATTAATGAAAGGATTATAATGCTAACTACTACAGATAATATCTTTACAGATGATTTACGTTATACTATTGCTTCTCAATTAGTAGCAAGTAACAAACAAAAATGGTCTAAATATATGATGAATCCAAAGGTAATGGCAATGATTACCAGATAAATAATTATAATAACAGATGAAGCCAGCACATAATAAAACCGAGTGCGTGAAAATTTTCCCTATAAGTACCGTAAGGCAACTATTCGTGGAGAAATAATATTAAAGCCGGATTCTGTTATTTAATAATAATAATAAAAACAAAAATATGTCAATAATTAAAAATATTTTAGTACTTAATTTAAGTAAAGGAAGTAGTTGGTCCAATCAGGTAGACCCAACTACTATAGATATATCTATTTTAAAAGTAGTAGACGAAAAAAAGTTATCAGAAGCATATGAAATTTTAGAATCTAAAAAATATACTCCTTGTAAAAAAGATAGATTATATCTTTTTACTGGATGTACTGTTCCAAGATTTAAAATACGAGAGATGTGGAAATCATTAGGAGTATCTGTTACTATTAAAGAAACTAATGGTACTCATAAATTTATATCTTCAAATTCTGATAAATATATAGAAGGAATAGGAAGTTTTTATGACGTTCCCGCTAATATGATTAAATTATGGATAGACCATCATTCTGAAGATTTTGATAGATATAATTTAAGTGAAATAAATTATAATAATTGGGAAAAAGAAAGTCTTGATATGTTTAATGATTTAGTAGATAATAATGAGAAAATATATATAAATTATAGTTTTCATACACTATTACTGGCCGATAATATGAAATTATTAGGTTATTCAGATATTCAAAAAAATTATATTAGTTTTCCTATTTTTGACTATAAAGATGTTTATAAAATTTATAAAACTACTTGGGAAGAGCCGTTAATAGATCCTATTTCACTACCTGAAGAATATTATCCTTGTAATGTTTATACAAAAGTATTCAAAGAAGATTTTATATCAGATGTTATAGAAAATACATTAAACGGCAATGATAGCTCTTACTATTTAGATACAGCTATTAATAAATCTCTTCAAGATGCTAGTCCAGAAATTGATGAAGATATGTATGATCAAATGTGTAATTTATTCAAATCAACAGATAAGGATAATCATACTTTAGCTATGGAAGTTTTAGCCAATTGTAATATAGAAAAATCAGCTGTATATGTCTTTGATATTATGAAAGTGTTTAATCAGACTATGAGGTATAATTCAGCATATAATTCTGTTAATTTTAAAACTTTTAGAGAATCTAGTGGATTAGATATATATTATGATTATACTGAGGAAACAAAAATAGAATTTTTACATAAATATTCTCAATTAGATATGAATGTTATATCATCTATTCAATCAGTAGCTCTTTCTTTAGCTAATAAAGTTATTAAAAATACTTATGGAAATTTAATTAATCAAGATATTCTTGATATATCATTTCCGCTATGTAAAGTAGTTATGAAAGGTATTAATGATAATCCTAATATTAATATTATTGATGCTACAGAATTAGATGCAGAAGAAGATTTGAAAAATAATCCAGCAGCATATGGTATTTCTGAAACAGTTCCTGATAATGAAGAATTAATAGAAGGAGTTACAGAAGCTTTAGAAGAATTATCTATTATTCCTACTGAAGATAAATGCACTAATGATGACTTACCTCATTCTATTGAAGGCGTAGAAGGAGGGCATCAATTTACACCAACTAATAATTTAAACCAAGAAGAAGACGATGATTGGGATAAGTTAGAAGAAGTAGAAGTTATTCCTGATAATAAGGCTGATGAAGAAGCTGATATGATTAAAACTGAAGAAACTATCGAAGAAAAGATAATTGAAGATAAGGCTGATGAGGAGATCATTGAGGAAAAAGAAGATGATGATGATTGGTGGGAAAATCCTGTAGAAACAAATGTAACTGCTGTTAATGATGACATTGACTTTGACTGAAAGACAGTTAAATAAACTTAGAGCTCTCATGATTAATTTCATGGGAGTTTCTAATGTCATTGAGCACAGTGATGAACTTATCCATTATAATGATTTTATAGAATATAAATCTAATAATTGGTTATACATAACAATGGTAATATTACCAAAATACATAGGAAAGTGGTATATGGATTCAGGTGCTACTACTATTGTAACATCTGAAATATTTAAACATCCAATAGATTATTTATATGAAGAATATATTGAAAAGAGAACAAATACAAAGTGAAGCTCTGCAGGCTTGGATTAAGAATAATAAAAGAGGAACTATTGAGATTATAACTGGTCTTGGTAAAACTAAAATTGCTATGGAGGCTATAAAGCTTTTACCTAAAGCTTCTAAAATATTATTCTTAGCTGAGGTAAAGGACCGTGAAAAAGAACTTCGTAATGAGGCTAAAAAATGGAAAGTTAGCCATAAAGTTGATTTTTTATGCTATCAGTCAGCTTATAAATTGAAAAAGCAAAAGTATGATCTTGTTATAGCTGATGAAATTCATGATAGCTTGACTACTAAGTATTCAGAATTTTATACTAATAATCAGTTTAGTTATATACTGGGATTATCAGCTACTGTAGATGCTAATGCATGGGCAGATGAAGATAATGAGATAACTAAAGGTGATATGATTAAAATTGTAGCACCAATATGTTATACTTATAATATAGATGATGGACAACGTGATGGTACTAGCCGTAAACTTAATATACATGTTATTAGGCATAAGCTTGATATGAAGAATAAAAATGTTAAAGCTGGAAATAAGAAGAAACCATTTATGCAAACGGAATGGTCAGCATATCAATATTGGTCTAAACAAATGGCTCAAGCATTTTATATGCCTGAAAATATTAAGTTATTTAGGATACGCACTAGTTCAGCAGCTAGGGCTAAAATTTTATGGAATTTAGAAAGTAAAAGTAAAGCTACTAAAATACTTTGTGAAAAGCTTAAAATTAAGAAAAAACGTACTATACTATTTGGTAATAGTTTAGAGGCTTTAGAGAAGATAACATCCAATGTAGTTTCATCTAATAATGATGACAAGACTAATATTAAGATTAGAGAAGACTTTGATAAAAAGAAAACTAATCTTATAGGGAGTTTCAAAAAGCTTAAGCAGGGAGCTAATTTAGTGGATTTAGATACATGTATAATTATGAGTTATTACAGTAAATCTAAAGATTTAATCCAGAGAATAGGTAGAATGAGGAATGATGGTACATTAGGAAATGTATATATCTTCATGACAATGGGTACTCAAGAGGAGAAATGGTTTGATAATATGTTTAAAGATACTGACAGCCTTAATATGATTTACTATAATAATATTAATGATTGTATTAAAAAAATTAAATAAATGAACAAAAAAGAAAGAAAAATAAAAAAAGAAGTTATTATAAAAGCAAAAGAGGGAGTGATTGAGATATGGCTTTCTAAGGAAATTTTAAAAGAAACTGAACAAAATAAAAATATAGAAATCCCAAAATGGATAGCAAATATGTATTAATATTTCGTATATTTGGCTCTAGAGAAGAGTTTTATATAAGAAGTAAGCAAATTTACTATCGGGGAAAGAAAATATAAAATTCTATTTTCGTTCTTAAAAATAAATAATTTATGGAAATTGATTTAAAAATCTTGGCCAATAAAGGCCTAAGACCTGATGAGTATGTTTATTTATATTCTGTATTACATAAAGACAATCTTTATGTATCTGTTGAAGTTGAAGTTGATTTAGATGATTTAGTGGAGAGAGATTTTATAGAATTAATAGAAGATGGTATAAAATTAAAAAGAAAAGCCAAAACTGTATTAGGAGTATATAAAGCAGAACATACTAAACAAATTCAAAAAGAAGCTGATGGGTGTAATAGTTGGATAGAGGATTATAGAGAATTATTTCCTTCTAAAAATATAGGAGGAAGGGCTCTTAAAGGTACTTTTCGTCATTGTGTAATAAAAATGAAGAAATTTATTCAAGAGCTTAGTAGTAAAGAAGTAGTAATGACAAAAGATATTATTATGAATGCTACTAAATTATATCTTAATTCACAAGCAAAAGATAGATATATGTACTCAAAGGCAGCTGATCATTTTATATGGAAAGGTTCTCCACAAACAGAAAGTTATCTTTATCAATATGTTGAAATGTATCTAGAAGATCCTAGTGTTAATATATATAGTGGGGGAATGACAGATGATATTTGATCAAGTAATAGATAAAATAGATAGAGGTAAACAAGGTTTAAATATTGGATTACCTATGGGTTTTGATAGATTAGTAGATTATGTTCCTGATATACAACAGGGGACATACTATTTAATCGGTGGAGAGACAGGTACAGGTAAGACTGCATTTGCAGATAATTGTTTTTTGTATAATCCTTATGATTGGATTAAAAATAATCCTAAAACTAAGATGAAAATGAAAATGATCTATTGGTCATTTGAGATTGATAAAACAGTAAAAATGACTAAAGGTATATGTAAGAAACTATATACTGATTATGCAATTATTACTGATATTAATTTTGTCTTATCTAGGGGTAAAAATAGAGTATCTCAAGAAGTATATGATAAAGTAATTCTTCTTAGAAATTATTTTGAAGAGCTAGAAGATGTTTTAGAAATATTTGATGGGGCTATAAATCCTACAGGTATTAATAAATTTATGATAAATTATGCTAAAAAAAATGGCAAATTTGTTACTAAAAAATATAAAACAGATGAAGGCAGAAAAGGAGAAGCTTTTGATTATTATATTCCTAATGACCCCAATTTATATACTATAATTATGGTAGACCATGTTTCTTTATCAAAAAAAGAACAAGGCATGACTACTAAAGAAACAGTAGATAAATTATCAGAATATATGATACCTATGAGAAATAATTTCGGATTTACACCAGTAATTGTACAGCAGATTGGTAGAGGAAATACCAGTTCTGAGAGAATGAAAATGGATAAAATAGAACCTCAGCTAAGTGATTTTAAAGATAGTGGTAATACTCAGCAAGATGCTAATGTTATTTTATCACTTTTTAGTCCTAGAAGGCATGAATTAGAGAACTTCAGAGGTTTTAATATAAAGCAATTAAAAGATAGGTTTAGATCATTATGTGTCCTTAAAAACAGAGATGGTCCTTCAGATATTAGAGTACCCTTACATTTTATTGGAGAGGTAGGACAATTTACTGAACTTCCTCAACTTTTAAATTTTCAGACTAACCCACAGCTATATCAAAAATATAGTAAATAAATAATTAATAACTAAAACAAACAAAACAAATGAGTGAACTTATTGGAGTAATAGGAGAATCAGGAACAGGAAAGTCTACAGCTTGTAGAACTTTAGATTCTAAAAAAACAGCAATAGTAAATTGCATAGGTAAACCGTTGCCTTTTAGGGGATGGAAGAAAAATTATACTACTTTCTCTAAAGAAAATATGGATGGTAATTATTATTCTACAGATAATACTGCTAGTATTATTAAATTTATGAAACATATATCTGACAATCGTCCTGAGATTACAAATCTCGTAATTGATGATTGGCAATATACTATGTCTAATGAATTTATGCGTAGAAGTAATGAAAAAGGTTTTGATAAATTTACTGATATAGGTAAAAATGCTTGGTCTACATTAAATGCAGGGAAATCCTTAAGAGATGATCTTAAAGTGTTTATTATAACACACAGTGAGACTATTCCTGGAGAATTTGGAGCTAGACCAATTATTAAAATTAAAACTATTGGAAAATTATTAGATGATAAAATTAATCCTGCTGGATTATTTACCATCTTACTATTTACTGATGTACATTCTAAAGACAATGGAGAAGTGGAGTATAGACTTGTTACTAATAACGATGGTAACTATCCAGCTAAATCACCTATGGAAATGTTTGAAAAAACATATATTTCTAATGATTTAGGAGTAGTGGGAACTACTGTGGATGAATATTATAATGGATAATCAATTAATTAATTAATAACTAAATTAAATTTTAAAATTATGTTCGGAACAAAAGGAACAAAAGTAGAAGAAGGTAACGGTAACTCACCTAGACCTTATTTTAGACCTGGTATACATGTAGCCAGAATTATAGATGTAGAATATGTAGAAACTGGAACAGGTACTGCTAAAGGTTTAATTACCTTTGAAGGTAAACCACATGGTGGAGACTTTAAACATCCTAAAAATGATAAGTATAAGGGATCAATAGCGACAACTGATTTATGGCTAACAGATAAAAGTAATGAAATAACTAATCAAACTTTAGCTTATATGGCAGATAAATTGGGATTTAGAGATGAATTAGATGCAGTTACTGCAAAAGATGGTAAGAATTTTATTAAAAAATTAAAACCTGTACTTGTTGGTAAAGTTGGCAGATGGAAATTTGCTGGTGAGGAAATTAAAAATAATGGAACTGATGATGAAGGTAAACCATTAAATAATTGGTTTAAAACTAAATTAGCTAGATATAGATTTGTAGAAGATGTTAAAACTTCAGAATCTGACAGTAAACTTACGTTTGATGAAAACAATAAATATGATATGCAGAGACTTGAAGTTACAGATGAAGATATATTAGTAGAAGCTGATATTTCATTTGCAGAAAAAAGTGAAGCTGCATCTAATGATGAGCCTTGGTAGCATTATTTATTAATTAATTAGGGGAGAATTGTGAGGGTTCTCCCCTTTTTTATTATGAAATATGGAACTAAGAATACTAGAGAATTAAGTGCTGATTTAATATTACAGTATATTACTGAGTATGATATATTTAAATATTATATATCTTCACTTAAATCACCTAATAAATCATTCTGTTCTGAATTAAGAAAAGATAATAATCCAACATGTAAAGTATCTCTTCTTAGTAAAGGATGGCGTTATAAAGATTTTGGTACAGGGGTATCTATGGGATGTTTTAATTATATAATGCAAAAGTATAATCTTAATTACCCAGAAGCTCTTAAAGTTATATCTATAGATTTTAATTTAGGACTTACAGTTGGTGAAAAAATCAATAAAATTCCTAAAGAATTATTAATAGGTAAAAAGTATGAACCAAAAAAAGATGCTAATGTTCAAATAGTATCTAGATCTTGGAAGTGTGAAGATTTAGATTATTGGTCTAAATATAATATTAATAAAAATTTATTAAATAAATACTTAGTAAAACCACTTAAAGGGTTTTATTTAAATAGTCTATATATTAATTTAAAAAGGGAAATGGGATTTGCTTATTGTTTTGGTAACCATAAATACAAAATAATGAGGCCTAATGCCCCTAAAGAATTTAAATGGACTAGTAATACTGGAGAAGTTGTACAGGGATTATTGCAGCTAAAACCAGGTGGGTTATTATTTATAACTAGCTCTTATAAAGATGTAATGTCTTTAAAAAGTATTGGATATAAGTCTATAGCTCCGCAAAGTGAAATGGCTCTTATTTCTAAAAAATTAATTAATAAATTAAAAGATAATTTTGAAGAAATAGTAATATATTATAATAATGATGGTCCTGGAATCCAGTCATCTATAAATCATTCTAAAAAATATGGTTTTGATTATATTGTGCATCCTGAAGGAGAGCCTAAAGATCCATCAGATTTTATTAAAAAATACAGTCCAAAACAGCTAAAACAATTATTACAACATTATGGCTTCCAATAGGAACAGAACAGCAGGAAATAACTATGAACGTCTTATAGTTAGGGAATTAAAAGAATTAGGATTTGATGTAGTTACTTCTAGGTCTGAAAGTAAAAACATGGATGATAGGGGAGTGGATATATTTGGTCCTGAGTTTCCTTATTATATCCAGTGTAAGAACTCTAAAACTTATCAGAAATTACATGAACTTATAACTTCGGAAAAACTCCCTAAAGACAAGCCTACAATGGTTTTTCAGCGCAAAACACGTAAAGCAAACACAAAGTTTGTTACAGAGGGAGATTATGTATCTATGGATAAGGATACTTTTTATAAATTATTAAAATTATTAAAATGACAGAAAAAGAATATAGAAAATTAGATGCAATTAATTACAGTACATTATCTAGGCTTAATAATTCTCCTGTAGGATTAAATGCACCATCAGAACAGACTTCCTTTTTTACAATGGGAAGTTTAGTAGATTGTTTATGTACTACTCCAGATGAGTACTATAATAAATACTATGTATCTACAGTAGCAATGCCTTCAGATGCAATGGTAGAATACTGTAAAGCTTTAGTTGAAACTAATGACCCACAAGCAGCTTGGACAGCTTCAGGACTTAAATCAGATCCTGCAGTTCCCCCTAAATCATCTAAAGATGGATTATCTAAATATGATAAAGAAGGTAAAGGCTATTATAATGATTTAATAGCAGGAAAAGGTAAAGAAGTTATATCTTTTGAACAACATACTCAAGCTAATATGTTAACTACTATATTAGAACAAAATAAATTTACTGGTAAATATTTTAATAAGCAGACAAATTTATTTCAAGTAGCATTAGAGTGGGAATATATGGGAAAAAGTTGTAAAAGTTTATTAGATATAGTAGATATAGATAATGAACTTAAAACTATACGTCCTGTAGATTTAAAGACTACAGGAAAAAGTGTATTTACTTTTATGAGATCTTATATTGACTATAAATATTATTTACAGGCTTCTTTTTATACGGCAGCATTAAAGTTTGCTCTTAAATATGATGATAGATTTATTGCATATGAAAATTATACTGTATTACCTTTTCAATTTATAGTTATAGAAACTAACTATAAAAATCCTCCTCATATATTTGAAGTAGATGAACAAGATATATTAGTTGGCGAAAAAGGTGGTAAAATAAATGGAAGAGATTATTCTATTAAAGGCTTTAAAGAATTAATTGAAGATTTAGAATACCATAGAAATAATAATCAATGGGAGTATAAATCTGAAATATATGCAAATGATGGTATTATTAGCATTAATTCACTAAAAAGTAAAGAAATAGAAATAGTTACTTAATTTATATATTTGTAATATTATGAGTAAGCGAAATAGAAGCTTCACCTATATATTGCCTATGTTAGGAAATGAGGTCCTTGATATGGAGGGCTTTATTTCTGATACATACCTTAAAGATATAAATAATCCTACTAATAATAGGAGATTATATTTAAAATTAGATTTTGATGGAAGTGATTCCTATACAAGATTTGAATCTCAATTAGAGTGGTCTATATATTATGTAGATAAATATGATGTAAATAAAAATACTACTATTGTAATTTTTGACATTCCAGAAATATATCATAATGATTATGATTTAATATTAGAAGGAAAATATTCTCAAATATCTGAATATTTAAAAGAAGATATTATAGAGTACCATGAATTTACTGATTTTAGTTTTGTATATGGAGCATTATATAGAAAAGAATTTGCATATGAAATAGTAGAAAAACGTATTAATAAGGGGCTTGAAGAGGACCATTGGACATATATTCCAAGAGAACAAGAAATTGGGATATTAATAGATGAAGAAAGTGAGATATTTAAAAAGAAAAGTAAAAATGTAATAAATGAGTAAAATGTTTAAAAATGGTCAAATAATAAAAATATATACTTGTAAAAATTGTGGTAAAAAAATGCCAAAATTAAATAAAAAACAACATAATAAATATTGTAAAAATGAAAAATAACAAATATATATGTAGTATATGTGAAACAATATATTACAGTTATGGAGACAAGTCACCTCCTTCAATTGATTGTGAAAAAGGTGATAAATGTAAAATAATAGAAAAAATTAATTTTACAGATTTTACAGAAAAAGAAAAAGAAGAATTGTATAACCGGGAAATGCCATTAATATGTGAATGTAAAGATGTAACTTTTGAAGAGCTCTTAATAGAGAATCCTGATATTTATAATAAAGAATACAAGCATATTATCCCTCCTAAAGAACTAAAAGAAAAATGGGAACAGCTGAAAAAGAAGAACAATTATACACCTTTGGGGTGGAAGACCTTCTGTTAACTAAAGAACAAAAAGATAAGTTAAATTCTAATTATATTAATATTATTGATAGTAACGGTAACCACTTAGGTAACGTAGAAATATATATAATTTCACCTTATGAAGAAGAATAAATGTTACAAT
>Ga0055584_100004732_pt1 | contig 13315 bp, 10 predicted proteins | sample OSDHelmetaG_FD_58716 | JGI IMG/M metagenome (GOLD analysis project Ga0055584, IMG submission 58716) | Pelagic marine sediment microbial communities from the LTER site Helgoland, North Sea, for post-phytoplankton bloom and carbon turnover... | ecosystem: Environmental > Aquatic > Marine >... | reverse complement strand
CAAGACCGATATGTTGTATTTTTCACTGACAAAAACAACTCTCCTTTTTCACTAACCACTCCACTCGATTATCTTTCTCAAAGAGCGATCGATAGAAGAAGTGCTCAAGGTATTTCAATCACTGTAAATGATCTCCCTGTTAATCCTTCATACACAGCAGGTGTAACAGCCACAGGAGCAAGTTTACTTGGAACCACCAAATGGTTTAATGCAGTAATTGTTTGGGCTAATGCCAATCAAATTAATCAGATCAGTAGCTTACCATTTGTCGCTGGATTCGATCAGGTAGGACGGTATGGTACACAAGTCACCTCCAATAAATTCGATAAAGAACATTTTCAAAGAACTGCCGATAGCGGATTACCTGTAGGTAAAATTGCTTCATTTAACTATGGAACTTCATTCAATCAGATTAGTATGTTGAATGGACATATGATGCATGATAATGGATATACCGGTGCCGGACTTGTAATTGCGGTTCTGGATGCTGGATTTTTGAATGTGGATATCATGGCTTGCTTTGATAGCCTTAGAAATAATGGAAGATTACTTTCAACTTATGATTTTGTTGATCCGGGCTCAAGTGTTTACAACGATGATAGCCATGGTGCAATGGTATTGTCGGCAATGGCAGCTATATTACCCGGAGATATGGTGGGCACTGCCCCACATGCATCATACCATCTATTAAGATCAGAAAATGCTCCCAGTGAAGATATCATTGAAGAATACTTTTGGGCATCTGCTGCAGAGTATGCCGATAGTGCTGGTGCTGATATCATCAATTCGTCATTAGGCTACACTTTGTTTGACGATCCATCTCAGAACCACACCTACTCAGACCTCAATGGCCACACCACTCCTATTGCCATTGCCGGTAATACAGCAGCATCAAAAGGTATGATCGTTGTAAATAGTGCAGGCAATGAGGGCGACGACCCATGGTTTCATATAAGCACACCGGCAGATGGTGATAGTGTTCTTGCAGTTGGTGCTGTTGATGCGTCGTCGAACTATGCAAATTTTAGTGGTAAAGGCCCTTCATTTGATGGCAGAGTTAAACCTGATGTAGCTGCTCAAGGAGAGCAGGCAGTAGTTGTTGAGCCATGGTCTGGATTAGGAGATGCTACAATAACAGCTAACGGCACAAGTTTTTCGTCACCTATCACAGCGGGAATGATGGCTTGCCTGTGGCAGTGTAACCCTACAGCAAGTAACATGATGTTAATTGACGCCATCCGTCAAAGTGCACACCAATTCAATAACCCTGATTCTTTAATGGGCTATGGCATTCCAGATTTCACACAAGCGTGTCTTATTTTAGGAGGTATCGATCCAGGTATAGCATTGTTAGGCGACAAACTTACTGTAGAAGGAAATCCATTCTCAAATAACCTTATCTTTTCTATCTATTCAAATGATACCCAAAAGGCAACTATCAGGATTATCGATATGTTAGGAAAAACAGTTTATAAATCCTCTGAAAATATTTTAGGGATTACAATGAACAGATTTGAATACAATATTCGCTTACCCAAAGGAGTCTATACACTTGAAGTATACGGAGAAAAAAGTGTGCTCAATTCAAAAATCATCAGCGACCAATGATATAGACTAATGCTGTATCATTATTTTTGCATAAGCTGAGCGATCGTTATTATTAATCTTCAACAGATAATTTCCTGAATCGAATTTTGAAACATCTAATGTTGTTCTTTCTTGATTGATTCTAAAATTTTTAACCACTCTTCCATTCATATCAATCAGACTGGCTTCAGAATTGATGAAGTACACTTCCAAATCAAATGTTAGTTCATTGGATGCAGGGTTAGGATAAGTATCAAATTCATCCATACCAGCCACTTCACCAATACCAGTAATAGTGATTGGCAACATATCCCTTTGATACACACCATTTCCATGTGTAGCAATCCTTAATTTTCTATTTGAAGAAGTGTGTGAAATATGCATTACAAATGTTGCATCAATTAAACCATCATTGAACGGAATCCAACTAGCCCCGGCATCTATTGATACATATATGCCAAGATCGTTACCAATGTACATCACATTGGTATTCATTGGATCAATGAATAACGAATTCGTAGGGACATCAGGTAGTCCTGCACCATGTGCAACCCATGTACCTCCGGAGTTCACAGACCGATACAAGTGGTCGGTTCCAAAGCCTGAAATAACAGCAAATACAGTATCATCATCGCTTGGATTCACAACTACATCCATGATATATCTATTCGGCAAGTTACCGGTCACATCAGACCATGAATTACCACCATTTGAGGTTAAGTAGACCTTTGGTACCGGCGAATTAACAGGAGCGGTAGCCACATAAACCTTGTCAGGATCAATAGCAGATATTTCTATTGTCAGGACAGGGTTTCCATCCAGATCGTTTCCCGAGTTTGTAGTTGTCCAGCTTCCACCCGCGTTTGTGGATTTATAAACTTTAGTTCGTCCGGCATATAGCACGGATGTATTACTTCTACTCAATTCGTATGGACCTGCAAAACATGTGTTATTGCTGCTTCCTGGCACAGAGATACCACTAAAGTTCTGTGCTTTATCAGTGGACTTTCGAACACCTAGATATTGATAAGATGCATAAACTTCCTGATCATTTATTGGATTCACAGCTGTTGAAAGTCCATCTCCACCTATGACTCTTCTCCAACCATCATTACCTTCATATACCGCAGTTGCATTGTCCTGCATACCACCTAATCCAAAAAGTGAATCACTCATCGAGTTAGAAAAGTTTGCATAGAACTGCTGCGTTTGATAACCACCGTTAGCACCTTCAAAAGTTAGTCCATTATCCCATGACCTGAATATTCCGCCATCCGTTGCAAAGTATATTACTCCTGGTGCACTGGGATGATAAATAGCCTGATGAATATCGGCATGCACATAATCGGGTGGACCCTCTGAACCTCCCGGTGTCACTGCATTAAAATCCCATTGATACCAAAGTGACTTTTCAAATAAACTGGTTCCACCATCAGTGGATTTCCATACATTTATACCTGTACAAATCACATTTTGCGGATTAGTAGGGTCTATAGCTACATCATGCGAATACCAACCCTGATAAAGCTGAAAATCTGTAAAATTTATTTGAGTCCAGGTAGCACCAAAATTTATGCTCTTATACAAGCCATATCCTACAAGCTGATCAGCTACACTCGCAATGACTATGTTAGGACTTGCATCTGCAATATCAAATAAAATTTTGCCGGTCAATCCTCCAGGAATTCCGGTTGAAGAACTTGTCCAACTGTTACCACCATTAGTGGACTTATAGACACCGTTACTAGCAGAGCCAGAGTTGCCACAAGATGCAAGAATGATACTTGTGTCACCTGGCATCATCTCAAGGTCGATGCCCATCAATACATTATGCACCAGATTCCAATTGGCACCTGCATCAAGAGTTCTAAAAATTCCTTCAGTAGTAGCAGCAAATACTGTATTCGGATTCAACGGATTTATCAATAAGTCTTGGACACCAGTAAGTTCATCATATTGCCATTGAAGCGATTGGCTCCATGTAGCTCCTCCATCTGAACTTTTTAAGATCCCAACTCCATAGGTCCCTCTTGTAGTTCTGACTGCAAATCCGGTTCCCGTGTTTTGGTAATTGTAAACCTCACCTGTGCCAATGTACATTTCGTTGGTATCAAGTGGGTTTATTGCTATCGCCCCCACACCTAACACTGGGAATCCTGTAGGCATCTCTTCCCAAGCCTCCGCACCATTTCCATCCGAATACGTTCGCCAAAGCCCTCCCGAGGCAGATCCGGCAAAGATCGTCTCATGGTTTTGAGGATTGAATGCTAAACAAAGAGTCCGTCCACCAAAATTTTTGGGTCCAATGGCTTCCCAATTACCGGTAAATACCAAAGCACTCTTTTTCTGATTGGATCTAAAGTCACTGAAACTTTTTATATATCGCTCATTATCAAGTTTATCCGTAGGGAATACCCGGCTTTCATACCACCAGGTCATCGCCCTACCTGTTTGCGACAATTTTGGTCTCTTTCTATGGAACTCTTTTTGATCTTGTTCGTAGAATAATAAGAACCCTATAAAAAGACCTGAAATTAATAACCCGATGAAGAATGAAATTGGGAATGTACTTCCTGAACGATTAAGCATAAATATTACTTATTAACAATTAACAGATTGATGTTGATAAAAACATTGCCACAACTGCTTAAAACACTGAGTCAGAGGTAAATTTACCACAAGAGCTGAGACTATGATTAAGTACATTTGCAAATCACTAAATTAAACAACCACAACGAAATTTTGGGGGTCACAACAACTTTTTACGGACATTCCTGCTTTGGAATGGAAATCGATGGCATTAACCTTCTGTTCGATCCATTCATTACACCCAACCCTCTTGCTAAAGAAATAAAAATCGATAATATTAAAGCCGATTACATACTGATAACTCATGGCCATGAAGACCATGTCGCTGATGCAGTTACTATAGCACAACAGACCGGCGCAAAGATCATCTCAAATTTTGAGATTGTGAATTGGTTCCAAACCAAAGGGATTGACAATGGCCATCCTATGAATCTTGGTGGCTCATGGAATTTTGAATTCGGAACCGTGAAATGTGTGAATGCTGTTCATTCAAGTGTGATGCCCGATGGAGTTTATGGAGGCAATCCTATGGGATTTGTTATAGAAACAAATTCCTTTTGTTTCTATCATGCAGGCGACACAGCTCTCACTTACGACATGAAGATCATTGGTGAGAATCATGAACTAGATTTTGCCTTTCTGCCCCTCGGAGATAATTTTACCATGGGGCCTTCTGATGCCTTGTTAGCTTCTGACTACATAGGTTGTGACAATATCATCGGAATGCATTATGACACCTTTGACTATATCAAAATAAACCATCAAATCACTCTAGAAAGTTTTAAAAAACAAGGAAAAACCCTTACGCTACCAGTCGTTGGTAATGGTTTTAATCCACTAATTTAAACTAGAATAAGCAATGAATTATTTGAAAGTAAACAAACTGCTACTAGTATCTATTATGATGGTAATGATGTCGAGCATTACATCTTGTAAAAAAGAAGTTTACAACAAACTTACTGAAGCAGAGATGGAATGGATGGCCTATGACACTAATGAGCAAATGGTATTTCAAAGTACGCTTGGGAACGTCCGTCAGCGCATTGGTGTTATAGAAAAAACTAAAGGGTATCGTAGAAGTGGTGACACTTACAACGAGTTTTCACGATCTAAGTTTGAACATTTAGAAGACACTTCTATGGTTCACTTAGGCGACAAATTTGGAGAGCTCTTTTTGGAAAAGGTAAATGACACCTTCGGGGTGTATCTCTCGTGGCCACATTTCCCAATAGAAGCAGAACTGACATCAATGCCTATTACGACTGCAATTGTTAAAGGGCAGACATTTACGGATATCCGATTAATCGATGCCACAGCATTTGCCAATGGGAGATTCTATATATCCACTATTTGGTACAGTAAACAGTACGGAGTTGTGCAATATGAAGATATTTTTGGACGAAAGTTCTACAGATTATCATAAATTTAACCAAATTTCGTTTAACAAATCATTAAGGAGCACAGCATGGGTAAGATTATTTCGATTGCAAATCAAAAAGGTGGAGTAGGAAAAACAACAACTGCAATAAACCTCGCAGCCAGTTTGGCAGTTTTAGAGCATAAAACGTTGTTGGTAGATGCTGATCCTCAGGCCAATTCAACATCAGGTGTTGGGTTCGATCCCAGAAATGTAAAAACAAGTATTTACGAATGTATTGTCAATGATGTGAACCCCTCTGATATCACATTAGCTACCACTACCCCAAATTTATTTTTACTTCCATCCCACATCGATCTTGTGGGAGCTGAAATTGAAATGATCAATCTTCCAAATCGAGAGCATATGATGAAACTGGTGCTCGATAAGATCAAAGATCAATTTGATTTTATCATCATCGATTGTAGTCCATCATTAGGCTTGGTTACCATCAATTCACTTACAGCTTCTGACTCGGTTATTGTTCCGGTGCAATGTGAATACTTTGCTCTTGAAGGCTTGGGCAAACTTCTCAATACCATAAAAATAGTTCAATCCAGACTTAACCCCGAACTTACTATCGAAGGAATACTATTAACTATGTACGATACACGGTTAAGGCTTTCGAATCAAGTGGTAGAAGAAGTAAAAACACATTTCCAGCAAATGGTGTTTGACACTATAATTCAGCGAAACACTAAACTTGGTGAGGCTCCTTCATTTGGAGAAACCATCATCATGCACGATGCAATGAGTAAAGGGGCGGTGAATTACCTTAACCTTGCAAGAGAGTTGTTACAAAAGAATGAATTAACACCCATTACAGCCACCGAAAACAAAGAACCAAAGTCTAAAGCTGTGCTTGAAAAAATCAGCCACAATTGAATAACCAAATCAAATAATGACCCAAAAAAAATCGGCACTCGGCAAAGGCTTGGGTGCCCTTCTTTCAAAAGATGATACAAATATAACCTCCGGAAATGATGCAACTGGCTCTCCTATAGTCACAGGGAGCGTGTCAAGTATTCCAGTTAGTCAAATTGAAACAAATCCTTTTCAACCCAGAACCGATTTCGATGAAGATGCCCTTCAGGCATTAGCCAGCTCAATTGTTCAGCAAGGTATCATACAACCGATCACTGTTAGGAAGATGGGTTATGACCAGTTCCAGATAATAAGCGGTGAAAGAAGATATCGAGCTTCAAAGATCGCAGGACTGGAATTCATTCCGGCATTTGTAAGAGTTGCTAACGACCAGTCGATGCTGGAAATGGCAATTGTTGAGAATATTCAACGTGAAAACCTTAACCCAATCGAAATTGGTTTGAGTTATTCCAGACTGATTGAAGAATGTAAATTAACGCAGGACGCACTTTCCGAACGAATTGGTAAAAACAGATCCACCATTTCAAACTATATTCGTTTATTAAAATTGCCACCAAAAATTCAGGCTGCCATTCGTGACGGCATCATATCAATGGGACATGCCCGTGCCTTGTTAAGTATTGATGACATTGGAATGCAATTGAAAATATTTGATGACATCCTTGGTAAAAACCTTTCAGTTAGAAAAGTTGAGAATATCTCTCGTTCCACTACTCCTAAAAATAAGACTGCCAAAGACAATAGGTCTTCTTTGTCGCCTGAATACAGATCTATTCAAGATAACTTGTCAAGGTTTTATGAAACTAAGGTTGAAGTTCAACCATCATCAAAAGGCAATGGGAAAATTCTTATTGAATATTATTCAGTTGATGATCTTAACCGGATTCTGGACATGCTTGAAGGGTAATTTGGTGAGTTCTAATACCCTAATCCGAATCTTGCTGATCATTTTTCTCTGGTTTTCAAGTTTCTCAACTACCAGTGCGCAAGAATATACAGACAGCCTATCCTTAAAACATTCTCCTTCAAAGGCCGCTTTATTGTCGGCTGTACTACCGGGTGCTGGTCAAGTGTATAATAAGAAATACTGGAAAGTCCCGGTGATTTATGCTGGTTTTGCAACTTTAGGATATTTTATCAAGTTCAATAATGACAATTACCAGGACTTTAAAGATGCATATATAGCAAGAGTTGATGGCGATGAGTCAACGACTGATGAATATGTAGGAATCTATAGCGATCAGGACCTACAACGTTTAAAGGATTTTTACCGAAGGAATCGCGACCTATCTTTTGTAGGAATCACATTGCTATATGTTTTGAATATTGTTGATGCCAGTGTTGATGCACACTTGTTTTATTTTAATGTTAACGATGATTTAACTTTGAGGTGGCAACCAGGAGTCTCAAACGTATCAGGAACGTATACACCTGGAATAAATCTTGCGCTCCAATTCTAAGGTCATTGAATCGAAATGAAAATAATTATCATTGGATACGGTAAAATGGGGAAAGAGGTAGATAAAATCTCTGCACTTCGCGGTCATGAAGTTATTATGAAATTCACTTCTGCTGATCAGCATATGCTCACTGTTGAGAATTTAAAAAAAGGTGATATTGTTATTGAATTCACTCAACCCTCATCTGCTGTTAGTAATATTAAGCTCTGTTTTGATGCAGGCATTCCCGTAGTAAGTGGCACAACCGGCTGGGAGTCATCACTAAGTGAAATGAAAGAATATAGTATAAAATCCAACGGTGCATTACTCCATGCATCAAACTTTAGTATCGGTGTGAATATTTTATTTGCAATGAATGAGCAACTTTCTATGATCATGAATAATCAACCAGATTATAATGTATCAATTGAAGAAACACATCACACTCAAAAGCTTGATGAACCAAGTGGTACTGCCATTACATTGGCAAATGGAATTATAGGGAACCTGGAAAAGAAGAATTCTTGGAAATTAAAAAGCGAAAGTTTTTCTGATGACGAAAAAAATTCGGACGCGATTAAAATTACAAGTTTCAGAAGAGGTGAGGTTATTGGAACTCATTCCGTAACCTATGAAAGCGACATTGATTTCATTCAACTCAGCCATTATGCAAAGAACAGATCAGGATTCGCTAAAGGAGCAGTGATTGCAGCCGAATGGCTGAAAGATCGATCTGGTGTTTTCACAATGAAAGATCTACTGAATAGTTTTAATAAAAAATAATCTTGATTCAAACATAGTACATTATGAACTGGAAATTCTGGAAGAGTAACCGTAGAAAGAGCAAAACAAGAGAGTGGTTCGATGCTCTCATATTTGCAGTCATTGCAGCTACAATTATCAGAACATTTTTACTTGAGGCATTTACTATCCCTACCCCTTCAATGGAAAAGAGTTTACTGGTAGGTGATTTCCTTTTTGTAAGTAAAATAAATTACGGTGCCAGAACACCCATGACTCCTCTGTCATTCCCTTTTGCACATCAAGAACTCCCAATATTTGGAACAAAAAGTTATTCTGAATCAATCAAACTTCCATACTACAGATTGCCCGGATTTAGTACCATAAGAAACTATGATATCGTAGTCTTCAATTATCCAATGGAAGATGACAGACCTGTCGACAAGAAAACACACTACATAAAACGTTGTATTGGAATTCCTGGAGATACACTTGCCATATTCGATCGTAAGGTCTCCATAAATGGTATTGCTCAGGACTTGCCTGAGTTCGGACAGTTTTTATATCAAGTAAAAACAAATGGAACTGGATTCAATCCAAGAGTGCTTGAAAAACTTAACATCCGAGATGGCGGACCAGGTATGTCGGAAGGAGAATACCGTTTTTTCCTCACTAAAGAAACTTCGATTGAACTTAAAAAGCTTCCCAATGTAAGTTCTATAGAACCATACATGCAACCCCAAGGTATATATGAAGATTATATATATCCATTTACTCCTGATATGCCATGGAACATTGACAACTTCGGACCACTTTATATTCCTAAAGCAGGTGATCAGATTCCTCTCAATAAGCGCAATGTTGCTCTATACAGAAGATGTATCGAGAAATATGAGGAGAATACTCTTACTGAATCTAATGGCCAATGGTATATCAATGGTGAAAAAGCTAACTCATATACTTTTGAGCTGGATTACTATTTCATGATGGGTGACAACCGTCACAACTCTGCTGATTCCCGATTTTGGGGAATGGTACCAGATGATCATATAGTGGGAAAAGCGGTATTTATTTGGTTCTCATGGGATAAATTTGGATCATTCTTCACCAAGATCAGATGGAGCCGGTTATTCTCATTCATTCACGATTAATTTTTCTGATCGGCTAGTCGTGCTGCTTTAATTCGAACATTTATTTTAATTTTATTGATATAAAGCAAGGTTCGACATGAAACATCTATATCAGGGTATTACGCTACTCTTACTATTAATTATTCAGATCGGTTGTAATTCTGAAAACGCTTCTAATAACCAACAAGGCTCCGAAAAGGAAGTTATTTTGAAATCCGCTAACGGACTTTACGGATTCTTATGCACTGCCAAACCTACTGATGGCGATTGGTATTTGACAGATGAAAATGCCCCACTGTTTAGTGGTCTTGGAAACCTCACCTATCCGGTTACTACAAATAACATTGATGCTCAAAAATATTTTGATCAGGGACTCATACTATCGTATGCCTTCAACCATGCTGAAGCTGCGCGTTCATTTTACACTGCGATTAAAAAAGATACTTCCTGTGCCATGTGTTACTGGGGCTATGCCTATGTCCTCGGACCCAATTATAATGCCGGCATGGAGGACGATAATTACCAAAGAGCATATGATGCAATGCAAAAAGCTATGCAATTGGCAGAGGCAGCATCTCAAAAGGAGCAAGATCTCATAGATGTAATGTCATCCAGATACACTGCAGACCCTCCTGAGAATAGATATTCTCTCGATAGCACTTATTCAAAAGGGCTAGAGATATTGATCAATAAATATCCTGATGATGTTAATATCGCAGCATTGTATGCTGAGTCTTTGATGAACATGCATCCATGGGACCTTTGGGACAAATCAGGAAACCCAAAAGAATGGACGCCTTCCATATTGAAAGCTCTTGAACATGTGATAAAACTCGATCCAGAACATCCTGGTGGACATCACTTTTATATTCATGCTGTTGAGGCATCTTTCGAACCACAAAGAGGATTAAATAGTGCCAAGGTTTTTGAGAACGGATTGGTTCCAAATTCAGGTCATCTAATGCACATGCCTTCGCATATCTATATCCGAACCGGTGATTACCATAGCGGCAGTTTGTCAAATATTAATGCAGTTGCTGTTGACTCTGCATATACCACAACATGTCATGCCCAGGGTGCCTACCCTCTCGCATATTACCCTCATAACTATCACTTCCTAAGTGCTACAGCTACTCTAGAAGGTAATTCAAGGTTAGCACTCCATGCTGCTGAAGTCACTTCACGATTGTCGCATAAGATACTCATGAAAGAACCTGGATGGGGAACATTGCAACATTATTATACTATCCCCTATTTCGTGATGGTAAAGTTTGCTAAATGGAATCAGATCCTGAAAAAGGATGAAGAGACTGTCGAGTTAGTATACCCTAGAGCAGTTAGACATTATGCCCGTGGAATGGCATTTTTAGGAATTGGTGAAGTTGAAAAAGCTGAATATGAATTAAAACAACTGGTAGAAATCTCATCTGATGAGGCATTAGAAGAGATCACCATATGGGAAATCAATACTGCTACTGATCTAATTGCGATCGCTATAAATGTGTTGGAGGGCGAAATCGCTGCCAAAAACCTGAATTATGATACGGCTATTCAAAAGCTTACAAGGGCCGTGGAGATTGAAGATAGTCTCAACTATAATGAACCACCCGACTGGTTCTTCTCTGTCAGACATAACCTTGCTACCGTATTGATTGAAGCTGGAAGTTTGGAGGATGCCATTGAGGTACTCCAACAAGACCTGAAGAATTTTCCTGAAAATGGCTGGGCTCTCAGTGGATTGACCAGACCCTACCACGATACGGAGCAAGAGCTTTTGTGGAATGAATACAAAGAACGATTTTTCCGAGCTTGGGAACATGCCGATGTTGCTCTTAAGCATTCAAAAGTTCAATGAATAATAAAGATCAAAGGTTTACATATGTTGCTTCATTGAATTGATGTTATTACCCATAACCTACAACCCTCCTATTGAATATTTCTGTGATATCTATAACAGTCAATCAAATGTTATTTTAGATCAACACGAACATCTTATTAAACAAACGATAAGAAATCGATGTCATATACTCGGACCAAATGGTATCCAAACTTTGGTAGTTCCTGTAGAACACAATTCACGTACAAACACCCCTGTTAAAGACATTACAATAGCTAACCGAACTGATTGGCAGCGTCAGCACTGGATGTCTTTGAATACTGCCTATAACCGCTCAGCTTTTTATGAATTTTATAAGGATGACTATCAACTTATATATCATAAACCGTATAAATACTTGCTTGATTTGAATTTGGAATTAACAGAATTAATGTTGAGAAATTTTGAGGTTACTTTTAAAACGGAGCTAACCACAAAATTCCATGATAACTATGGTGAACATGATCTAAGAGAAAAATTCAATTCGGGCAAACCTTTTGGCGCCTACATATCGTATCCTCAGGTGTTTACATATAAATATGGATTTTCATCGGGGCTGAGTGCGCTCGACCTGCTTTTCAACACCGGTCCTGAAGCAACTAAATATTTGAGATCAGAAGCTAAGAACTGATAGTTATATTTGCAGTTCACAGAAAGTAATATGACGGTAACTAAAGAAACATCCCTCGAGTTCAATAAAAACGAGGATCACAATAAAACACTCTTATCCAAGCTAAATTTTAAGCTAGCTAAAATTGATTTAGGGGGTGGCAAGAAGAACGCAGACAAACAGAAAGCGAAAGGAAAGATGCTTGCGCGTGAGCGAATTCAATATCTACTCGACGACAATACTCATTCGTGTGAGATTGGTGCATTGGCTGCCGATGAAATGTATACTGAATATGGAGGTTGCCCATCAGCTGGAGTAGTTGTGGTAATTGGTTATGTGTCAGGGCGACAATGTATTGTTGTTGCCAATGATGCAACAGTGAAAGCTGGAGCCTGGTTTCCTATGACAGCAAAAAAGAATCTTAGAGCACAGGAGATCGCTATTGAAAATAAATTACCCATCATCTACCTTGTAGACTCAGCCGGAGTTTTTCTGCCAATGCAGGACGAGATTTTTCCTGACAAGGAGCACTTTGGACGAATGTTTAGAAACAATGCAGTGATGTCATCTATGGGGATTGTGCAAATTGCTGCTATCATGGGCAGCTGTGTCGCTGGAGGTGCCTACCTTCCAATCATGAGCGATGAAGCAATGATCGTAAATAAAACTGGATCCATATTTTTAGCTGGATCCTATCTCGTAAAAGCAGCTATTGGAGAAACAATCGACAATGAAACTTTAGGCGGTGCATCTACTCAGTGTGAGATATCAGGGGTAACAGATAATAAATTTGATTCAGACAGTGATTGCCTGGATTACATTAAAAAATTATTTGATAAAATTGGAGACTTTGATACTGCCGGATATAATAGAGTTGAATCGAAAGAACCAAAGAAAGATCCAAAAGAGATCATGGGAATTCTTCCTATGGAACGCGAGAAACCATATGAAATTCTTGACATCATACATCGAATTGTTGACGACTCAGAATTTGAGCAATACAAGGCACTCTATGGTAAATCCATCGTTTGCGGTACGGGA
>Ga0055584_100004729_pt1 | contig 13316 bp, 12 predicted proteins | sample OSDHelmetaG_FD_58716 | JGI IMG/M metagenome (GOLD analysis project Ga0055584, IMG submission 58716) | Pelagic marine sediment microbial communities from the LTER site Helgoland, North Sea, for post-phytoplankton bloom and carbon turnover... | ecosystem: Environmental > Aquatic > Marine >... | reverse complement strand
AGACCGCCTGCGGCCAGGTCCGCGAGATGATGGCCCTGGGAGCCGAGATCGGAACGGGGCGGCACATCGCGAACGCCGAGGACAACCCCGAGTTCGAGTGGATCGGGACCAAGACCGGGACCACGCAGAAGGTCTCCACCGAGCTCTGCGCGCACCTCGAGATGGAGGCCCTCGCCGAGTTCGCGCGTGATGGGCGGAGGTGGACCTCGTCCGAGCGCAAGGCGCTGTTCCAGAGGAGCCGGGACCACAAGGTCTGCTACACCTCTTCGATCTGCGCGGCGGGTCGCGTGGTGACCGAGGATGGCCCTCGCGAGATCATGGTCCTGGTCGTGGCGGACGAGCCCAGGGGCCGCGAGAAGTTCGGCTCCCGCGTCACCGGCGGCGCCGCCATTGCCATCCTCCGCCAGGCCTTCGGCCTCGCGCGCACCCGAGGGGACCTCGCCGGTGTTTCGGATTCGAATGGGCCCGACTCCTCCCGTCGCGGCGGCCAGCGCCCTGCGTCAGCGCAGGCGCCGTTCGACGCCTCGTGGCTCGGGGATGACCTCCCCTGGGCTGCGCTGCCGGAGGATGACCTCGACGGAGGCCGCCGATGAGGCCGGGCTTCATCGACGAACCGATCTCGCCGGGTGGCGCGGCGCCGTCCTTCTCGGCGCTGCTGTCCGCCTTCGGCGGCGCAGCCCTGGACGCCCGTTCCGGGGCGACCCTCTCGCCCGCTGACCCGAGGTTGGAGCAGGTGCCCGGCGACGTTCACCTGGACTCCCGGCGGGTCGGGGCGGGGGACATCTTCGCGGGGCTCCCCGGCCTCCGCGTGGACGGAGCACGCTTCGTGCCCGACGTGCTGAAGGGTGGGGCCCTGGCCGCCCTTGTGCCCGATGACGCGGAGCTCTCGGGGGACATGACGGCCCCCGCTGGCGGCATCCTCTGGCGGCACCCTCGGGCTGCGGAGCTCGTCGGCGCGCTCGCCACGCGGGTCCACGGGCGGCCGGACATGACGCTCGACCTCGTCGGCATCACGGGTACGAACGGGAAGACCTCGGTCGCCCACCTGGCGGCGGACATCCTCACCCGGGCCGGGCGTCGGCCGGCGGTCCTCGGGACCGCGGGGCACCGAATCGCAGGCCCCGATGGACCCGTCGAGCTCCCGGCGACCCACACCACGCCGGAGGTCACGGAGCTGGTGCGGCTCCTGGCGCGCCACCGGGGCGCCGGCGGTGACGCTGCGCTCATGGAGGTCAGCTCACATGCCCTCGTGCAGGGCCGGATCGAAGGGCTCGGCCTGAAGGTGGGCGCCTTCACCAACCTCACGCGCGAGCACCTGGACTACCACGGCTCCATGGCGGACTACGGCCGAGCCAAGGCGCGCCTCTGGGACCACGTTCGCCCGGGAGGCACGGCGGTCATCGCCGGCGAGGGCGAGGGCGCTCGCCGCATGCTCACCGCCGCGGGGGCGCGGCGGCTGCAGATCCTCGACGTCGCCATCGAGCGAGAGGCGACCCTGGTGGCCCGGGACCTCGAGCCGCGCCGCGGCGGGACAGCGCTGAGTCTGCACGGTCTCCTCCCTGAACCGGCGAGGCTGATGCTCCCGCTGCAAGGGGAGCACAACGTCGAGAACGCGCTCGTCGCGGCGGGCATCGCCTCGGCGCTGGGCTGCGATCCGTCCGCGATCCTCGAGGCCCTCTCCCAGCTGACGACTCCACCGGGGCGGCTCGAGCCGGTCCGGCTCCCCTCGGGGCTGCGCGGGGCTCCCTTCGAGGTGCTGGTGGACTACGCTCACAGCCCCGACGCCCTCGAGCGCGTGCTCCGGACCCTGCGTGCCCGGGTGGACGAGGCCAGATCGGGGCGCCTCCTCTGCGTGTTCGGCTGCGGAGGCGATCGGGACCAGGGCAAGCGGCGGCCGATGGGCGCCGCCGGGGGGCGCCTCGCGGACGTGGTGGTCGTGACCAGCGACAACCCTCGCTCCGAGGACCCCGCCCGCATCGCGCGCGCCGTGGCCGACGGCGTCGAATCGGAGTCGGGTACGACGCCCATGCTGGAGCTCGACCGACGCCGCGCCATCGCCGCGGCCCTCGCCATGGCGGGGGAGGGAGACGTCGTCCTCATCGCGGGCAAGGGGCACGAGACGACCCAGGCCATCGGCGGCGACGTCCTGACCTTCGACGACCGGGTCGTCGCGGCGGAGATCCTCGACGAGCTCGCCCAGCGGAGGTGCGCTCAGTGATCCCCGTTCGCCTCGCTGATCTGCACGCCGCCTGTGGCGTCCGCTGGGCCGCCGGTCCGGAGTTGGGCGCCGAGGCCATGATCGAGGGGGTCACGACCGACTCCCGCGGGGACGTGAGCGGCAAGCTCTTCGTCGGGATCCCCGGGGCCCGAGTCGACGGGGCTCGCTTCGCCATCGACGCCGTCAAGGGAGGCGCCCGCGCCGTCTTGGTGGAGCAGGGCGCCGGGGTCGAGGAGGCCCTCTCGTCCCTCGCCCAGTCCAAAGGGGTCTCCGTCGCCACCTGCGCCGACGCGGTCTCGGCGCTGGGAGCCATGGGCGCGGTGGTCCGGGAGCGCTCCACCGCGAGGGTGGTGGGCATCACCGGTTCCTGCGGGAAGACCTCAACGAAGGAGATCCTCGCCACGCTCCTGGGCGCATCCGGCGAGGTCTGCGCGAGCCGCGCCTCCTTCAACAACCACATCGGCGTTCCGCTGACGCTGCTCGAGGTGACGTCCACGGCCCGGTCGCTCATCGTCGAGATCGGGACCAATCATCCCGGTGAGATCGCGCCCCTCGCGGCGCTCGCCCGCCCCGATGTCGCCATCGTCACGAACGTGGGCCGTTCCCACCTCGAGGGGCTCGGGAGCCTCGCTGGCGTCGCCCGGGAGAAGGGCGCGCTGGTCGCGTCGCTAAGCAGCGGGGGCACCGCGATCCTCAACGCGGACTGCCCGAGCACCCCGGAGCTCCGCACCCGGGCCGCCGACGGGGTCCGCCTGATCACCTTCTCCGCGGCGGGGCTCGCCGCGGCCAGCGTCCGGGCCGAGGGCCTCGAGATCGGCGCGAAAGGCACGCGCTTCACCCTGGAGGGGGGAGCGGTCCCCGCCGCGCTGCGCGGTCGCGGCGTGACGGTGCCGCTCCTCGGCGAGCACGCCGTCGCCAATCTCCTGGCGGGGCTCGCGGCGGTCATCGCCGTGGGGGCGGATCTCGAGGCCGCCCTCGGCGCCGTCCAGTTCCTCCGGCCGGCGCCCCACCGGCTCGAGGTGAGCGCGGCGAACGGGGTCACGATCATCGACGACGCGTACAACGCGAACCCCGAGTCGGTGGCGGCCGCAACGCGGCTCCTGGCGAGGGTCCAGCCCGGGCAGCCCGGCGGGCGTCGGTGGCTGGTCCTCGGTGAGATGGGGGAGCTGGGGCCGGGGTCACCCGCGCTCCACCGGGAGGCCGGTGAGCTCGTGGCTCGGGAGGGCATCGACCGCCTGCTGGTCATCGGGCCCGCCGGGGCGGGTGAGCCCCTCGCCGCGCTCCTCGAGGCCGCCCGATCAGGGGGCGCCTCGGCGGAGCATGCGTCCTCCATCGAAGGGGGCGCCCGGCGCCTCGCGGACCCCGCGGACGGACTCCTCGCGGGGGACGCGGTGCTCTTCAAGGCCAGCCGGGCCGCCGGGCTCGAGGCCCTCGCAGACCAGGTGCGCGCGTCCCTTCACGCGTGTGCGACCCCCTCCCTCGACCGGCGCGGTGCCGAGGTATTGCTTTGATCTTCGAGCTCTTTCCATCGCTGTTAGAAGCGGACTCGATCTCCTTCCGTGCGGTCATGGCGGCCACGACGGCGATGTTCCTGACCCTGGTCCTCGGCGGGCCCACCATCGCCTGGCTGCGCCAGCACCGGGTGGGGGAGAACACCTCCAAGACGGACTCCGAGGAGTTGGCGCGGCTCGCCGAGGCCTCGGGGAAGAACTCCACGACGACCATGGGAGGGAGCTTCCTGATCGTCTCGCTCGTGCTCAGCGTCATCCTCTGGTGTGACCTGGGCAACCTCCAGGTGGTCCTCGGGCTGGTGCTCGTCGTCGGCCTCGCCGCGGTGGGCTTCGTGGACGACTACCTGAAGCTCGCGGTGGAGGGGTCCCAGGGGCTCTCGGCCAAGGCGAAGCTCGGCGGTCAGACGATCGCCGTCCTGTTCGTCGTCGGGGCCTTCGCCTTCTACGCTCACGACTCGGGCCGCTACTCGCTGCTCGCGGTCTACCCGCCCTTCTTCAAGGACCTGGTGCTCCCCCTCGGGGACTCGGTCCTGGGCACGCTGGCGTTCATCTTCTTCGGGTGGCTGGTCATCGCTGGCACGTCCAACGCCACCAACATCACCGACGGGATGGACGGGCTCCTGGCCGGGTGCGTGGTCCTGTCCGGGACGGCCCTCGCCGTCTTCTGCTACGTCACCGGGCGCCTGGACTGGACCCTGTACCTGAACCTGCCCTACATCCCGGAGGCGGCCGAGATGACGGTGGTCGGCGCCGCGCTCGTGGGCTCATGCCTGGGATTCCTGTGGTTCAACGCCCACCCCGCTGACGTGTTCATGGGGGACTCGGGGTCCCTGCCCATCGGGGGCCTGATGGCGTGGATGGCGGTGGTCGCCAAGCAGGAGCTTGTGCTCCCCGTCCTCGGCTTCGTCTTCTTCGCTGAGCTCGGGTCAAGCGCCCTCCAGCGGACCTGGTTCAAGCTCTCGGGCGGCCAGCGTCTCTTCACCATGGCGCCCATTCATCATGGCCTTCAGACCAAGGGGGGGATCTTCCGGCCCGGCAAGCGCTGCTGGCACGAGGTCAAGATCGTCACCCGGGCCTGGATCGTCGCGGCCATCTGCGCGATGGCGAGTCTCGCTCTCATGAAGGTGCGCTGATGGTCATGGCTGCGCGTCCCGACTCCCGCCGAGGCGGATCGCCCTTCGCGCGGTTCGAGTCGATGATCCCCGATGGGGCGTCGATTCATCCCGCCGGGCCGAGGAACGCGCTGCTGTACACCACCCTGGCCCTGCTGGCGTTCGGGATGCTGATCCAGCTCTCTCACGCCTCGACCACCCTGCCCGCGGCGGAGTTCTCCAGCGCCATGGGCGAGCAGCTCATGTTCCGTCTGGCCGGCGCGGGGATCCTGCTCGCCGGCATGTTCGTCGGACCGAGGGGGATCGAGCGGCTGATCCCCGCGGCGACCGTCCTCTGCATCGTCGCCCTGGTGCTCGTGTTCGTGCCGGGCTTCGAGCAGCCGATCAACGGCGCCCACCGCTGGATCCGGGTCTTCGGCCGCGGCCCGTCGATCCAGCCCTCCGAGGTCGCGCGGGTGGTCTTCGTCCTGTGGGTCGCCCGGCGCTGCGCGATGCTCGATGGGGATCTTCGGAGCCTCCGGCACGGGTTCATCCCGACGCTGCTCGTGGGCCTGCTCGCGGGGGGCCTGATCTTCCGGGAGCCCGACCTCGGGGGCGCCCTGCTGTTCCTGCTCTGCTTCGGGCTGACCCTCTTTGTGGGCGGGGCCCGAAAGCAGCACGTGGCCCTCGTGGCCGCCGTGGGCGTCGGGCTCATGCTCGTGGCCTTCGCCACGTTCTCCCACGTCTCGGAGCGCTTCGCCGTCTGGACGGGCGGCTCGACCAACTCCCAGGTCACCCGGGCCAGTGAGGCCATGGCCTCCGGCGGCCTGTCGGGGGTCGGGTTCGGGCAGGGCGGCTTCCGGAACGCCGGCCTTCAGTACACCCAGACGGACTACGCCCTGGCCCTGGTCGGGCAGGAGTTCGGGCTCTGGGGGCTCCTGCTCGTGGTGGGCCTCTTCTCCGCCTTCGTCTGGTTCTCCCTCCGGCTCGTGCTGTCGGTTCGCGATCGCTTCGCGGCCCTGGCGGCCTTCGGCCTCACTCTCTCCGTGGCCTTGCAGGCCATGGTCCACCTCCAGGTGGTCACCCAGCTGGCCCCGCCGAAGGGGATGGCGCTCCCGTTCCTCTCGGATGGGGGCAGCTCCCTCCTGGCGTCCTGCCTCGCGGCGGGCCTCGCCCTGGGGGCTGCGCGTCCCCGCGAGCACGGTCCCACACCTCGTACCGCACCCTGACTCATGCAGCCCATCGAACGATACGCCCTCGTCACCCTGCTCTTCCTCATCGTCCTGATCGTCGTGGGAGCCCTCTGGGATGACGGGGAGGTGGACGCCGCCGGTGGCGCTCCCCAGGAGATCGCGCGCTCCCAGTCGACGGAGAGCCGTCCCACCACCGCCACCCGGACGAGCCGCCGGGGTGAGAGCCTCCCCTTGAACAGGCGTGAGCCTGCGCCGGAGGTCACCCGGCAGCGGACCGCGGCGCCGCAGTCGGGCGCACAGCGTCGCGCCGCAGCGGCCGCGGAGCGCGCCGCCAGCGAGCCGAGTGGATCCCTGTCTGCGCCGGCCTACGGCGGCCCGGGGGCAGCTCGGCCCGGGGCGCCCTCGGTCGAGGACCTCGAGGGGGCGCTGCGCCCCCAGCCCCAGGAGGGCTGGAGTGGTCGCTACCTCAACTCCCGGGACCTCAACTCCGCTGCGGGCCGCGCCTCGGCCGGGCAGGCGAACGCGGCACGAGCGAACCAGGGCAACGCTCCTCGCACCGCTGCGGAGGTCGTCACGCGCCCGCGCGTCGAGCCCGCGGTGGCTGAGGCTCCGAAGACTCGGGCCTACACGATCCGCGGCGGTGACAGCCTCGAGCGGATCGCGCGGCGCGAGTTGAACGATCCGAAGGCCGTGGATCGCATCGCATCCTTGAACGGGCTCTCGAAGCCTTACACCATCTACTCGGGGCGCACGCTCCTGCTGCCCGCCGATCACGCCGGAGCATCGACCACCCTTTCCGCACCGACCACCTCCGCCAAGGCCGCCCCCGCACAGGCGCCCGTGGCGGCTGCGGGTCGACCGACCTACACCGTTCGACCGGGCGACTCTCTGAGCGTCGTCCTCGTCCGTGAGTTCGGGACCTACAAGCGCTCCCTTCCCCTCGTGAAGACCCTGAATCCTGGCCTCGACGTCAACCAGATCCAGCCGGGGATGCGCATCGTCCTCCCCCGGACGGATGAGATCCCCGGCGGCGCGAGCGTCGCCTCCGTCGAGCCCGCGCCCGCAGCGGACACCGCGGAGCGGACCTCCCGCCGGGAGTTCACCGTTCGATGAGCCGGCGCTTCCGAATGCTCCTCTTCCTGTGCCTGGCAGCAGCCACAGGGCTCCACCTGCGGCCCTGCCTTGGCACCCTCCGCGGGGGCGTCGAGCCCGAGATGGGCGGGACGGTCCAGGTCCCTGGACCCGACTCCCTGGTGGCCGCCGAGCGCCAAGAGCGCCCCTCCCTGGGGGACCTTTCCGAGGGGCCGACCCTCGTCGGACTGCAGGCCGCCGTGGTTGAGGCCCGCTGATCTCCCGCGCCCATGGCTGAAGAGACCCTCTTCTCGGGATATGACATCCCGCGTAACGAACGACCGCCCGAGGCGGAGGAAGGGACGCAGGACCCGTCCGCGGCCTCCCCGGCCCCCCGTAGGCGTCTGCGCCTCGCCGTCGCAGGGGGCGGCACCGGGGGGCACGTGGTCCCTGGCCTCCACCTTATGGACTCCCTTCAGGAGGCGATGGGGCAGACCGGCGTCGTCGCGCCACGGCTCGATGACCTGCTCTGGTTCCACAGCGGCCGCCGTGCCGAGGAGCGCTGCCTCAAGGAGCTCGATCGCCAGGCTGAAGACATCGGCGTGGACCTGGAGCGGGTGGTGCTACCCATCGAGCCCGAGGGTGGCGGCGCACCGAGCCTGGTGCGCCTCAGTCAGCGCATGGTCCCCTCGTTCTTCAGCGCCCGCAAGGCGATGCGGGAGCACCGCTCCGAGGTACTCCTCGGGCTCGGCGGGTTCACCACGGCGCCGGCGGCCCTCGCGGCGCGGGCCCTCGGCATCCCGGTGGTGCTCCTGGAGATCAACGCCACCGCGGGCAAGGCCACCCGGACCCTCGGCCCCTTCTGTCAGCGAGTCCTCCACGCCTGGAGGGAGACGCTCCCGCCGAACCTCGAGGGAGAGAAGCACCAGCTGGTGGGCCCCCCGGTGGCGCGCCGCTTCGCGCCCCCTGCGGACCGTGACCTCGCGCGGCGTAACGCGAAGGACGACCTGGGCTTCGACCCAGCTCGCCCGCTGCTGCTGGTCCTCGGCGGGAGTCAGGGGGCCCTGGGTCTCAACGCCTTCATCAGGAACCACGTCAGCTATCTGCTGGGCTCCGGCGTGCAGGTCCTGCACCAGGTGGGGCCGGGTCGCCGCACCGAGGGCGCGGACAGCCTCGACGGCTACGAGGCCATCGAGTTCCTCGACGATGTCTACACCGCCCTCGTGGCGGCCGACGGGGTCCTCTGCCGCGGCGGCGCCTCGACGCTGGCCGAGATCGGCGCCATGGAGGCCCCGGCCTGGGTCGTGCCCTACCCGCATCACGTGGACCAGCACCAGGTCCGCAACGCCCGGCAGCTGAGCGGCGGCGTGCGGATCGTCGAGGAGCAGGACCTGGACCATGCCCGCTGCGAGGAGCTGGTCCGCTTCCTCGGCGCGCCCGGGGCCGAGGAGCGAGAGCGAATGCGGCATCACCTCCGCGAGGCGGTGCCGGCCAACGCTGCCCAGCGAGTGTGGAGCGAGCTCGAGGAGCTGGCGCTCGCGCGCTGAGGCTCTCGACCGTTCGAGGCGGCTCCCAGCAGAAGGCGGGCGCCGGATCCCGAGTGGATCCGGCGCCCGCCTTCTGCTGGGGGAGGTCCGTGAGCGCGGGAGGGGAGGGCGCTCCTAGAAGGAGAACTGCACGCCCATGTAGTAGCCGTCAAGGTCCAGATCCGTGTCGATCAGCGCATCGTCGTCGGAGTACTCCGCGTCGATCTTCATGGTCTTGTAGCCCACCACGAGGTTGCCGTTCCCGAAGAGGTCCACCGAGGCGGAGACGCCGATGTCGAAGATCGAGACCTCGGATTCGTCGTACTCGATGACGAGGCCGCCGGCGTCTGCTCGCAGGTCCACCAGGCCCCAGGTCCAGGCCGCGCGCGCGGCGAGCAGGGGGACGGGGATCAGCTCTTCGGACGAGATTGTGGTGCCGGCACCGCCGATCTCCTGGAGGCGGAGGTCGAGGTCGAGCAGGGTCGCGCCGAAGCCCAGACCGAGGTCGAGCCCGTCCAGGGGGATGATGTCCCAGGTGAACAACGCGCGGGCGGTGTCGAGGGAGATGTCCGAGTCCACATCCGTGCCCGCGCTGATGACCGAGCCCTGGTACTCGAAGTCCCCCGTGGCGGTTCCCGTCCCGGAGAAGTCCACGCCGTATCCGGAGAGGGACAGCTCCGCACCGCCGAAGTTCAGGCGAACGATGCCGCCCACGACGGCCTCGTTGTCGTCGAGGCCGAGGTCGTCGAAGTTGGAGGCCACGGACGTCCCCGCTCCGTCGCCCACGGCGAGGTCACCGCCGATCCCCACGGAGGCGATGAACGGGGTGACCGACGCGCTGGGGGCGCCGCACGACGGGAGCGCGACGGAGGCGATGAGGGCGATGAGAGGGAGGTGACGCATGGGGCAGTTTGGGTGGGGATGGGGTCGTCTTCAGGCGTGTACCGACATGGCTGACTTCGTCAGGGAGGGTGGAATCCTTGAGCCCGGTTGATCCCGGCCCCCGGTTTGTCGACGACAGGGGGCCTCAGGCGCTCCCGAGGGCCTCAATCGGGGGCCTCGGGGCTCTCCTCTCCAGTGGAGCCGTCTTCGGTGGGCCTCGCGCGCCAGGCCGCGACGACCTCGGTCGCGTGGGGGAGGTCCTCGGCCTTCACGACGACCTCGGTGGGGCCCAGGAGTCGCTGGGCGGCACTGAATTCGTCCATCAACTCCGAGCCCGCCGCCCGGGCGGCCACGCCCTCGGACTCGAGCAGGCCGACGAGAAGCTGGGCCTCGATGAACGAGGCCGCCGTGTGCACCACTCTAAGATCGAGGGTTCCCATGGATCGAGCTTCTGGTTCCGGGCTCGACACTTCAAGCGGGTGCCCCCGTTTGGTTGGATAGCCGCGTGTCGAACCGAACCAGCGAGAGCGCCGCAGCCCGCGCCACACCAGCGCATCCCCGTCTTCCCCGGAAGATCCACATGCTGGGCGCCGGGGGCGCTGGCCTCTCCGGGGCCGCGCGGCTCCTCGCGGAGGCGGGACACGAGGTCTCTGGCCACGACCGCGAGGCGTCCCCGTTCACCGAGAGCCTCGACGCGCTCGGGGTCTCCGTCGCCCTCGGCGCGAGCCAGGCCGATCAGCTGCCCTCCGGGGTCGAACTCGTGGCGCGGTCCGCCGCGATCTCCGATGAGGACCCCCAGGTCCTCGCTGCCCGCGAGCGCGGCCTGGAGGTCATCAAGTACTCGGAGCTCCTCGGGCGCCTGTGCCCCGTCGATCGCACCCTGGCGGTCGCTGGAACCCACGGCAAGACGACGACCACGTGGATGCTGCACGAGGCGCTCGAAGCTGCGGGTGGCCCCGCGCCGGGCACGCTCGTGGGGGGACTGCACCAGGCACGCCGCCTGAACGCCATCTCTCCGGACCCCACCGGCTGGTTCGCGGTGGAGGCCTGCGAGTACGACCGCTCGTTCCTCCAGCTCCAGCCCTACGGCGCCATCGTCACCAACTTCGAGGAGGACCACCTCGACTGCTACGGGAGCCTGGAGGAGCTGGAGCGGGGCTTCTGCCGCTTCGTGGATCGCGTCTCCGATGAGGGCCTCGTGGTGCTCGGCGCGGACGTGCCCGACGGGATCGCCGAGTCCGTGCGCGGTCGCGTGTGGCGCATGGGCCGGGAGGTCCACCTCGACCTCCTCGGTCAGGACCGCGGGTACTTTCGCTTCCAGGTGCGAGGCCCGGGGTGGACGACGCCCGAGGTCCAGCTCTCGGTTCCCGGTCGCTTCAACGTCGAGGACGCCGCGCTCGCCATCGCCCTCGCCGTGGGCTGCGCCGGGGTGAGTCCGGCTGCGGCGGCGCGCGGCGTGGCCGAGTTCCCCGGGGCGGTCCGCCGCTTCGAAAGCTGGGGCGAGTCCGGCGGCATCCCGGTGGTGCACGACTACGCCCACCACCCCACGGAGGTGAGGGTGACCCTCGAGGCCGCGCGCCGCGCCTTCCCCGGACGTGACCTTCAGGTCCTCTTCCAGCCGCACCAGGCGAGCCGGACGGCGCGCCACATGGAGGGCTTCGTCGAGGCGCTGCGGGGCTCGGGACGCGTCGTGGTGACGGACGTCTACGGCGCCCGCAAGCACATCGATCGCATCGAGGGTGCGGACGCGGCGACGCTGGCGTCCAAGCTCCGGCGGGCCGGCGTCGACGCGGTGGCTGGCGGCTCCTTGATGGACTCCTGTGGCCGCTTCGTCGAAGGGATGAAGCCCAACGGATGCGCCCTCGTCATGGGGGCGGGGGACATCGACACGCTCAAGCTGGACCTCCTCGATGCACTGGCCCTGCGCCTCTCTTCCGGGAGCTGATCTCAGGGAGCGTACGACGCTCCGTGTGGGGGGGCCGGTGGCCTGGCTCCTGGAGCCGGCGGACCCCGAGCAGTTTCGCGAGGCCATCGTGGCCGCCCGCGAGCGAGGGATCCCCATGCGCATCCTCGGCGGGGGGGCCAACGTCGTGATCGACGACTCGGGCCTCGAGGGCGCGGTCATCTCCACCGAGCGGCTCAACCGGATCTTCCGCCCGGGCGACCTGAGCGCCGAGGAGACCCTCGACGAACAGCTGCCCTCGGCCCGCGTCGCACCGGCTGACCCCGCCGAGGACCCGCGTCTGGTGGTGTGGAGCGGAGCGCCCCTCCCGAAGCTGTGCCGGGCGGCCCGTGACCTGGGCTACTCGGGCCTCGAGAAGATGGCCGGCGTCCCCGGGCACGTGGGCGGAGGCATCGCCATGAACGCCGGTGGGAAGGACCGCGACGGCACCCTGTGGCAGATGAGCGATGTCGTGGAGCAGATCCGCGTCGTGAACGCCGCGGGCGAGATGGAGGACATCGCGCGCGACAACTGGGACCCCGTCTATCGCGACGGGAGGCTCGGCGACGCCATCGTGGCGGGCGCGGTCCTGCGCTTCGAGCCGCGCTCCAGGGTGGAGGTGACCGAGGCGTCGAGGGAGTACCTCCGCCGCAAGAACGCGGTGCAGCCGGTCACCGAGCGCAGCGCCGGCTGCGTGTTCAAGAACCCGGACCCCGAGCGCTCTGGCGGCAAGACCGCTGGCCTCCTGGTGGACGAGGCGGGCGGCAAGGGGCGGCGCCGCGGGGAGGCCACCATCTCCGAGCGCCACGGGAACTTCCTCATCAACCAGGGCGCCGCGTCGGCGGCGGACGTCTTCGGGCTGATCGAGGAGGTCCAGGACCTGGTCGCGCAGCGCACGGGCCTGGAGCTGGAGTGCGAGGTCAAGCTCTGGCGCGACGACGAGGAGCGCGCGGCGACCTAGCCGCGGGCGCGGAAGCGGGCGCGGATGGACTCCGCGATCTCCGGAGGAGCCTTCCGGACCGACCCGCAGTCGAACGGCGGGGCCGGGTCGTACTCGATGCCGAGCTGCACGGCCATGGCGAGGTCGTCGCCGGCGGTCCGCGCGGCGAACTCCAGGGCCATGTCGATCCCCGCGGAGACGCCGGCCGCGGTGATGTACTTGCCGGAGGTCACCACCCGCCGCTCTGTTGGGATGGCTCCGAACTCGGCGAGGCGCTCGAGGGAGACCCAGTGGGTGGTGGCTTCACGCCCCTCCAGGAGGCCCGCCGCGGCGAGGACCATGGCGCCCGTGCAGACGGACATGGTCGTGGTCGTGGTGCGGTCGATGCGACGCACCCACTTGAGGAGCTCCTCGTCGGCCTCCAGGCGGCGGGTCCCAAAGCCTCCAGGCATGAGCAGGATGTCTGCGCGCTCGACCTCATCTCGCCCGGCGTCGCAGACCAGCGCGAGGGCGCCGTTGTCCGTCCGCGCGGGCCCGCGCTCGGGTCCCACGAAGCGCACGCTGGCCCCGGGGAGTCGGGTCAGCACCTCGTAGGGGCCGACGGCATCGAGGGCAGTGATGCCCTCGAACAGGTAGATGACGATGTCCATATAGGTGGCCTCCAGGTCCAGCGAGATCATAGGGGGAGGCGGGGCTGCCGCGGGGCGTGAGGCTGCCCCACAGAAATGCGCGGGGGAGCGCGGTGAACCCGCAGGCCGAGGGTCTAGACTCTCGACTTCTTCTCTTCACGAGGCCGCCGACCGGGAGCGCCCTCGTCTCCGGAGCCCTCAGGTGGGGGGCCCTCGGGGCCAACGATCCCGCGACAAGAAGATGACCCAGGCTGATCCGGTTCCTCAGGTCGAGGGGCCCTTTCCCCTGTCGACGCTCCGTCACTCGGTGGCT
>Ga0055584_100004728_pt1 | contig 13318 bp, 18 predicted proteins | sample OSDHelmetaG_FD_58716 | JGI IMG/M metagenome (GOLD analysis project Ga0055584, IMG submission 58716) | Pelagic marine sediment microbial communities from the LTER site Helgoland, North Sea, for post-phytoplankton bloom and carbon turnover... | ecosystem: Environmental > Aquatic > Marine >... | reverse complement strand
TATGGGGCTTGAACCCATGACCTTCGGCTCATAAGACCGATGCTCTACCAACTGAGCTAACCGAGCATATCCATGATGTTGCTATGGATACTTCATCATTTGAAGTAATAATATGAATCAATTTTCATATGGACGGCTGCATAAAAAGCAGAAAGTATGCTGTAAATGTTTGTTTTACATGTTATTATCATGGCAATTCTTTATACCCTTTGAGTGAAACTATTAATAAGTTATTGATGTCAATAAGTTATTAATTCCACTAAAGTATACTATTATAACAATTCATGCAAACAAACGAATTTGTATTATACTCTACACTATAAATTTCATAACCATTACAATTTATTGTTTTACATATATTACAATTTCCATCACCTTCTACAGTTATTTGTTTTAATTCTAACTTGTCATTTTTTTTATTATCTTCATTATTTTTTTTATTATTATTTTCAACTATTTTCATCTGTTCTTCTTTTATAAATATGTTTCCCATTTATCCCATGGAGAGAAAAATATTTATAATTAAAAAAATTTATTCACTTAAATCTAAATAATAAGAAACTAACCAAATAAACCAAAAAGGACCTACTTTAAAATCTAAATAATGAAACATACCTATAATTAATCCAATAATTGCTTGCTTTGTTGCTCTAGTTACTTTTTGGTAATCTTTATCTTTTGGCAAAAAATATAATGTATAAACTGAAAAAACAACAGCCAATAAAAATGAAAACATGAATTTTTTATTGTTAATTAATTTAATAACCAAATTTTTTTTATCATTATTTGTAAATAAAATAAAAAAGGTTACTAAAATAAATGAACCAAATGCCAAAACTTTATCTCTGTAAAATTTTGTATTACCAATTTTAAATAATACTTGTTCTTTTTTTTTATCATTATCTTTTTCAAAATTCATAGTATATATATATTTATAATATATTAATCATCGAGTAAAAACCCTCCTAATCCAAAAATACACATCATAATAAACATCATAATAAGTGTTGGTCCGTCACTTTGTTGTCTAATTGCTTCTAGTTTTGTAGCATTCATTTTGTTTTGAGAATAATAAATTAAACCATTTAATAACTTAATTATATTCAATTTTATATATATAAAACATACGAACAACATAAAATTGAAGAAAATAAAAATTTAAAATAAAACACTATTCTCATATTACAATGACCTGCCCTATTTGCGATGATAAGTTAACATTAGAAAACTGCGTAAGTACAGAATGCAATCACACATTTTGTAAAGAATGTTTTTGGAAATGGACAAAATCGCATAATACTTGTCCTCTTTGTCGCTGTTCTATTTTGGCTAATTCAGAAGAACTAGAAGAACAAAAGCATATTCGCAAAATGATTGAACAACGTTCTGAACTAAATAGACAAATACGATATTTTGAAAATAAATTAAAAGAAATAAAACAAACTACAAAAACACTACAAAATTATATGTCAATGATAAAAAATATAGATATTAATGATATAAATATTAAAGAAATTTTAAATCAAAGACCTATGATACAAACATCGCGATATGTTAGTACATTAGAATTAAACAATCAACGACTCGAAAGATTATCAAATTTTACAAATAATCGTTGATACCACATAAAATTGAAGAAAATTTTTATTAATATTTTTTTGATATAAAACTATCTACTCCCAACATATTAACTATGAGTGCACCAAACTCTCGAAACAATACTTCAGAAAACTCTCAGACACCTAGGGCTGTTCCTAGTGCGTCTAATATTGATTTCTCTCAACTACAATTTTCAGAACCTAACCCTATAACTAATACGTTAACAATTACTATTCCTCAAACAACGTTTACTTTTGGAAGTATTTCTAACGAACCAGTATCTCCTCTCTATTCTCCTAGGATTCCTTCACCAATTGAAACACCTACAACACCTATGACAGAGGAAGTTATGGCATCTCCTAGTTCAACACCTCATCCTATGGAACCTATTCCTCTGGCAACACCACAACAGATTGAATTTACTGATTCAGATGTTGAAATGATTGAGGAAGCGACGACAGAAGAAGTTGAAAACGAGACAGAAACGGATGATGATGAAATGCCTGAACTTATAACCGATTCAGGTCTTGAAGATGAACCATCTGAAGACACTCCTTTTATTCCAGAAGAAGAGGAGGAAGAAGAGGAAGAAGAAACTGAAAACAAATATGAAAAATATGAGTGCGGTATTTGCTATAAAAATCTTACTATGGATACAAATGTTGTAACAAAGTGTGACCATCACTTTTGCAAAAAGTGTTTCTACAGATGGATTCAAACTAATGCAAGTTGTCCTATGTGTCGTACACAAATTGCATGTGAGGTGCAACTTACAGATGAACAACTAGACAGAGTATCGAGTGAAGAGTACGGGCGTTATGTATGGGCTCTCGAACGAGCAACCGTAACAGAATCAAAAGTTAGAAAACTTGAAAGCATTAACACAGATCTTTTGCAAAGACAAATTTCATTACGTATACAGATTGATAATACTAAGGCGCGTACAGATGGTATGATTTATGCTAGAGAAATGCATGCAAACAGATTTAATCCTAAAACAGAAAAACTAAGAAGATTCTACAGAAGTTCTTATTCCTCAGCACTTTATGGTGAATTTATGAAAGGATATCACGATGAAGAAGATAGACTTAATAAACTTACTCATATTCCTACAATCAACTTTGGAATGCATGAAAGAAAAAGAAAAATAATAAACAAGTCAAATACAAAAATAAATAAAAGAAATAAAGCAACAAAAACTCCTGCATTCGATTTTGTAGCGCCTAATGGAACAACATTTGAAATCAAAAACACAATTCCTCCCACAGTTGACATGACAAGAGAAGAACCAGTATTTGTTTTTGGAGAATTGTCTAGTACTTCATTGTAATTTAAATTATTTATTAAAATGTAATATATAATCATATAAAGAGATTGTTGTAATATACAATAGTTGCCGCTATAGCTCAGTGGTAGAGCATCGCACTTGTAATGCGGAGGTCTTGGGTTCAATCCCCAATGGCGGCTATTTTTTATATTTTTTTAATTCTTCGTTACCATATTTTAAGGCTTCTCTTATTTTTTTATTTTTATCATTTTTTTCAAAAAAATTATCAACTAATTTTTTATTTTTTTTTTCATTTAATCTTTTTTTCATATTTCTAGAAACAATAAATCTACCAAATGAATAAAATCTTCTAGACACATGTAGCATAATATTATTTAATAGTAAGATAATAAATTTTACTATTAAATTTATCTTGAAAGTACTTTTTTCATTTCCTTAAAGTTTCTAACAGAAACCCATTGTGTTGGTTTCTTGAGTTTTACACCTAATTTTATCATTCCAAAAATCATAATAGATAAACATGCAAACTTAATAACTGATGCAACTACTTTATCTAATTTAAGTTTAATATCTGTTTTAGGTATAGAAAGAGTTAAACTACTTTCTTCGTCACCTTCTTTACCATTACTTATTTGTTTTAAAATAGGATTTACAAAGGGCATTAAAATATCATCAATAAAATCTCCGGCAACATCTTTTAAATTGCTACCAATCATTAAACCTATTGCTAAACCTAATACATTAAACTTTTGAACAAATTCCATATACTCCTCAAACATTCTTATATATATATAATTATAAGAAAATTGATATAAAAATTTCAAAAGAAAAAAAGTAACATGTCCATTGCTTTATCATCTTTTGAATACACAACCAAAAACCCAATGTCAAGTGAAAATCAAAACCTTCTCAATCTTTGCTTTGAAGATTTTAATAATAATAAGAATTTTGGATTTGGGTCAAAAAGAATTAGCGTTAGTATTGAAGGAACAATTACTAAATTATATCCTTTTAGGGCTTTTGGATACAGAGATGAAAATCTAATTTTACATGTAGGACTTAGACGATATGTTGATCAGGGTGACAAAATTAAAACTATTCAATATAATCCTAATAATACTATTACTGACCATATTGTAGTATTAGTACATCAATATCAAAAAGAATATCAAAAAAATATTAATAAAACTAGTTTAAATACATCAGGTATGTAAATACATATAATTATGTTTATAAAGCATGAGCAGAGGCTAATCAAGAAAAACTATAGAGAAAATGTTGAATCCAGTGATATTTTATCATTTTCTCATAAAGATGATCCAGAATGTCAGGTGGTTGTTTCTGAAAAAGATAAACGATTTAAGGTTAGTTTCCCCATGTCAGACAATAATGTTCAGTATGCAACATATTTCGATGATAAAAAAAAAGCAAAAAATTATCTATCATACATTATTGAATCACACCTTTAAACGAGATTTATCAACATAAATATCAATTGCAGTACCAAGGATTTTTTTTGTGGTTGAAAAGTAATTTTCAAATACTTTTTTAACATTACTTCTCAGTTCCTCTTCTCTACTGAGATTTTTTTTAATGATATCCAATAATTTATCTAATTCATCTTCCTTAATTTTAATTGAACATGAATTCCAATCTATTTTTTCTGAAAAAGGTAATTTATAATTGTCAGAAATAATAACAGGAATACAACCAGCATTCATGGCTTCAATGTGTCTATAAGATAATGCCCACCCATTTCCTCTAGGTAGTAAACAAAATCTAGATTTAAAAAGTAAATTTAAATAACTAAATTCATCATCTGAAACATTTATACGCATGACATTATTAACAATATTAAATTCAAAATCATTCGGGTCATTATTAAATTCTTTAATAAAAAAATTTTTATTATCATTCATTAAAAATAATTTTTCTCTAATTAAATTTTTACCAGTTCTAGGATTACCTTTAAAACAAAGTAATTTATTTTTTTCATAACAATATTTTTTTAAAAATCGTTCATTAAAACTATATCTAGGAAATTGTGGAATACTTACATCTTTTGTTTTTCTATAATTTCTCTCCGAAAAAGCAGATTTAAATATAATTAAATTTTTGTTATCATAAAATGTTTGCGGTAGGTCAGTTAAATCAAATACAATATGATTCTTACCATTATTATAATATTTCAGTTTTTTTAATTCATTTTCTACACGATTTTTATTGAAACTTACAAAAGATAAAAACATAAGTGTAAATGAAACAATAAAAAAATCCGCATGTTCAGGATTATCAACTCTTAGTTCATGATGTGTTAATGCTAATATAGATTCTTTAATCCATCTATTAAAAAAAAATTTATCGTACCTCCATTTAATTCTATGAGGAATATTTGTAAATGGGTACAAATAAAATTTCATATATCTTTAAAATATATATGAAATTAGCAGTTTTAACGATATTAATTGGTGAAGATTACCAAAAAAAATGGAAATCCGCAACAGTAAGTAAAGAAATTTATTGCAAAAGACACAACTATGACTTTATTTTAATTACTGAAACATTAGATAAAACAAGAAAACCACATTGGTCAAAAATTAAAGCATTAGAAAAATATATTAATAAATATGATTGGATTTTTCACAGCGATAGTGATGCACATATTATGAATTTTGACACAAAAATAGAAGATATAATTAATGAATATTCTAGTAATAATTTTATGATAATAACAAAAGATAAAAACATGATAAATTCTGGAAACTTTTTAATTAAAAATACGAAAATAACAAATGAGTTTTTAACTGATGTTTATAAGAGTTATCCACCTCAACCAATTAAAATTAATAAAGGTATTATGAGGTTAAATGACCAATATGGTATCTATGTAAATTATCAAAAAAAAAAATATAAAAAACAAATATCTATTATTCCACAACGTAAAATAAATTCATATCCATGTTCTTGTTGTGGAGAGAAATATATAACTGGAGATTTTTTAATTCATTTTGTTAACCACAAAAGACCAACTCATAACTGGGATGGTTCAGCAAACGAACCATATATAGGTATAGAATTAGCAGAGGCTAAAAGTATGTTATATCAATATGAAAAACTTTTTGCAAAACTAAAAAAAAGTAATTATTCAGGATTTGTTAATTTCAAAAATTTATAAACATAATGTGTTGCTTCTAAACTATTTAAATTCCTTGAAGAAATTTTATTAATATCTATCAAAGGATTAATTTCTCTATTATCAGTTGATTCATCAATAATACAACTTTTATTTATAAAATTAGTATTACTCGTTAAAAATTCTGTTTTTTCAAACGTAATAACAAATTTTTTAATTTTTTTTAATGACAAAAAAGCACTCAAATAAATATCATCAATAAATAAAAACATTTTTTTAGGAAATAAATTATTATCGTTTACAATATTAAAAATATTTTTACAAAAAAATGAAGGTCTATAAACAACTCCTCCAGTACCAAAAACAATATCTATACATGTATCTTTATCAATATCACATCCAGAAAAAAATTGTTCATTATATTTTAGTAAATTTAATGATTTTTTTTGTTTTTTTATAGCAGGTAAAATTTTTTTCATCTTTTCATTTATCTCTCCAAATGTAATTATTCCTCCTTTTCTGGCAACAACAGAATTAGGATGTCTTTTCCATCCTTCTAATAAAACCCTTGTCGTATTTTTATCATATTTTTTATCATCATCAACTGTTATTATTAGTGGTTCTTTTTCAGAGTTTGTTCTTAGTTCTAATTCTCTTTCCAAAACTCCTAACAATTTTGTTGCCGGACCATAGTCATACACAGGTCTTAATATAGTTATATTGTTTTCATCAAAAAACCTTTTTTGTTCATGTGAAAGTTTGTAAACAATATTAGGTTCTCGTAAACTTTTTCTAGGTAAACTTAAAACAATTTCATCTGCTTTTATTGTTTGTTTTAATAATGATATAATAACTTCATTTATATTTTTTAGTCTGGAGGGAATAGTTGTTAATGTTACTATTACTTTCCTATTATCAAACATCTATGTTAACTTAATATAATATTATTTTGTTTTTGTCGAATAAAAAAAGAGGTTTCTTTTGTTTTTTTGTTTTTTGTTTTTTTGCTTTTTTTGTGTTTTTTGTTTTTTTGCTTTTTTTGTGTTTTTTGTTTTTTTGCTTTTTTTTAGTGGATGATTTTGGCAATTTCGCGCTTCTTTTTTTGAACCTCCATACAATACTCATCTAGTGTTACACTATGTTCATCGCTTTTGTTGAGAAATTTTGATACAAATCTAAATACGTCTACATTATTTTTCTGACCTATTCTGTGCGCTCTGGCGACTGCCTGATCTTCTACGGCCGGATTCCAATGAGGTGTTGTGAAATATACCTCACTGATGTGTTGCAAATTAAGTCCCTCACATGCGGTTTGAATTTGGACCAACAAAACTTCTGGTCCCTCTTCTCCTTCCTCTGGTACACGAAGTCGTTCTTTTCGCAACTTTTTGGGAGTTGAACCACAAACAGTTTGTGCGGTGATTCCCAACTTATTCAACTTTTTGGCGAGCAATTCCATCTCTTTAATGAAAAGGCAAAAGACGAGTTTTTTCTTACCATTTCCACGGTTCTCTACAATTTTATTAATCACAGCGTTGATTTTGCTGTGACTAATATCTTTGAAACTCTCTTTTACGCCTAGACTTTTGCACTCCTTTTTGAATTTTTTTCTGAAATATTTCACTGCGAGTTTTGGGTACACGCAACACTGTCGCATAAGCATCATAATAGGAAATCGATGTTCCATTTTCGACCCCATCTGTGCGATGATTTGGTCCACATTTTCTTCTGTCACAGTTGAGAAATTCATCAAATTGTGAATATTTTTTGCAAACGACTCTTCTTTATCTGTCTCAAACGCAACCTCTATTATGTGTTCATTCAGGTCTGGCATTTTAATTCCAACTTGTGCTTTCGTTCTTTTCATGACACTACTTTTCACAGTCTCACTAATTTGAGCGGCACTCATATGAAAGGATTTACTCATACCCTGAATAACGCACAGATTGTAGAAATCTTTTCGGTCGTTGTTGATTGGCGTTCCTGTCACCATCCAATTAATACCAGACTTATGTGTGATAACTAAGGCACCCTCGAAAAGACGAGTTCCTTTATTTCTTAGGTGATGAGCCTCATCAAAAATGACGCGGTCCCATTCAAACTCCCATAGTTTTGACCGATATTTCGGGTCCTTCCTTTTGGCAATCATACCGTAGGTAGTAATCACAATAGGGTAGCGACTAATTTCATCGACAGTGAAATCTCGCGCCACTTCTCCATGGTAGACGAGTGGAGCGATGCCATTTCCTAGAAATTTTTGGATAGCATCGTCCCATTGTGCCAACAGAGAGGTGGGCATGACGATTAAAGTACGCTTTTTCAGGTTGCATGCGATGGCTCCTAGCATAAGAATGGTCTTCCCTAGACCCATCTCATCGCAGAGGAATCCGCCCGGCGAACCCTGTTGTGTTTGGAGTTCACGCGAGAAAACCCACTCAATTCCCTGAAGTTGATGTTTTTTCAAGTCAAGCCCCGCTAGGGCTATCCAGTTTTTGAAACGTTGAACGTGTTCGACAATAGGCATAATGCGTGTGGTTGTGTTATAATAAAAAAAATTTTAGGTTTTTTTTTTCAATTTTCTTGTAAATCCCTAAGGCTATATAAGTAATGAAAAAAGGCTATGTACAATGGGTGCCTTGTTTTTTTTGGTTTTTTTTATTTTTTATTTTTTTTGGTTTTTTCATTTTTTAATTTTTATTTTGTTTTGGTATACCTTTTTGAAAAGGTATTTTTGAATTTACTCGTCATCGGAGTCGCTATCGCTGTCTGATTCTGAGTCGAGTTCGAGTTCTGACTCCTCTTCCTCATCTGAGGAAGAGTCGAACTGAACCTCCTCCTTAACAGCCTCCTCAACCTTAGGGGTCACCTTAGTGGTAAGTACCTCGTCGTTGGCTCCACCTGTGAATGTGGTTACACTAGCGATAGTGCACGCTGGTTCGACCCATTCATGGGTTACCTCAGGCTTCTCAGCGACCGCAGCGGCGGCGGCTGGCTCATTCTCCGCAGCCTTAAGAGAGGAGGCTAGGGTGGCAAGAAGTGCCTCATGGTCAGCCTCAGCCGTCTTCTTCTTAGCCTTACGCCCCTTTTTCTTCTTAGGGGTTACCTCCTTAATAATCTTTCTGAGGTCTGTGACTGAGTAGTCGGCGAGGGTCTTTCCCTCCTCGAGTGAACCACCTAGAGTGGTGAGTTCTGCGAGGAGTTCAGCCTTCTTAAGGTCCCGCTTACTAGGGCCCGGCGATGCATTTGCCTTCTTAGCCTTCTTTGCTTTCTTAGGGGACTTCTTTGCCTCCTTAGTGGCCTTAGCGGCCTTAGCGGCCGCCTTCTGTGCCTTCTTAGCACTAACAATCTGCTTACGGATGGCACCGATGGTGACAGAGGCGACGTCCGGAATTTCTCCCGCAAACTCAGCGTAAGACTTAAGTTCGCCGATAAGTTCGACCTTCTTCAGGTCACGCTTACTAGGCGAGGCCGCCGTAGGAGACTTCTTAGCCTTAGGCGCCTTCTTCTCCTTAGGCGCCTTACGGCCAACCGTGCCGATGACATCGTTCAGAATGGACTGGCACTGTGCCATATCCAACTCCGGTACAGCCTGCGTCAATGCGTTGATGAAAGCATCGCCGAAACGCTGGTAGGCAGACTTAGTAGCAGCAGTAGAGAGAGTGATAGAGAAAGACATAGTGATAGTATGTTATAGTAGGTTGTGTGATAACTCTGTGGGTTGTCTGTGTAGTGTTTTGTATGGGGGTTTTGTAATGGGTTTTCTTAGATAAAAATTAACTTCAATTTTCTTACTCGAAAAAAAAGTGAATTTTTCCCTGGAAATAAAAATTGACCTGGAATCCTCGGAATTTTTGAATTTTAAAAATGAAAACTTCAATTTTTTTGAAATTGAACCTTAAAATTGACTTGGGATTTAAAACCAGGTGAAATTTTACCTGGGATTTGATAACCAGGTAAAAAAAAGAGAAAAAATTGAAGTTTTTTATTTTTTATTCTCTAAAACTATCCCCCACACTCTATACTCTACGCATACACGATACGTAACCCACAACACAGAACCTACAACTTTCACTTTAGTTCTCTGAACTATGGCTACTTTCACTCTGGTCACTTCTCGTCGTTCTCGCCAACAGAGGCGTGCACCACTTAGGGCACAGACTGAGCATAAGTCCCCCGCCCAACTCATCGCTGAGAGGGGTTCTAGGGATTTCCGCCGCCAGTTCCCTACCAACCATGATGCTTCTGGTCACTACGCCGCGGTCACCGTCGCCCCACAGGGGGCGTGGAAGTCCGCCTTTAAGGCGAACCACAATGCGGTTCAGTCAGCGTCAAAACGGGTGGCTCGCAGCACGGCTAAAGTCGCCCCTAAGAACGCAGCCACACCTCTGACAATTGACTGTTCTTACTGCCATGAACCTCATCACATTCGCAACTGTGAGCGCGCCGCCTCCGCGACGGCTAAAAAGCAGGGATGGAAGAGTCAGTCCAACAAGGAACGTGCTGAAGAGCGTTTTTCCCGCGCAGAAGAGCGTCTCCGCCAGCAAATTTTGGCTGCCCAAATGGCGAAAAAACTCGCCCAACAGCCAGTTGTTGAGGAAGACAGCGACTCCTCTGAGAGTGACTATGAGGAGGAAGACGCCCAGACGGTTGACAATTCTGACCAAATCGCCGACCTCGAAAAACAGATTGAGGCAAAAAAGGCGGGTTTGGAAGGCGCCAGTTGGGCAGACGCCGCTGATATTGAGGACGAAATTGACGACCTCTCAGAACAACTCGCCGCCCTCCGCGAAAACTAAAAAATACCTTTTCAAAATACCTTTTCAAAAAAGGTATACCAAAACAAAAAAAAACAAAAAAATAAAAAAACAAAAATAAAAAAAAACAGGCAACCCATGTACATAGCCTTTTTTCATTTTTCTGGTGACGGTCATTTTAGTATCAAATTTTAAGAAAATTGAAAAAAAAATAAAAAAAAAATGCATGCATTATTCACATAACAACAACGTACACAACGAAACTCTCACTATTTCAATCATGGTAAAACATTGGCTAATTCGTATCGGCGACGGTTTAAATTTCATTAACAGCATGTATGCTGTATGGGGAATAAAGCGCGGAAGAGGCGGGTGTCTTAAATCTATTGTTCAAAAATTCAATCCGGGTGATATTTTGTGGTTTTTCACCAGCAAAAAATTCGGAGGAAAAATCATTGGCATGGCTGAGTACACCCGCATGTACGACAGGGAGGACGAACAACTTGTGAGAATTCACACCCTCACAAACTCTGAGCAAAACTGGAGAGGAAGTGAGGATTGGAGCATTCAAATTCACTATAAAAATTTGTATTTGGTATTTTTAAAACAAACAATTCCTATATCTGTTCAACATCCGGCGATTATTTTCGACTATGAAAAATTTGCCGGATGTGTAGAGGGCGATTTGATTGAACAATACAGGTGTTTCAAAGGATGGGGTACGTGCACAGAAAGACCCGCATGGGAGTAAAAATACCTTTTCAAAATACCTTTTCAAAAAAGGTATACCAAAACAAAAATTCAAAAAAAACAAAAATTCAAAAAAAAACAAACAACACATGTACATAGTTTTTTTTATTTTTTTTATTTTTCTGGTGACGGTCATTTTAGTACCCAATCATAAGAAAATTGAAAACTTTTCCCTAACCTGGAGATGTTACAACACACAACACACCACACAATTTCTAAGCACAGACTCAGAACACAACAAACCCTACTACTAAAACATGTTTACCAGCACAACAGCATCACCTGAAAAGGCTCTTATGGCTGCCGCCGCGGCAGAACGTGCGATGAGGCGCCATGAATGCTGTAAAAGCCAGTTCAAATTCAGGTGCTTCTCTTGTGGACAGTTCATCAACCGCGGGGACAATATAACCAAGTGCACAGCACCCTGCTGGGATGGGATGAGGCTCCGGTTTAGGGGTGCTGACGCCCGGAACGGGATCACTATGGAGGAGACTGCCTTTTATCTGGCAGAAACCGGAACCCGAACCTGGGTCCATGTCGGGTGCAACCCCTGCTACTGGGACTCGCTACCAGAAGACAGTAACGAGTATTCTCCACCCGCTCTCCGCTCCTCATATACAGACTGGGGTGCCAAGATTTCACATGAGTTCGATGAATGGCGCCAACTCACTAATCACTATGATATGGAAGAGTTTCTGGAGAAGCACGGTTATCCTCAGGAGAAATGGATGAAAGACCGTATCATGCGCGCCGTGACGAGGTTTCAGGCAATCTGGCGCGGATATCTCTACAAACAGGCTTACCCGTTAGCACTCGAACAAAAAAGAGCCTCGGTGGCAAAGAGATATAGGGAGTTTCTGGAATGGTGTGGCACTGTGCCGATGCACGTGTTTCGATCTTTCCCCCTCTTCTGTCAGATGAATAGCGCTGCTACCAGGTTTCAGGCAATCTGGCGCGGATATCTCTACAAAAAGGCCTATCCAATTCCCCGCCTCGAGGCGATAGCAACACAGGTAATCAACGAAGATGGACGTGCTACTCTGTCTACCCGACCACGGGGCACGAGATACATACGCAAACGCAATGGATTCCTCTACCAAAATTCCATTGGAGCACATATGGAAATTCTGATGGATAAAAATCACCCCAGTGCCGCCATTTACAGCGCCGAAGTAATAAAAATACAGGGACAGGGCGGCGACGGTCTATACTACTGGGTAAAATTTCATCACGATAGTGAGGTGCGACGCTACCACTGGAAAAAACTCCTCGACCTTAAATTCGAATGTGAAACTTTCAAATCAAAAAATTGCGGCATACTGGCGAAAATTACAGGCAAACTACCACTTTACAGATTCCTTTATCCATGACCAATATTAAAAAACAAAAAAAATACCTTTTTAAAAAAGGTATACCAAAACAAAAAAAACAAAAATAAAAATCCAAAAAAAAACAAAAAAAAATGTACATAACTTTTTTTTATCGAAAACATTAATAATACACTATAAATTTAAGGATTTTACTTAAAAAATTGAATATAATTATTCAATGAAAATTAAACTACACCCAATACAACATAATAAACAATGAGTCTTACCAATCAAAAAGAAGTTACGTTGTTTAAAACTGATAACAAAATAAGCATTTTAACTTTATTATTTAATTTTATAGTGCACACATGTGTTTTTATTTTCATGTATAAAATTTTCATTAAAAACGGTGATACTACTGTTAAAAAAGAAAAACAACAAAAAGAAAAACAACAAAAAGAAAAACAACAAAAAGAAAAACAAC
>Ga0055584_100004726_pt1 | contig 13320 bp, 12 predicted proteins | sample OSDHelmetaG_FD_58716 | JGI IMG/M metagenome (GOLD analysis project Ga0055584, IMG submission 58716) | Pelagic marine sediment microbial communities from the LTER site Helgoland, North Sea, for post-phytoplankton bloom and carbon turnover... | ecosystem: Environmental > Aquatic > Marine >... | reverse complement strand
TTGGTAGCTTAATAGCCCATCTGACCTACCAAATACGCTCCCTTGGGTGAGGGCTCAGCTGCCCCAGACTTCCTCCAGGAAGGCCAGCCAGTTCTCGCCCAGCACTTTGCGAATACGCTTTTCGCTCCAGCCCCGTTTCATCATGGCTTCGGTCAGATTGGCGTATTCTGAGGGGCCGTCCAGGCCTTTTGGGTTGTCCGGCCGCTTGGCCATTGGCGCGGAGAGCAACCGCCCGAAGCCTTTGTCAGAGCGCAGGTATTGGAAGAACTCGACGCTTTGGCCTTGGGTGAAATCGGTGCCGATGCCGACGTGATCCTCGCCGACGATGTTGAACATGTGCTCATAGCCGTCGAGCACGTCTTCCACCGTTGAATCATCGCCCTTCGGCATGAACGGCGTATAGGCCACGACGCCAACGAATCCGCCCTTATCAGCGATCTTCTTCAGCATCTCGTCGGACTTGTTGCGTGGGTGGTCCATGATCGCGTTCGGGAAGCAGTGGGTGTAGGCCACCGGCTTTTTCGAATGCGCAATCGCGTCGCTGCTGGTGGTGTCACCCACATGACTGAGGTCGACCAGGATGCCCAGATCATTCATCTGATCAACCACATCCCGGCCAAAATCGCTGAGCCCCGAATCGCGGCTCTCCCAACAGCCAGAGCCCACAAGGTTCTGTGTGTTGTAGGTCAGCTGTATCACCCGCACGCCCAGGTCACGGAACAGGTAGAGGTGATCCAGGTTCTGCTCTAGGGCGAAGGTGTTCTGCCAACCGAGGAAAACGCCGACCTTCTTGGCCTCCTTGGCGGCGCGGATGTCGGCGGCGCTGTGCACCTGCATCAAAATGTCGGAATTCTCATCCAGATCACGCTTCCATTGCGCGATGTTCGCCATCGTGTCGTTGAAGCCCTCCCAGACACTGCACGTGCAGTTCACGGCGGTGAGGCCGCCCCTGTGCATTTGATCATACACATCGCGCGACCAATTGGAGATATTCAGTCCGTCGATAACGATGCTGCTCTGGTGCAATGCGTCAGCGAGAATTCCAGCCATAGGTGACGGCTCCTTCGGGAATGGATATACTTGCCGGCAAGCCTAGCCTGCCTCTTGCCGATAAGGAACCCGCCCCCGTGCCGGATACCACACTTTCCAATTCTGCGATCATCGCCGCCTATCGTGCCAAGACGCCAGCATCTGCAGAATGGGCAGCGCGGGCGCGCGAAAGCTTCCCCTCTGGCATCACTCATGACAGCCGGCATCTGTCTCCCTATGCGCTGTATGTGACGCGCGGCCAGGGCGGGCACAAATGGGACGCTGATGGCAATGAGTACATCGACTATTTCGGCGGCCACGGCGCGCTGATCCTAGGCCACAACCATCCAAAGGTGATGGAGGCGATGCAAGCAGCACTTGCCGATGGCACCCATTTCGGCGCCAGCCACCCGCGTGAGGTGCTATGGGGCGAGCAGATCCGCCGGATGGTGCCATGTGCGGAGCGGATACGCTTCACCTCCAGCGGCACCGAGGCAACGATGATGGCGCTGCGCCTTGCACGTGCCTACACCGGCCGCGATACGGTTATTCGCTTCCGCACGCACTTCCATGGTTGGAACGATCACATGGCCAGCGGTCAGGCTGTCCATATGGACGGCACGCCGACGCCAGGCGTTGTCTCAGGCATCACCGCGGCAACAGTGCTGGTGGATCCGAACGATAAAGCCGGTGTGGAGCAGGCCTTCGCCGACCACAGCGTGGCGGGCGTGATTTTGGAGCCGACCGGCTCTTCCACTGGCATGGTGCCTATTGCGCCGGGCTTTTTGGCATTCCTGCGTGAGCAGTGTGACAAACACGGATCGGTGCTGATTTTCGACGAGGTCGTCACCGGCTTCCGCGTCTCCCCCGGCGGCGCGCAGCAAGCCAGCGGCGTGACACCCGACCTCGGCACCTTTGCCAAGATCATAGCCGGCGGCCTGCCAGGCGGCGCGATTTGCGGCAAGGAAGCGATCCTGGAGCTGCTGGATTTTGAGAAAGCCGCCTCCAAAGGCTTTGAGAAGATCGGCCATCAGGGCACCTACAACGCCAATCCGGTCACCGCTGCCGCTGGCCTAGCCGCGCTGGAGATCATCGAGAAAGAGGGCATTTGTGAGCAGGCCAATGCCTACGGCACAGCCTTGCGGGCCGAGCTAAACGACGTATTGCGCGCCGAGGGCGTGCCGTGGGCGGTCTATGGTGACTATTCCACCTTCCATATCTTCACCAACCCGAAAGCGCGTGCCGACGTCTCGCCCGATAATTTCGATCCGCTGAAATTGGGGTATGAAGAGCTGAAGGCCAACGCGCCGGGCGCCGTGCAGAAGCTGCGCATCGCCATGATCCTGAACGGTGTCGATATTATGGGCTGGCCAGGTGGCAACATCAGTGCAGTCCATACGGACGAAAACCGCGCGAAGACCGTAGAGGCGTTCGCCGAGTCAATCCGGATGATGAAGGCTGAGGGAGACCTTTAACGGCCTCCCTCCCTTAGCCGTTCAAGCCATCGCTTTGCGACGGTCGCGGATGCGTTGGCGCAGGCTAGTGTGCGCGGCATCGCTGCCATCGTGGAAGGTGCCAAACATCTTGTCGAGCGGCAGCAGGCTGCCACCATAATTGCACTCGAAATACTTATGGTGCAGGTAGTGGAAGTGCGCGCCCGCATCAATTTGCAAGCGCTTTCCAACCTTTAGCCGGTCATAACCGCTGTGCGAAAGCGCCGGCAGGAACGCTGCCAAATGCAGCTGGTAGAGTGCATTCACCGGATGCAGCGCCAACACCCACGGCACCACGATGGTCGAGAAATAGATGATGTGCTCCACCGGATGCATGGCTAGGCCAGACCATGGCCCAACCTCCACATTGCGGTGATGCAGCGCGTGAAAATGGCGGTAGAACCAGCGCACATGCAACAAGCGATGGCCGAGGTAGAAGTGCACCGAATGGATGAAAGGTGCGGCCAGGATCATCACCGCGAACCAGCCCCAGAATACGACCGGGCTATCGCCAAGACTGAACAGTCCTAGAAAGCCGTTCGCGAACATCCAATAGGTCAGCACCTCATAGGCCGTGATGATCGGCACAGCAACAGCCAGAGTGCGCAGCATGTTATCGCGCACCTGGTTCTTAAACAAAAACCGCTTCGCGCCCGTAATGAAGGGTTTGAGCGTGAACCGAAACTCATCACCCTGCGCACGCATGATGTAGAAATACAGGTGAAGCCCACCGAAAAGCGCCAGCAATAGCGCCATATTGCGCGCCAAAAGCACGCCGACCCACCAGGCTTCGATGGTCTGCATCGCCACCAGTTCCGGCGTCAGCCATATCCAGGTGACGAGGGTGACGGCCAGCCAGAAGGCGTTGTACGGCCATAGAAATCCAGGAAAACCAAAGGCCCATTTGACCGTTTTCACAGGCGCCGGCGGCCAGTCATTGATTGGCGCCAGTTTAATCGGATCCTGCGGTCGCCATTCGCCAGCCCTATTGCGCTCACCTGCCGTTGTTTCGGTCATCGGAAACCTCCACGCATTTGCTGCTCGCCTGCAGCAATTCAATTGCTGCCCAACGGTAGGCCACTCAGAAATGTGAGTCTAGATTCCTGACAGCGGGCCTCTTGAAACCCTGTTCGGCATTTCCCAACTTTGAGCTGTCAGCCACGGCATGCCGCACAAGCGGGTGCCCTCCCGGCTGGCAGAGCCGGCCCATTCGGGCGGTTCTCCGATCAACCTGCCATGTTGCTCCGAAGAGGACTTGCGCAAATGACGACGTTTGATTTCTCCCCCTTGTTCCGTTCCACCGTTGGCTTTGACCGCATGCAGCGGCTGCTCGAATCTGCTCAACGGGCTGATGAAGTGAACGGCTATCCGCCCTTCAATATCGAAAAGCTGGAAGAGCACGCCTACCGCATCACCATGGCGGTCGCCGGTTTCGCTGAGGCTGACATCGATATAGAGGTAAAGGACGGCGTTATGGCCGTTTCCGGCAAACAGCCCGAGCCCTCAGAGGAACGCAGCTTCCTCCACCGCGGCATCGCCGGTCGTGCCTTCCGCCGCAGCTTCCAACTGGCCGACCATGTGAAGGTGCAAGGTGCAGCGCTGGAAAACGGCCTGCTCCACATCGAACTGGCCCGCGAGATCCCAGAGGCGATGAAACCTCGCAAGATCGCGATTAATGGCCTGGCACCTGAGCAAATCGCAGCGCAAGCGGCGTAGTCCAGCCCACTCTCTATAACCATTTCAAGGCGGCCCGTCGTACTTCGGCGGGCCGTATTTTGTTGTGTCTGCGGAACCTTTCCGACTTGGAGCAATTGCCAGGGACTCCTTCCGCGCCGCCATATTTTAATGACCAAGACGCATAGAACACGATTGACTGCAATCCGGACCTATGGCCCAATTCCTTATAATCTGCTGCCGATCTCAACAAAGACGGCTAGAGATTAACTGGCTGTCAAAGCGTTCGACGACAACCGCTCAATCATCAGCACTTGAGGTTAGCAATCAAAAAAGATTGCATCTTCGAATTGTGTGTCGTCGAATTTTGCCGGATTGCCGAAAGCAAATCTCAAGAAGGATACATCGCCAAATGGAAATCTCAAAAATTGCCACCCGCTGGCTTCCAGCCCTGATGGGCCTAGCTGGCATGGTAGCTGCCAGCACAGCCTCCGCCGAAACGCTGAAATACCTAACGTGGAAAGCGAAATCGGCTGGTGAAGCGCACGCTGCCAGCCTGCAATGGTTTGCCGATGAGTTTGAGAAACGTACCGGGGGCAAGCACAAGATCGAGATATTCTGGGGCGGCAGCGTCGCAGGTATCCGGGCGGTACCCGAAGCGTTAGAGAGTGGTGTCGGCGATTTGGGTGACGTCGTGGCGCCATATTTTCAGGACCAGTTCTTACTGAACAATATCGTCAGCTTCCACATGCCCCAGCCGAAAAACGAGCGCGAACTCGGCAAGAAGATGATGGAATGGTACGACCAGTACCCGCAGTTCGACGCCGAGATGGCAAAATACAACCTGAAAAATATCGGCTGGCGACCGCTGGAAGATTACGGCCTGATGTGCACCAAGCCGATCAAGTCCGCTGAGGATATGAAGGGCCTGCGCGTCCGCACCTATGGCTCCGCCCTGCCCCGCCTGTTCGAAGCGATGGGCGCAACGCCGGTCTCCATGGCGACACCGGAAACCTATGAAGCGTTGCAACGCGGTATTCTCGATTGCACACCAATCGGCGTGACGCTGGCGCGCGGCTACCGGTTTGAAGAAGTTGCTAAGTATTTCGTCAAATTCCCACTTGGCGCGAACTGGGGCCACTTCATTACGGTGAACCTGGATACCTACAACAATCTGGACGAGGAAACCCGCAAGATCCTGTTCCAACTTGGCCGGGATTACATGGACCATTTTGTAGACGTGCTCTACAAAATGACTGACGACATCAAGGGGGAGTGGAAGTCGAAGGGCATCGAAGTATTGCCGTTCCAAGCAGCGCCAGTCGCCAAGGCGGTGCAGAGCGAAGGCGTGCAGAGTATCCGCAAGCAGTTCGTCGACCGAGCTACTGCCCAGGGCGTCCCGGCCGCGGAATTGGTAAAGTTCTTCGCGTTCGACTGATCGCCTGAGCCTTTTGGTGCAGAGCCCGGCGCCTGACGAAGCGCTGGGCTCTCGCCACTGAAACCCCAAAGGCAGAAACCCCCAAGAACGTCGAGAAACTGCAATGGCCGAAAATTTCGAGCGCCTTTATCAGGCGTACGGGCGCTTTGTCATCCTGATGGGGATGATTGCCGGATTCCTGACGTTTGGAATCATGTGGCTGATCGATGCCAATGCCCTGATGCGCAAATTGTTTAATGAGCCAGTCACTGGCTCACTCGAGATCACCGAAGGGGCGTTGGTGCTAATCATCTTCCTTGGGCTGGCCTTCACCCAACGCCGGCGTGGCCATATCCGCGTTACGCTGTTGACCCGCCATTTCCCGCAAACGGTGCGCCATCTGCTGTATATTGTGGTGCTGCTGGTCGGTGCGGCACTGACCGCATGGTATGCCTGGGCGGCCTATACCTATGCTCTTCGGTCCTACAATATCAATGAATTGGAGTGGGGCGTCGTTACCTTTGTCGTCTGGCCGATCAAGTCGACGATTGCGCTGGGCTGGGGCTTGTTCAGCCTGCAGTTTCTTTTAGATGCGATCCGACACATGTTCGTTGCCGCGGGCCACCTGGAACCCATCGCGGGAGACGAGGTATGAGCGACATTGAAATCGGCCTCCTCGGCATGGCGACGCTGATCGTCTGCATCCTGTCGGGCATGACGGTCATGGTCGCACTGGGGTTGGTCGGAACCGTCGGCCTCACCGTCCTGGCAGGGCCGCAGGGCTCTATCGGCCTGTTGCGGGCCATGTTCTATGACGTGACGCACAGCTTTCACTTCAGCGTCATTCCGATGTTTCTGCTCATGGGCTTTTTCGCCATGCGGGCAGGATTGGGAGAAGACCTGTTCGAAGCCGCAACCCGATGGCTAGGGGGTTTGAGAGGCGGCTTGGCCATCGCGACGACCGGCGGCGCAGCGGCATTCGGTGCGGCCTCCGGCTCCAGCATTGGCACGACCACGCTCTTCACCAAGCTGGCTCTGCCGCAGATGCTAGCGCGTGGTTATGACAAGCGCCTGGCGTCGGCCTCTATCGCCATCTCCGGCACGCTGGCCGTGATGATCCCGCCGTCGGCGCTGATTGTGGTCTATGGCATTCTGACGGAATCCAGCATTGGTGCACTGCTGATCGCAGGTATTTTACCTGGGTTTCTGTTTGCCTTCATGCTGTGCCTGGCAACATCGCTCTGGGTGCGCGTTAATCCGGCGCTTGCGCCAACGATCCCGAACACCTCGACCTGGGGCCAAAAATTCTGGTCGCTCCGCCTCGCCGGTCCGTTGGCCCTCGTTATCATCGCCATTATCGGCGGCCTTTATTTGGGCGTCTTTACGCCGACGGAGGCTGGCGCGATTGGTGCGTTGGTGACGTTCGGCATGGCCGTGATCCGGCAGAGAGGTATTCGTGGCGTTCAGGTTGGCGCGGTCGTCGGCGACACCGTGCAGACGACGGCCATGATCTTCGGCATCATTCTGTCGGCGTTGGCTTTTTCCAAGTTTCTGGCGCTTAGCGGGCTTGCCGGATACATCGGTGACTTTCTGTCCAACGCTGATGTCAACCGCTGGGTCATCGTGGGCTTGGTAACACTGATCTATCTGGTGCTGGGCATGATGATGGACGCGCCGCCGCTGCTGGCGATCAGCCTGCCGATCACGCACCCGGTGATGATGAACCTGGGCTTCGATCCGGTCTGGTTCGGCATTTACGTGGTGCTGCTCTGCGAGATCGGTGCGATCACGCCCCCGGTGGGTATCAACTGCTTCGTTGTGCAAGGCGCCTCGGACGGGTTAGTGGAGCTGGAGGATGTATTCAAAGGCCTGCTGCCTTATCTGGCGGCTGGCGTGCTGATGCTGATCATCCTGTGCGTATTCCCGGAGTTGGCGCTGTATCTGCCCAGCACCATGGTCAATTAGAGGAAGCGAAACAATGGCGATGCAGTACGGCATCATGATGCGCGGCCAGTTCCCGAAAGAGGATAACGTCGCCCACCATTTTCAGCAGATGCTGGAGCAGGCGCGGCTGGCGGAAAAGCTGGGTTTCCACTCGATCACCAAGGGCTCGCACTACTCAACGCATCCGTTGCAGGATTTGCAGCAGGTGCCCTTCCTCAGCCGGATTGCGGCGGAGGCTCCCAGCCTGCGCCTCAACACCGGCGTGCTGCTATTGCCCTTGCACAAGCCATTGGACGTGGCGGAGCAAGTGGGCACGCTCGACATTATCACCAACGGCAAGGTCATCTTCGGCTGCGGCGTCGGCTATCGCGATGTGGAGTTTGAGGCGTTCGGCACCTCCAAGCGAGCGCGTGCCGGGCGGTTTGAGGAAAACCTGACCGCGATCAAACGGCTGTGGACGGAGGAAACCGTCACGATCAAAGGCTCTCACTTCAATCTGGTGGATGCGGCGTGCTCGTCCAAGCCGGTGCAAGACCCGCATCCGCCGATCTGGATTGGTGGCAGCGCCGATGTGGTGATCGACCGGGCGGCGCGTATGGGCACCTGCTGGTATGTTGGCCCGAACGACCGGCTCGATGAGATCGAGCCTCAGGTTGAGACCTACAAGCGCGCGCTGGATGCCCACGGCAAGCCCTTCCCAGCCGAATTCCCGCTGCGCCGCGAAGTGTTCGTCGCACCGACGCGAGAGGAGGCCTTCCGGCTTTGCAAAGACCCGGTGATGACCAAATACGCCGCCTATCACGCCTGGGGCCTGGGCCGCTCACGCCCGGATAACAAGGACGAGCTGGGCCAACCGTTCGAGGAGTTGATGGCCGACCGCTTCTTCATCGGCTCCCCCGATGACGTGGCGGAGCAGATCATCAAGTTCAACAAGCGCATCGGCATGAACCACATCGTCATGAGCATGCACTGGCCGGGCCTGGAGATCGCTCGCTCCATGGAAGCGATGCAGCTGTTTGCAGAAGAGGTGATGCCCCGCGTCGCCCAGGGGCTATAACACCATGCGCCTCTCGGTCGCCGAGGCCCGGCATCTGGCCGAGCAGACTTTCGCCGCCTGTGGCCATGATGCGAAGGAAGCCGCTGCCATCGCTGACCATGTGCTGGATTGTGAGTTGCGCGGCCTCAGCTATGGCGGCCTGCCGCGGGCGCTAAGCGTGTTTGAACGCATGACCGCGCCGTCTTTCAGACGCGGCAATATCCATGTGGCGCACGAAACGCCGCTCTCCGCCCTGGTCGATGGCGAGGGCAACATTGGCTATCTGGTGGCCTTACGCGCGGCGGAGCTCTGCATCGAGAAAGCGTCGGCGCTTGGTATGGCCATCGTCGGCGCTCGCGACACGTGGCACACCGGCATGCTGTCCTACTATGCGGAGAAAGCGGCCAGGGCCGGCCTAGTCTCTATGATCGCCTCCAACGCCTCCCCCACCGTGGCACCCCATGGTGGCACCGAGGGGCGGTTTGGCACCAACCCCATCGCCTTCGGCTTTCCGTCTGAGGAGGAGCCGGTGGTTTGGGACATTGGCACATCCGCGCTGATGCATGGCGAGGTTGTGCTTGCAGGCCGGCTGGGCAAGGAATTGCCAGAAGGCTCAGCCTTTGATGGCGAGGGTCAGCCGACCCGCGACCCGGCGAAAGCGCTGCAAGGCGCGATAGCCGCGTGGGGCGGGCACAAGGGCTCTGGCTTGGCTGTCGTGGTGCAGATGCTGGGCATGCTCTGTAACGTGGCACCAATGCCGCAAGGTATGTTCGGCTATGGCTGCCTGTTCGTCATGATGAAGCCTGACCTATTGATGCCCGCAGAGGAATACCGCGCCAACGTCTCCGAATACGCCCGCCTGATCCGCTCCACTCAGCCCGTGCCCGGTGGCCAGTCGGTGCGCATGCCTTACGACCGGTCGCTGGCAGAACGGCGGCGACGGTTGGCTGAAGATGAAATTGAAGTGCCAGATGTGGTGGTTGAGGGGCTAAGAGCTATCGCAGCTGCCAATGCGACCACTGCCCCATAGCCCGGCGGCTTATCCTGAAGCGTTTGGCGCTGGTCGCCAGTCCGAAATCGCCTTAGAAACTCGCAGTTTGATCGCTCCCGTACGACCGACACCCCGATCACAGAGGCGCGCAACCATGGCGCTAGCGGTCTTTACCGGGCCCGAAGCTCGTTTAATCTCGTGGAGCCCGTCTCAAAATTGCTGGCGATCAGGCCTTATGGCCTTGCCGTCCCACAACACCAACGGTCCAAGGTTAACCCAAACGCTGCCTACTAGATCAGCGTGCGACGGGTTATGGAAGGAAAGATCATGTTCAAGCTAAGCCCGGACGACATCACCGCCATCGGCAGCGGGATGCAGCGCCCGGAATGTGTGTTGGCGACCAAGTCTGGCGACCTGTTCTGCTCGGACAGCCGAGGTGGCTACAACATCATCAAACCAGACGGCCAGAGCCGTTTTGTGCAGGCCGTAGGCGCGCCTGCGGATTTCATGCCGAACGGCATCGCGCTTTTGCCAGGCCGTGATGTGCTGGCGGCGAACTTAGCCGACAGCAGCGGCATCTGGCGGATCAAGCCGGATGGCCAGGCCAGCCTATTCCTGGACGCGGTGGATGGCGTGGCCCTGCCGCCCGTTAATTTCGTCGGGCTGGACGCCAAGGGCCGCATCTGGATTTCCGTCTCAACCCGCGTGACGCCCAGGCATCCGGCTTTCAAGAAAGGCTGGGCGGATGGTTTCGTCGCCGTGCATGACCAAGGTACAACACGCCTCGTCGCCGACGGCATCGCTTTCACCAACGAGGCCATCGTCGATCCCACCGGCGAGTGGCTCTACGTCAACGAAACCATCGGCCAATGCACCTCCCGCTACCCCATCAAAGCAGATGCCTCATTGGGGCCGCGGGAGCTTGTGGCAGAGTACCCAGGCGGGACCTTCCCGGACGGCTTCACCTTCGATGCTGAGGGCGGTATTTGGATTGTCAGCGTCGCGAGCAACCGCATCATTCATGTGGACCGCGACGGCAAGCAGAACATCGTGACCGAAGACGTCGACCCGGTAGAAATAGCAGAGGTACAGGCAGCGCTTGATCGCGGCGATGCAGTGCGGGAGATGATCGAGATCGGCAGTAAGCGCCGATTGCGTAACATCGCCAGCATCGGCTTTGGCGGGCCGGATCTGCACACGGCCTATATGGGTTCACTGGCCCATGATGGCATCCAGACCTTCCGCTCCCCCATCAAAGGCGCGCCGCTGGTTCATTGGGAGTTCTAGCGGCTTTTAAGCCCCAACTCCGCCAGGATCTCGTCCGTGTGCTCACCCAGGTCGGGCGGGTGGGTGCGGACGACGCACGGCGCCTCACGGAATTTCATCGGAAAACCCAACACGGTCATCGACCCGTGCGCCGGGTGTTCGATCTCCAGTGCCATTTCCTGGGATTGCACCTGCGGGTCAGCGAAAAGACTGGCGACGTCGTTGACGCGGCTACACGGCACGCCGCTGACGTTCAGCTTCTCGATCCAATGCGCCGCGCCGGCGGTGGCGAGGCGGTCGACCACTGCCTTGTTCAACCGCTCGCGATTGGCGACACGCTGGTGGTTACTCTGTAAATCCGGATCGCTTTTCAATTCGGGCAGGTCGAGCGCATCCATCAGACGGCCAAAGAACACATTGTCATTGGGCGCGACGGCAATGGGATCGTCCGCCGTATCGAACAGGCCATAGGGGGCAGCGATGGGGTGGTCGTTGCCGGTGCGGGGGGTGACCTGACCGCTGGCGAAGTAGTTGCTGGCCAGATAGGCCTGCAGGCTGATCATGGAATTTGTCAGGCTAACATCCACATGCTCGCCCGCGCCCGCGTTCCGCTCCCGGCGCAGCAGGGCCGCTGTGACGCCAAGTGCGCCATAGATGCCGGTTACCAGGTCACTGATCGGCAGGCCAGAGCGTAACGGCGGGTCGCTTTCTCGGCCATTCGAACTCATGAAACCGCTCATGGCCTGGGCGATGAAGTCAAAGGCCGGCCGGTCGCGGTAGGGGCCGTCGGCGCCAAAGCCGGTCACGGCGCAGGAGATCAGGCCGGGGCGCAATTCCTCCAGCCGTTCCGCGCCAAAGCCCAACCGCTCCATCACGCCAGGCCGAAAATTCTCAACCAGAACGTCCGCACTGCGAATCAGCGCTTCCAGCGTGATCTTGCCTTCCGGGGTTTTCGGATTGAGCACGATGGACCGCTTGTTCCGATTGAAGCCCGCAAAATACCAGCTGAAGCCGTCCACTTGATCGCCTTGAGTGCGCACGGTATCGCCGACTTCGGCCTCCACTTTGATAACGTCTGCGCCCAGATCGCCCAGCATCTGCGTCAGAAATGGGCCGGAAAGGACCCGGGAAAGATCGACTACGCGGTAACCAGCGAGCGGTTGGCCGGACAGATTATCGGTCATAGCGTCCTGTTGGCGAAAGTGAGCGGTTTGCGCTAAACACCATGCAACGAGGAATTTTACAAGCGAGGCTAAGCCATGGACCGGATCGAACTCGTCGAAGTGGGACCGCGGGATGGGCTGCAGAACATCAAGCAATTCGTGCCGACGGAGACGAAAATCCGCCTGATCCATGCGCTGGCTGCTGCGGGCTTCAAGCGGATGGAGATCGGCTCCTTCGTCAGCCCCAAGGCAATCCCCCAGATGCAAGATATGGACGATGTGGTCCGCGGTCTTGGCCCAATGCCTGGCGTTACCGGCGTGGCGTTGGTGCCGAACTCCAAGGGCGCGCGTCGGGCGGCCAACCATGGCGTGACGGACCTGGAGATGGTGATCTCCATGACCGACGGCCACAACAACAGCAATGTTGGCCGACCAACGGCAGACTCAATCGCCGACCTGGATTATCTGCTGAACGATGTCGATCCGGAGCACAAGCTCACACTGCGCATCGGCCTCGCTACTTCTTTTCACTGCCCGTTTGAGGGACTGACACCAGAAAACGTGGTGCTCGCCAACATCGAGAAAATGCTGAGAATCCGACCGGGCCTGGAGTTCGCGCTGTCAGATACGACCGGCATGGCGCTGCCGGTCAAGGTCAAGTCGCTGGCGACCCAGGCGCTGGCGCAGTTTGGTGACGACGCGACCTTCATCTTCCACGGACATGATACCTCTGGCTTTGGCGTCGCCAACATCCTGGCCGGGATGGAGGCAGGATTGCGCAGCTTTGACGTTTCGGTGGCGGGCCTCGGCGGCTGCCCTTACGCGCCCGGCGCCTCAGGCAACATCCCGAGTGAAGACGTGGTCTATCTGATGGATCGCATGGGCATTGAGACCGGCATCGATCTGGAAAAACTGCTGGACGCAAGCGATATCGCCGCCACTATTCCTGGCGCGCTGGAAGCCAGCCACGTACGCAAAATGCCGCGTGAAACGGCACTGGGTCTGGCGCGGGCAGCCTAAAGGCCCGACGCGCACACCAGTCGGCACGAGGTTTCGTCCTACTCGGCGCTCAAGCACTCTGAAGGCGCGCTATAGGCCAATTTTGGTACGGCTAGCGGATTACGCAGATAGGGTCGAACCACTAGTTCAGCCGGATCCCATCAGCTGAGTTGATCGTCACCTCCGGCTTCAGCCACTTTGGCAGTGCATCCGCGGGCCATCCGCATTTGGTGTAGAGCTCCAGGAGGATATCTAAGAGCCTGACTCAAAAGTTCAGTTGCAATAGCAATACCTTGCCAGGCGTCTGG
>Ga0055584_100004725_pt1 | contig 13323 bp, 11 predicted proteins | sample OSDHelmetaG_FD_58716 | JGI IMG/M metagenome (GOLD analysis project Ga0055584, IMG submission 58716) | Pelagic marine sediment microbial communities from the LTER site Helgoland, North Sea, for post-phytoplankton bloom and carbon turnover... | ecosystem: Environmental > Aquatic > Marine >... | reverse complement strand
ACCTTTATGGGGAGAAGGTCAAGAACACTTTGGCTAAACGAAAGAAGTAATGTAAGCAGTATTGTGGGTGAAAAGTTAAGAGATACTTCGATATGTTTAAAAATCATACAAGAACACTTCATTATTCACCTCCATTTTTACTGCCTATAAGTTACTTTAAATTCTACAATTAGTATTTTTTTGTTTTAGTCGTCTATTTATAAACTTTGTAAAAGATGGTTAGCCTAATAATCATAGAGCTGATACTAATTATTATTAGAGAATGTTTGTAATTGACCCTTTTACTTGCTGTATTACATCGGGTTGTTACAATAATATTTTATTACTTCCTTTAAGAGGAGCATTCATCAATGGCGCGTGGCAAGAGTGCAGTACAGAAGGCCTATACACCAAATCAAAAAATTCTGGATCTGTGGCCCGATATTACAGGTAAGGAAATTAATGGTTTAGGCGAAACCGAAGCGGGTCGACCTCGACCGGTTTTTTGGCGCGCTGATGGCACGATTGCCCACACTGACGCGCTATTTTATTTCTACAATAGAGACAAGGATAATCCACGCATTGCTGAGGCACGAACGCGTCGCGAAAAAACGGCTGCGATCCCGGAGAGTAAAATTGCCCCGAAAGCAGTGCAAAAAAATGCTGAAGACTGGGCCGCTGAATTGAAACGCAAGGCGCTGGAGCTGGGCGCGGACGATGTTGGCATTTGCGAATATCGGGAAGAATGGACCTTTGAGGATCGTCCTGTGCCGCAGGGTAAGTATGCTGTAGTTATGGCTTTTGCTCATGATTATCCCAAGTTAAGCACTGCGCCTGACGAAAAAGCCTACATCGAAGTCATGCAGCAATATATGCGGGCTGGAAACACATCGAAATATGTCGCTAACTGGATCCGCGAAAAGGGCCATGTTGCTGAAGCGAAGACAGGCCCCAACACTGAAGACGTGTTAATGATTCCTGCAGCTATCGCGGCAGGTTTAGGTGAATTAGGTAAACATGGTTCGATTATCCACCGTAAATTGGGTGCAAACTTTCGTTTGTCGATGGTGCTGACGGATATTCCTCTAGTTTCTGATGCACCCGATGTTTTCGGCGCTGATGATTTTTGTATGCGATGTCAGGTTTGCTCAAACGCTTGTCCTCCCGATGCTATTTCACACGAGAAGGTGATGGTCCGTGGAGAAGTGAAGTGGTTTGTCGATTTTGACCAATGCGTGCCTTTCTTTATTGATAATAAGACCTGTGGAATTTGCCTGGCAGTCTGCCCCTGGTCACGTCCCGGCATCGCCGATAATCTTATTGTAAAGATGGCTCGAAAACGGGAAATCGCCGCTAAGGATTAGACAGTTTTATTTATTAGTTATTCTGGCTTAGATTTTTATTCAAATGAAGACTACGTTCAGCCAGTTTAAATAAAATAAAACCTACAATGAATATATTTAGTCCAAACCATATTCTCGTGTTCCATCTCATATTTGATTCGTGCGAAACCTTGGTGGTTTGGTAATCTATTAGTAACTTTTGGTTCTTTGCTAATTGTAGAATTTTATACTCAGGAAGTCCCACTATTACGACTTTTTTATCAGGTTCATTAAAGTCTTGAAACCCGTCTGAATTCCCCCCAGTCTTTTTTAAAATTAATAGATTATCCGAATTTCCATTGTAATCACCATTAAAGACATCAACGAGGGTTTGAGGCTTTTTGTAGGCCCAAATAGTTAATTCTTCATTTAAGCGTAGAGTATTTTTAACACGATTATACGCTCTACTATTAAGGTCATCGCCTGAGTTAGCAAAAAATACTCCTGAGTAATCATTCACAGACAATTTTAGCCAATTATAACTACCTGTGTTTCGACGATAGACATGAATCTCTTCTAAATAGGAGAGTTCACTTGTTATTGGGATCAAGTCTCGGAACTCTGGCAAGGGTGATACTTTAAAGTAATTCCATGCAAGCATTGGATATAGAAAAATAAAAAAAAGCACGAGAAGATAGTCGCCAGTTTTGAACATAAGCCAAAAGCTATTTTTTATTATTATGTCGTTTTCAGCGTTCTATATTTCTCTTCGTTTAGATGCTCACTTCCTTTAAGTTCACTCTCAACCACATTAATAACATGTTCTTCAAGTTTCGTCCCATTAGTATCATTCCATTTTTGGAAATAGGAAAAAACGGAAATTGTCGCCATTATTTCAGCACACTCAGCTTGATCAAAATGTGATTTAAGATTATTTCTTAGTTCGTCTGTTACATCGTTTGGAGAAGCGGAGGCAGCAAGTGCGAGATCTAAAGCAGCACGTTCGGCCTCACTGAAAATAGGATTGGTTTTATATTCCCACATATTATTCAGCTTCTCATTTTCGGGAGATAAGTTTCGAGTTGCTTCGTAGGTGTTTGTTTGACAATAAGTACAGCCAACTGCGTAGCTAGTCATATTAGCGATAAGCATTTTCAATTCGATAGGTACACGAGATTCGTGTTTTAACACTGCAAACATCAGATTGAGAGCAGCTTTGCCAATCTCCGGGACGACCATGTGGGCTAATACGCCATTTGGAATATAGTCATATTGAACTTCTTTATAATAAAACTGCTCAGCTAGTTTGTATGCATCTGTCGTTTTATCAATTTCTGGGTTTTCAATTAATGGCATCTGATTTCTCCGTTGCAGTTCAAACTATTCAGTTGGTTTGTTACTTACGCCACAAATCCTGGTAATCGTAATCTGTTTGTAAGGCCAGGTTTAATCGATTATAGGAACCAAAGTCACTGACAAGGTGGACAAGTTGGACGATACCTTTATCCGTTAACTTATGGGATTTTAACTCCTCAATATCTTCGTCGCTCACTGCTTTCGGGTTGACATTTACCTTAAGGGCAAAATTCACGATACAAAAAAGGCGTTTGTCTTCGATACCATCTGCTCCATTTTTTAATAACTCTTCAATGTATGCTTCAGGTGTGTCCAAGCCATGATTTAGAATCGTACAAAATGCACCCGTACAATAGTCACAGCCATTGGCTTTCGATACGAGGATACCAATATGCTGAATTTCCTCCATGCTCATTTCACCCTGTTCCCAAAGGATATTACTTGAGCCTAATTTAGCTTTAAAATATTCAGGGAAATTCATTTCAACATAGAAATGATTTGGTACTTTACCTTCCCAGTCGGTGACTTTATCGAAAATTTGCTGAATGATAGGATCAGTAACGGTTTCTGGTTTTACTAACGGGACTCTTGCCATGGTGTACACTCCATAATGAATTAATGCTCAGATATTTCAATTTTCGCGCAAGCCAGCTTCACACATCAGCGGTAGTACCTTTTCAATAAAATAAGGTAACTCTTCGAGGTAATTTACGAAAGAGGCAGCGATGCCGCTAAAACCAATCTCATGCAGTTTTTGCATGTCGTCGACAATAGTTTGCGGCGAGCCGACTAAAGGAAATGAACCTGCTCCTGCTGCAAAACGCTTACGATATAACTCGTAAGCAGCAGGATCGTGCGAATTAGAGTTTTCTTTTTTCAGGGTCATATGTCTATCAACGGCGATTTTATCTTCATTGGTCACGGCAAACGACTCGTAATAATCTTCAGCCTCGCTCTGTGTGTCACGACAGACCACGTGACAAGCAGTACATGCTTTGATTTCGCGTGACACTTTTAGCGCACGGTTTTGAATATCTGCCATGTGCGTCGCACCTGATTCAAAATCGTCAAATACAGTGAAAATGTAATCGCTGGTGCGAGCAGCAAAGTCGCGACCTGTAGGAGAAAAAGCCGCAGAAAGAATAATCGGTCCAGGCTGCTGCAAAGTAGATGGCTGACCGATTACGCCTTTCAGATCAAAATACTCTCCGGCAAAGTCGAAAGGACCTTCTCCTGTGACGATACGCGAGAAAATCTCATGCCATTCATAACCCAGAGAATAAACGTCATTTAGTTTTTCTATTCCGAACACCGCATACTCTGGTTCGTTCCAACCACAAACTATATTTAAACCCGCTCGACCACCGCTGACATGGTCAATTGTCGAGATTGATTTTGCAGCGAAAACGGGGTGAACAAATGGAGTATGTACTGTTGAAAAGATGGCGATATTTTCGGTAGCTGCAGCCAGCGCCGCGCTATGTGTAAGCGACTCAAAACAGTGTAGGCGTGAATTAGTTTCCCCGCCGAACCCTAACCATCGCGCCAGCGGAAGAAGGAATTCGATACCAGCACGATCCGCTATTTGTGCAACTTGAAGAATATCTTCCCATTTTCCCTCCCATCTTTCCGGCAAGGTAGTTAGTGCAAGTCCACCTGCGGCGTTGGCGGCGAAGACCCCTAATTTCATTTTGTTCGGGCCATGCATTGGGTTATGTTTGAGATTACTCATATGAAATATTTATTAAGTAAAAATTTGAACTTCTTCCTTAACCTACCATCATTGAAAACTCAAAATCTAAAGTGGGTAAGGGTGACTGGATATAAAAGCCCTGGACAAAATCAATACCTGCGTCGTAAAGCAGGCCCACACTGGCTGCATCTTCAACGTATTCGGCGCAACTAAATTTACCGAGACTGCGTGCTCTAGTACCAATGCTTTTAACTCTTTCAAATGCCAATTTATCCTCTCTAACTCGATTTACTATTGAGGCATCTACTGTCAGGTAATCCACGGGGATGTGCTCAAGCAAACGAAAGGGTTTTCGAGTGATACCAAAATGTTCAATAGCGGTTGCACAGTTTAAGCCACGCAGAGCATGCAGCATTGTGCGTGTTGACTTAACTTGACTGGCTGCTGAGCGCTCTCCAATTTCAATTATCAATCGTTCACCTGGTAACTGATATTTTCTGAGGCCGCGAGCCACCGCCAAGGGCACGCGTACGTCGCCTATGGCCTGATCAGAAACCTTAACCAAAAGTCGAGTTTGGCTGCCCTGAGCATGTTGTTCACCTAGCGTGTCGATGGCTTGTTGCACCAACCAAAGATCCAGGTCACCACTGATGCCTGCATTTGCTGCGGCTTCCAGGAATTCTCTTGGAGGTACCATCATGCCGTCTTTACTTTGTAAGCGCATAAATACTTCATAGAGCTCTATCGGAACACCGCGTAAACTGACGATAGGCTGAAATACCAACGATAATCGACCATCTTGCATCGCTGTTTCCAAATCCTGTGCCAGTGCGTTATAGGCTGACTCCTGGTCATCTTCCTCTTCCAACTCAGGCTCAGCACGCACACCAACAACAGACTTGATTTCACTTAAACTTGCTTTAAATGCCCGATCGAGCACAGCACTTGCATCGCTATCTTCATTTAACAGGCCGGTGAGTCCGGCTCCTGCCGAGACCAATACTGATTGCCCATTGACTTCCAGTACTGCACCGCAAATACCGGTTTCAATTGTTCGATATGCTTCTTCAATTACTTTCCAATCACTTGCGTTGATCAATAAGGCAAAATCCTCATCATTAATACGCGCAATGGAACTCGCATCTGGGGCCAGTGTCATGAGCCGCTGAAGTACCAATTCGATGAGAACATCGACTCGAACGGGTCCCAGTTCCTGTTTTAAACTAGAGTAGTCATCAAGATCTACGTAAACAATACCGACTCGTCCTTCCCGTGATTTCTGCGTTGCACAGGCATCTGAAATTAAAGAGAGAAAGTGTTCGCGATTGAGTACGGGGTTTTCAGCAGTTTCTTCAATTTCGTTGTTACTCAGCTTATTAGAGACCACTTCCAGAGGAGACTTAATTTTAGCCTTATTAGTCGAAGTTTTTAAATCAGCGTGAGGAGTCGCACCGCCATTATTTTGAGTTACTTCGTCAGATTGCTGTGTTGACGACTTCAGAAGGGGGCTTGCTACTACCCGAAGGCCTGTTTCTCCCTGAAATATTACGTTAGTGATATCGAGTAACAAATCAAAATGGCCTTGTTTTTGATGGGTGCCCTGTAATTCTATTTGCAGAGCACGAGTCTCATCATCTTGTCCCGGTTCGATTAATGCGCGCAGTTCATCGCGTTCTTCAGGTGATATGCATGTTAACAAGCCATTTCGCCAGGGCGGGTCAAAGTTTTCAACACCGAACAAATCGAGAAAGCCATTATTGGCTGCAATAATTTCGTCCCCGCGTGTGATAGCCAGGCGTTCGCGCGAATGTGCGACTAGCCATTGTAATGATTGCTCTTCTGCGTTCTGATGACGTTGGTAGCGAGATATTCGTCGACGGTTTTCCTGTGAAGATAGCTCTCGTCGTACCGTGTGTTCTAACATTAAGGGCTCATTGCGGGGCACGATATCGACCACACCTGCAGCTAATGCATTATCACGGGCTTCCAGTCCGACGGGATCGTGCGAGTATTCATCAAGTACGATAACAGGGGCATCAATATTATTTGCTTTGAGAATGTCGAGAAGCGCTGTCACTGGTACTTCTATTTGGTCATGAGCAATCAATACCAAATCCAGCGCTGTCTCCGAAAGTTCTTTCTGTACGGCGTTCAAGTCGTTTGCAAATACAGACTTAACTACATAGTTAGATTTTCTTAATGCTTTGACTAGAGCATCAGTTTCTGTCGGGCTTTGGTCAATTACCAATAAACGAACAGGAAAACGTAGTTTCATTATTGCCCCCCCCCCAAGATCAATAGTTCTGGTTAGTAATGACAACAAAGCCGTAGTTTAAGGCTTTGATGCTGCTTAAAAAGTAGTATTCATAGAATCTAATGAACAAAAATATTATGTAAACACTATTACATTCAATGAATGACAGAAGATTATTATTTATTATGCCTGGTGATTATTTTTAGTAATATCTTATCGAACTTTTCGGGTGCAACTTGTGCCACAAAATGGCCGGCATCTGCAATGAGCGTTATATTATCTGGTGAACCCGGTGGCGTTGGTGTTCCATTTATGTGATGTAGTTTTCCATAGAATTTATTTAAACTGACAGGCATATTATCAATATGCCAATACAGTACGCCGGTTAAGGTACTAATGCTTATCTGTTTATCAACTGAAGACATTTGCATTAATATTGACTCGATCAGTTTCGGATCGACTTCATCGCTAAATAACGATCTAACCAGACCATTTAATGTGTCGGAGTAGTTATCTTTGAAGGGTTGCATTAACTCCTTAATACCCTGTTCTGAATCTGGATAGGGGAATGGAGTATAGAAGGTATCAACTGCAACAATATCCAATAGCTTCTCATCAAGAACTTTTGCTGCTTCAATCGCAATAGCACCACCTAATGAATGCCCAATCAGAACAATATTATTATCTCCAACAGCATTCACAACCGTTATAACATCTTCAGCGAATGACTTAATTGAATAGTTTTCACGATCACTCTCGGATAAGCCATGACCTGCCAAGTCAAGCCAGACAATTTTGTATCTATCTGAAAATGACTCTAATTGGTGCTTCCAGAAGGTATGGTTACAGGTCCAGCCATGAATAAAAAAGAGAGTGGTCTGACCCGTACCGCTAATGCCGTATGAGATGAGGTTGCCATCTGCAGAATTCGTTGTAAGTATTTTGCTCATGATTTCTTATTTAATCCGGTACTAGCAGGTTTGTCAGGCTTGATACATGATCTAACTCTTCGAGATGGTTAACGGTATCAACGACCTTATCAATTTTATCCTGTGGTAATACCTGTTTGGCGAGCTGACGGAATTTTTCTTCAATTTCATTTTTTCCTAAATCAGGTTTATCTCGCGCAAATTCAGCATTCTCATGAAGTTCGCGGCCATCTTTCAGTTTGATATAGATGTCAAAGCACATACGGCCTTCATTGAACCAGGCCAACTCGGCTTTTTCATCAGCTTCGATTTTAATTTTCCCAAGCATCTCTCCCACATCAGAAGACGATATACGTTTCTCGCTATACATTGCCGGTAGTAGTTCGTCACCGAGCAAAGTTGTCGCGATTGTATATGGCAATGAAAACATGGCATCGACTTCACCTGCCGGCTTGTAATCGGCTATCCTCTCCGCTCCGAGCCCTTTAACTCGAACAGAGTCAACATCATCAGCCGTGAAATTATGTTCGGATTGCATCTTGAGTAATCCTATATGTACGGGGTGATTCCAGGCAATTGATGGGTGCACCTTAAACTCAGTTTCCAGAATGTAATGAGTCTGACCAATATTGTTGATCATAACGTCATGATCACAACGATCAGAGCCTGCCATTATCCAGAAGCCTTCATCACCATCGAGAATGCCATGACCACCTCGAAACCCTTCTTTTGCCGAGATAGCTGCAAAGGTGCCGCCCAAGGCCATCCAACCCCAACCAAGTTTCGCTTCTCGCATCGGGCGAGTATCTTCAACAACACCAAAATATTTATAGGCCGAAGGCACGGTTGCATAGGTTCCTGCAATTCCCATTGCTACTTCAGTTTCATCTGCGTTAAGGCCAAGTAAGTGCGAGGCTGCAATACAGGGTGCGAAAGGAGTGTATTGTTGGCCCCAGACTTTAGCGCCGCGTTCAGCGCTTGGTTGCATTGAATTGCCTATACGCGTACCAATTTCATAGCCTCGTTCAATTGCAATAATAAGATCACGCCCGTTCGCATTCACTAGCTCCCCCACCGCCATGGCAGCTGGAATGGTAACCGGACCGGCATGTATGCAATAACAAACGACATCTTCATAATCGAGTGCGAAAGCCAGCGAAGCATTGGCATAAGTTGCCATTGCTGTTGACACTTTAGTGCCATCACCCAATAGGGTGGCTTCAGCGATACCCCCACCGGTTTGTTTTGCCAGGTTTATATGCATTTGGCCTACACGTGTTTCTATGCCGCCCATGGCAGCACCAAGAATATTTAGAATGCAAATTTTAGTGTGCGCAACCACTTCATCAGGCAGATCATTGAAAGTGCCTGACGCCGCATATTCTGCTAGTGCTTTTGTTACTGACATATAATTATCATCCTGCTGGTTATTTTATTCTTTTGGCTTCTGACTTAGATTAGAATTCATTGGTCTTTATACATATCACTGATACACGGGAATATGATTGAGACAATGATTTTAAACATTTAAACACCATAGCTAAAACACTTGTCAATATCTAGCATAAAGATCTGAATTTATGCAGGAAATAGCTATTATTAAGTTGAGTTCTTTTAGATAAAAATCACTCAGTTCGCGACGAGTTATTTTTCTGTATAACTTAAGAGATAAATTACTCCAATGATTGGAATATAAAATGAATAATGGGAAAGTGTTTTTGTGTGGTGGTGCTGCTGGCTCGCAAGGCAGCGCTTTGTCTGAGCAGCTTATGAAAGCGGATTATTCTGTTTCAACGATTGCCAGAAGTAAGGACAAATGTGACTATCTTATTAGTCAAGGTATTGATGCTCAGCCAGGAGATTTAGGAGAGCTTGAATCTCTAAAAACAGCAGCTAAAGGGGCTGATTATCTTGTGTTTCTACTGCCTCTAGAGAGGGATAAAAATAAGCTTACTTTATATACAAAAAACGTAATCGATGTGTGCAACTCGGCAAATATTAAAAACATGGTTTTTAATACCAGCTCAAGAGTGTCTGAACTAGAAAATAAGGTGCCGGGGTTTGCTGAAAAACGCATGGTTGAAGCGCAACTTCGAGACAGTGGAATTCCCTTTATTTGTCTTCGTCCCACCATTTATATGGAAAATTACAAGGCGCCCTGGTCGATGGCAGATATCAATGATCATTCCTGTCTTAAATACCCGATAGCTGAAGATATAAAGGTCATGTGGAATAGCGCGGATGATGTTGCGCGTTATGTAATTGCGGCTCTGGAAAAATCTGAACTTGTTGGTAAAGTATTTGAGATCGGTGGTGTTAAGGCTGTAAACGGTAAGGAAATCGCAGCGCAGTTTTCTACTGCTCTGGGTCGAGAGGTCACTTATAAAGGAATAACTCCATCAGCATTTGCTAATAGCCTCATCCCTTTTCTGGGAGAAACACATTCAATGGGTATGGTGAGTTATTACGAATTCGTCAATGCTCATCCAGAAAACTGGGGCGAGGTGAGCAGTGATATAGAACTGCTGGCTTATGAGCCCCAGGATAGTTTTGAAAAATGGGTGCGTCGTTTGATTCCAGATGTATTCAGATAAATCTCAAATCACTCAGCTTTAATATTTCGTGCTATTTCTTCATTGGCTGATATTCAATCTAGTCATCAGATTCGTCGTTTAAACCCTCAGGGTTTAGTTTATCTTGAGTTTGTGAATCAAAATCACTTGCATCGTGACGTTCATGTAGCTGCTCTTCGAGTGGACCCCAGGTTTTGTTAACCATTTTCCCACGTTGCACGGCTGGTCTTTGTTTGATTTCATTTGCCCATCGGTTTAGGTGTTTGTAGGATGAGGCGTCGAGAAACTCTGCAGCTTCGTAAAGCGTATTGAAACAAAGGACTCCATACCAGGGCCAGATAGCGATGTCTGCAATTGTGTATTCATCTCCACTGAAGTATTGATTTTCAGCCAGGTGACGATCGAGGACATCCATTTGGCGTTTTACTTCCATAGTGAACCTGTTTATTGGATATTCCATTTTGTAGGGTGCGTAAGCGTAAAAATGACCAAAGCCCCCTCCAAGATAGGGGCCGCTACCCATCTGCCAGAACAACCAGGATAAGCATTCAGCCCGCGTAATTGAGTCTTGAGGCAGAAGCACGTTAAACTTTTCAGCTAGATACATAAGGATAGCGGCCGATTCAAATACGCGAACCGGTTTTTCAGCGCTGTGATCTGCTAAGGCTGGAATTTTAGAGTTTGGATTAATTTCAACAAAGCCACTGCCAAACTGGTCACCGTCATTAATTTTAATTAAATGTGCATCATATTCTGCCTCTTTAAATCCCAGTGCGAGAAGCTCCTCCAGCATGATTGTGACTTTTACGCCATTTGGTGTGGCGAGCGAGTATAATTGCAGAGGATGTTTACCGACCGGTAATTCTTTATCATGTGTTGCACCGGCAATCGGCCGATTGATATTCGCAAATTTTCCGCCATTTTCGGCGTCCCATTTCCACACCTTCGGTGGAGTATATGATGACTCGTCATTCATTATTAATTAACCTTACCTAGTTTTATTTCTGATTTTAAAGCGCAATGACGTGATTATCCCGAAACTGCAGCTAAGGGAGCGTTAGCGCCTACTTTCCAGAGCCGATCATATATGGCTTGATGATAAAAAGGTACTCATCGTGAAAAACAGGCTTTCGTCGCAAAATCCCATCAACTTAACGCAGAAAATACCTTATTGGCTTCGCTTCGTCTCATACTGGGGAAAACTACCCTATAGGCTCTGGAGAATGTGATGAAGATACGTGCGATTGTATTGTTGATGACGCTGGTTTTGGGAAATATTGCCCATGCAGAAAACCTAACTCAGGAGAATGTAAAAAAGGCGAAAGGCATAATTGATGAAGCAGTCGCTGCTTATGGAGGAAAGAAACTACTTTCATCGATGAATACCGTCATCATTGAAAACGAGACTATTAACATTGCCAGCGGACAGAGCTTGAAACCTGAACCACCGTGGGATAGAAATCCATCCACCGGGATTAGTGCTGTCGATTTTAAAAATAAAATATTTGTCACTCGTAATCATGGCACAGCGGTTGGCTTTGTATTTGATAATGGCACCATCATAAATGCTGAAAAAAGTGCACAGCTGGATTTTCGTGCAGGCACCGTGGCAGCGATAACCGCGCCAGATTTCGATACCTCCTCCGGACCATTTATGCGAGTGACTCCTGCGCTTCTGGTTCGCCAACTACATGACAGGTCTCAAAATGCCTACTATCTGGGTGAGACAAATATTGAAGGACAAGACTATGATGTTGTCGGTTTTTCAATGGCGGTTGGACCGGCCCTGAGTCTTTACTTTGAGAGAGAAAGTCGATTATTACGTCGCAGTGAAAGAGTCTTACAGGACTTTGGCCTGGTTGAGTACAGGTTTAATAACTATGAAAAAGTCAGCAATATTCCTTTCAATAAGGAATTTGCACTTTACCTGAATGGTGATCTGAATATTGAACGCAAAAACCTGAAAACGCAGGTCAATGTCAGCATCGATGACCTGACCCTTGTCGACCCAAAACTGACAAAGATTGAGGCTATTGTGCCAGATGAGTTAAGTCGACAGGAAGTAGCCAAAGGTATCTACCATATAGGAGGGAATGGTACCTATGCGATGTTCATTGAAATGCAGGATTACGTGATTGCGGTTGGAGGAACCTCGGGTAGCTCTCAGCGTATAGAAAAATTACGCGAGGTGATCCCTGAAAAACCAATAAAATATGGTGTTATCACACATCATCATTTCGACCACGTTATAGCAGTTTCAGCATATGAAGCAGAAGGTGCTACGGTGTTAGCTTCTACTGCACATCGCGCTGTTGTTAAGAAAGCTGCGAAGGATGCTGACAATTTGAAGTTAAAAACAGTTGGGGACAAAAAGGTTCTTAAAGACAAATCTCGGAGGGTTGAAATCATAGATATCGGACCAACAGCGCATACCGAACACTTATTGGTGGCGTATCTACCTGAGGAAGGTATTTTGTTTGAAGCAGATCACTTCAGCATGCCACAGGCTGGCCCGGTGGCTCCTGCAGTGCCGTCAACTATAACGTTTGCCTCAGCATTGAAAAAACATAGGATAAAAGCCAAAAAGTTTCTTTCGGCACATAGCCCAAGAGTTGGAACGCAGGAAGATTTGCATGAAGCGATCACTAAAGAATTATGGGGCAATAAAAGCGATTAACTCGGATAGCAAGGGTTACAGGTAACTACTCATGCAGAATTGTAGCTCCTTGCTATTTCAATCTATGGGATATTAATAACGACAACATAGATAATCAGGATTCAATCCATTTCAAAGCATCTTCTAAAGAAAAATAAGCACGTGCATTTAAGCCTCTGCCTTGTGCAACAAACTGAGACGAGTAATTTAATAACTCGTGTGGATAAACATAGGCATATTTAACTACATCATCCTTTAATATTTCCGATGCATATTTGGCAAATTCAATTTTGTCAGCATCTGAAAACGTACCAGCAGCATCATTCACATCAATTACGACTTTGTGGATATCTTTATCTCTACATTTGAGCAGAGTCTCGTCAGTAATTTTCTTGAAATAGGAAAGACTAAGCGGTCCTTTGACCATAATTGACAAATAATCGGCAATTTCGAGAATATCGTGTGTAGCCATTAAATTGTGTTTCTTCCTGGTTATTTGAGATCGGGATTCTGAGCCAGTCAAGTTTAAGTCAAATTTCAAATCTATCAAGGTAAGTAAGG
>Ga0055584_100004724_pt1 | contig 13323 bp, 16 predicted proteins | sample OSDHelmetaG_FD_58716 | JGI IMG/M metagenome (GOLD analysis project Ga0055584, IMG submission 58716) | Pelagic marine sediment microbial communities from the LTER site Helgoland, North Sea, for post-phytoplankton bloom and carbon turnover... | ecosystem: Environmental > Aquatic > Marine >... | reverse complement strand
AATGCTAATAACGAAACAAAGTAATAATGGTTTAAATACCAGGATTTCTCTATCAATTCTAAATATGTAAATATTACAAAAAAAGAAATTGCAGAAAAACGATAAAAGAGACCTAGAGCAATACAAAAGGCAAAAAATGCAGAACATGCTACGAATACATACATAGTTTGAATACCAAAAACTGGAATCCAATAAAAAAAATTATATGTAAAATGAAATTCAGGAAGAATAAAACAATCTACAACCCAGCCTTTATAAATAAAACGGAGTTGAGAAAAACACATAATACACCCAAAAACTATTCTAAAAACAATTAAAGGAACTATAGAATGTAGTTCCTTTAATTGTTTTGATAATTTCTTAGTCACCATCATTTGCACTAAATGTAATAGTTGCCCCTAATGCACTTGCTAAATCTAATTTAACAAGGTTTAATAATTCAACAAAAGACAATCTTAGTTCCTCCACTCCTTGTGGATTTGTAGAAATTTCATTAGCTAACGAACCTTTAATAGCTTCTAATTTTTCTTGACAGTCAAGAATTGATGTATTGATTTCTGTTATTAAAACTTCGTTCCCTACTAGTTCTAGAAAATTATCAAAACCAAAACGCAAAGGTGTATTTGCAAAATCACCTGAAAAACACCTGTCTATTGCTAATAAGTTTTGTGCTATAATTTCTTTAGAATAATTACTATAAGGAGCCTCTACCAAATCAGTACCTTCTAATGGCTTGCCAATTTTATTTATGATAATCTCTTCTATTAAAACAACAATAGCATTAACTACTTCATTTTGACTTCCTCCTAAACCAGAATCTAAAGATGTTTTAAAAGACTGTTCATATTCTTCCCAAATTGATATAAAAAACGAAAAGCGTTCTTTAACATTTGCACAAGCAGCGAATAAATAATCTAATCTCTTTGATGCGTTTTCATTAGTTGTAAAGCTTTCTAAAACAGCTTCATTACCTTCATTTGAAAACAACAAATATTCTATTGCCGAAATCCCTTTAACATCGGCTCCTTTAGAACTCAAATACGACAACCCTATACTAACCTCATCATTTATATTTTCTTCTATTTTTTGAACATCTGTAGGCCAATAATTCAGCTCTTGCAAAACTAAACTTTTAGTTATATCTCCTAAATCGTATAATTCTATAATTTTATAATTTTGAACAATACCTATCCATTTATTTTGGGCATTTAACAAATTACTTGATGTGGGAGAGTTTTTTAATATTTCTACCAAAGAAATCAGCTCATCAATTTGAGTAGTTAGCTTATTGTTTAAAACATTTACTTCATTATCATAAATATTAATAAGCTGAGTATTCTTATAATAATTATTATCTGAAGAAAACTTAACATCCTCATTATCGCTGCAACTTAGATATGTAAATATTGAAACAACACTTAACAGGGCGAAAACAATTTTTTTAATATTTTTTTTCATTTACAAGGAATTTATAAAACCAATAACTTTAGTTCTTTCTTCAACATTTAAATCCATGAAAGCTAACTTAGAAGCCTCCGCTTCTCCTCCGTGCCATAATATAGCTTCTTCTACGTTACGCGCTCTGCCATCATGTAATAAACGCGTATGCCCATTAACAGTTTCAATAAGTCCTATTCCCCATAATGGTGCAGTACGCCACTCGTTTCCGTTGGCATCAAAATCAGGTGTATTATCAGCTAAACCATCACCCATATCATGTAATAATAAATCAGTAAAAGGATGAATATCTTGATTTTCCATTGCTGCTATTGAATAACTACCTGTTGTAATATTGGGGATATGACATGCTATACAATTTACTTTTTCAAATAAACTTTCCCCTTCTAATACATCTTCATCAAAATTGTTACGTTTACCAGGAACAGCTAATGTTGCTGAATATAAGGTTACCAAATCTAAATTACTATCTGTTAATTCGTAATCGCCATCTCCGTTTCCGTTAACCATTTGATCACAATCAATTCCAGTAGGACAATTTTCATCTGGAAACAATGACGAGGTTATTCCTAGATCTCCTAAGAATGCACCAGCAACTTGTTGCCTTAAACTAGGTTGATTACTTTTCCATCCAAATCGTCCTAAAACTTTACTATTCGAAGCAACATAGTATACATAGTTTGGTTTTCCTGAAATACCATCATTATTACTATCAAATTCATCGGCGTAATTCACTATAGTTTCATCTTCTATAGCATCTAACAAACCAAGTCCTACCATTTGGTTTGCAACTCTAGGCGACACCTGTAATTCAGGAGACATTTCTCCGTATTTTAAATCTGTAAAACTATAATTAGGATCCTGAAGTTCTACTTTAGTACCATCGGGATAAACCACCTCGATTGGTGAGTAATTTATGTTAATAGTTCCTTCTGCATCTACTCCTCCTATTGCAAAATCTTGTAATTGTCCTCCATAATTAGGATCTGGTAAATTGCGACCATATTCATCAACTCCTGGCACACTTAGCCTGAATAATAATCCGGCTGAAATTTCTCCAGTAAATTCCTGAGGTCTACCTCTACCATCTTTAAAATGACAACCCGAACATGCTCTAGCATTAAACAATGGACCTAAACCATCTACAGCAGTTGTGGAAGCTGGAGCTGTAACCCAACTTTGGTTAAATAATGAATTTCCTGTAAAAAAGAAAAAGGCACTTTCACTGTCCAAATTAGGGGCCTGAAAACCATATGCATTTTCAGAACTATCGAAAATTGTTGTTTCTCCTCCAAGATAAGGTGTTGTTATATTTTCACTAACAACAACCTCATAATCACCATCATCATCACTGTTACAGCTTATTATACCGCTCAACAATAAAGAAAAAAATATTACTTTTTTCATCTTTAAACCTTTTTTTATTAAACAAAAAAATCAGAACCCTAAAATTTAGGATCCTGTTTTTTTACTTGCAAATATAATCTAATAATTACTCTGGTAATTCTGAAGAAACTGTAATTCCTAAAGCTCCAGCTCCAGCAACAATTGCATCTCCTAAAATTACTAATTCGTTAAATGCCTCTAAAACAACAGGTCTTGTAGACTCATCCGAAATAGCAAAATCAAATGGAGTTGCCGTTGCTTCCATTGCTATTTCTGCATTTAATAATGCGGCAGTAAGTTCAGCTCCTACTACAGCATCTTCATTAGTTATTAAATCTTCTAAAGAATCTCCAGAAACATTACCGTAACTACCTCTTAAAACATTAGCAATCCCTTTTAAGTTTAAACGAATATCTCTGTCTGTATTATCACTAAAACATGAGTGTTCATTTTCTTGATCCACAAGGTTGTAAGCTACAGAAATACGTTCTCCTCCTAGTTCTCCACTAGCAAAAGTAGCAATTCCTGAAAGCACATTCCCTATAGCAACATCTTCTTCTAATTCTGAAAATTCAACATAATAATCTCCTCCTACAGCCCACTCGTTAAGCATTAACTGTAAGTGATCTATTAATAATTCTGAACATGCAATTAAATAATCTCCTCTTCTTTCTTGGTTTTCATTAGTTCCTTCATCACCTGTAACATAATCAGTATAAGCACGTAATCCAGATTGTTTTTCTGAAGCATCAGTTAAATCTTGTCCCCACAACAAAAATTCAATTGCATGGTATCCTATACTTACACTTTTTTCATTTACAGCTTCATTTAAGCTTTCTAAAAGCTCTTTTGATATTGTTGGGTAATCTGCTGTATTATTTATAATTCCATTTGAATATGTTGCATTATCTGTGTCGTTATTCACATAATCAATATAATTCTCATCAATTGGCCATGCGTTTAGTAAACCTTCTGGTCCGTCCTCATCATCAATTGGTCCATTAGAGAAACGAAATGCTTCAGTTTGTCCGTAAGATTCTCGCGCAACTAACCAAGCTCCTTTTGCTGCTTCAAAAGTTGCTTCTGTAGGCAATGCTACTAGAGCCTCTAAGGCAACTTGTAATAATTGTGCATCATTGTAAGCATCTTGGTAATTTGCTAAAACTAATTCTGAATAATTAGAAACTACAGCTTCTTTACTTATATCTGAATCTCCACCTGAAGCTACAGAATCATCAGAATCAGAACAAGCCACAACACCCACAAATGCTAACCCTAAAAACCACACTTTCAACAACTCTCTTTTCATCTTATTTAGATTTAATACGAATAAACTTATTTTAAGTGGCAAATATAAAACGTGGAATCAATCTAAACAAGATTATTTTAAATAAATCTAAATAATTTTTATTTACGAAAATAGATTCTATATTTGATTTCTATTTAGAATCATTTTAAATAAAATATATGTGCAAAAACACCATAAAAATTAAGCAAACTAAAAATGGCATTTTAACAAAATGTAATAGCTGCAATTTATACAATCTTACTTTCAATAATATATTGTTTGAATTTACTAAAACTGAATTTGAAAGTTTTAAAAACTACATTAACAATCTTGAAATTGAATATTGGGAAGACAAGTATTGCAAAAAAAATATTTCTAGAAAAATACCTATACACACTGTTCAACAAAATTTATTATTAATCTTTTCCTATAATGAAATAAATGACTTAAAAAGTTTAATACAAGAAAGCACTAGCAACAATTACAAGCTTATTTCTTTAAAAAGAATAGATTATAAAATTAATCTAAACTAACAAATATGAAAGATGTAAATACAATATATTCAAATGGTTATGGAATTTCTTTTAAATGGAATAAAACAATATCAAAAAATAATCTAAAAACACAATTAGTTTTCCGCAACACAGGTATGTTACTTAATGAAAAGGAATTATTTCAATTTTCAGTGTTAATACAAAAAGCCATTAATAATTCTTTAGACTGTAATAATTGCTCCCTAAATAAAAAATGTAAATCCATATTACTTGAAACACCTAGCGAACAAATTAATTTTGCAGTAAATTATAAAGAATTACAAAATATTGCGGATCTAGTAAATGGAACAATTTTTAATTTAAACCTAACAAAAATGCTATCTAGCTTAGATATAACAAAAAAATAGCAGTTAATTAAGTTCATTTTTTTTATTTATACTTACTGTTATCATCTTTTAATTTACGGCATTGATAAATGCTACAAAATAGAGTTAAACTTTTACATGATATTATTATCGCCCAGCAATCTATTTACTTGGACTTCAAAAATAATCCCATTCACTAAATCTTCTAAATCTTCGATTACCCTAGGCGTGGCTTTAAATTTAACTTCAGCATAAGCTGTATCGCATTTAATTATCTTATAAGCGCCCTCTTGTTCACAGTTAGCGCAATTACAACCTTTTTGAGCAGATTTCACAACAGTTAAAAAAGATTCAACCTCGCACATATCCATCAATATAGCAATATCACCTAATTGCAATTGAATTTTACTAAATGGATCATCTATACTACTTTTTAAAGCGTAAGCGGCCCCGGTATTGTTCTGATATATTGGTTCTAAAAAATGCATTTTTTATAAATTGTTTTTCAAATATATAAATTATTTTTATTTAGAATTAATAAAAATAGATTATTTTTGACAAATAATATTTTAAAATTAAATCATGGAAAAAATAGGTTTATTTTACGGCTCAGATACAGGTTGCACCGATGATATTACTAAAGATCTATCTTTAATTTGGGGAGAAGAAGATCTAGATATTATTGAAATTGGAGATGCTACTAAAGAAGATTTTGAACAATATAATGTATTACTTCTAGGTCTTTCTACTTGGTACGATGGCGACCTACAAAGTGATTGGGAATCTTTTTTTGACGACTTTAAGGAAATTAATTTTACAGATAAAATTATTGCTATATATGGCTTAGGTGATCAAATAGGTTATGGTGAATATTTTATTGATGGCGTTGGTATTCTAGCAGAAGTAATTATTGAAAATGGAGGTACTGTAATTGGAAAATGGCCAATAGAAGGCTACCGCTTTACAGACTCTGTAGCTATAATAAAAGGTGATGAAAATTATTTTTACGGACTTGCTATTGATAACGATAACGAATCTCAACTTAACGATGAACGTTTAAACATATGGGTTGACCAAGTTAAGCTAGAATTGAAAGAGTATAATATTGTATAAAAGTTATTAGTGATATTTTGAAAATAATACGGTTGCCCTGTTATGCGCCGATTCAAAAGGCATTGGTTTTACAGTACTTTTTGCTTTAAGCGAAGTAAAATAAGAAAGCATTTGTTCGGTAGGCATATTACCAACAAGTGCATTCCCTGCCATAGGACAACCACCATAACCTTGGATTGCTCCATCAAAGCGCCTACACCCTGCCTGGTATGCTGAATCTAACTTTTCAAACCAAGTAGCTTTAGTTGTATGCAAATGAGCTCCAAATTCAACATTAGGATAAAGGGGAATTAATGTTGAAAATAATTGCGAAATTGTTTCAGGCGTAGAAGTGCCTACTGTATCGCTTAGCGAAATTATATTCACTCCCATTTTAATTAATTTACTTACCCAACTACTTACAATTTCAGGGCTCCAAGGTTCTCCGTAAGGGTTACCAAACCCCATACTTAAATAAACCACCACTTGCTTATTTGCTTTCGCTGAAATATCCAATATAACTTTGAGCACCTCTATAGACTCTTCAATTGTCTTATGCGTATTACGCATTTGAAAAGATTCTGAAATTGAAAAAGGAAAACCAATATAACTTATTTGAGGAAAATTTACTGCCAACTCAACCCCTCTTCTATTAGCAACAATAGTTAGTAACTTTGTATTTATACCCTTTAAATTTATGGCATTTAAAACCTCGGCGGTATCAAGCATTTGCGGGATTGCTTTAGGTGACACAAAACTACCTATATCCAATGTATCAAAGCCACAATTTAATAGCATTTGTAAATAAATTATTTTTTCTTCAGTAGGAATAAACGTTTTAATACCCTGCATAGCATCCCTAGGGCATTCAATAAGTTTTACTTGCTCCATTTAGTTACCAAAAAGGGTTAATACTAATTTCCTTGAACCTCCGTAATCTCTATGCTCACCCAAATAAACACCCTGCCATACTCCTAAATTTAAACTTCCATCAGTTATAGGAATCTGAACAGAAACTCCTAACATAGAAGCCTTAATATGCGCTGGCATATCATCAGCTCCCTCATAATCATGCTTATAATAAGGCATATTCTCTGGAATCATTATATTTATATGGCTTTCAAAATCTTGTCGAACTGTTGGGTCTGCATTTTCGTTGATAGTTAAACTAGCCGATGTATGCTTTATAAAAACTTGAAGTTGCCCTATTTTAATTTTAGAAAGTTCAGGAATTGCATTTTCAATAATTTCCGTTATTAAATGATAACCTCTTGAAAAGGGCTTAAGCTGAATTTCTTTTTGAAAAAATAACATAATGCTAATTTAAGCATAGCTTTTGATAGCACAAGAAAAGTGTACATTTGTTATACAAATAAAGTAATAAAAAAAAAACATGAATTTATCTGAAGTAAAACTTATTGTAACCGATATGGACGGTACTTTGTTAAATTCGAAACACGAAGTTAGCTCTTTATTCTTTGAACAATTTGAACAACTAAAAGCAAAAAACATAAAATTTGTAGCTGCTAGCGGAAGGCAATATCATAGCATACTTGATAAGTTAAAGCCTATCGAAAAACACATTACAATTGTAGCCGAAAATGGAGCTTATGTTGTAAAAAATGGAAAAGAATTATTTTTAAATTCTTTTCCTAAAAAAGATGTTTATTCACTACTTAGTGAATGTAACAAAATTGAAGATATACATATTATACTATGTGGAAAAAAGAAAGCTTACTTTTTAAAAAACTCACATAATTTTGAAAAAATAATTATTGAGTATTATACAGAGTACGAAATATTAGAAAATTTTGACACTTTACCCGAAGACGATTTCTTAAAAATTGCATTGTGTCATTACAATGGCTCTGAGCAAAATATTTATCCTAAATTAAAGCATCTAGAAAACGACTGGCTACTTAAAATATCAGGAGAAATGTGGCTAGATATTGCCTTAAAAGCAAACCACAAAGGGAATGCTATTGCTCGCATACAAAGGGAGTATGGAATTTCAGATAATGAAACCATGGCTTTTGGTGATTACCAAAATGATATTGAAATGCTTAAAAAAGCTAAATATAGTTTTGCTATGCAAAATGCTCACCCCGATGTTAAAAAAATTTCAAATTACGAAACCAAATCTAACGACGCTCTAGGTGTAGAAACTGTTATTAATAAATTATTAGCTTAACATAAAATGAGTATTACAGAAAAAAATCAAATTAATTGGTCCGATTTCTCCAAAGTAGAAATGAGAATTGGAACTATCATTTCTGCTGAAATTTTTAAAGAAGCCAAAATACCCGCTTATAAGTTAAAGGTTGATTTTGGCGAATTTGGAATAAAAAAAACATCTGCTCAAATAACAAAACTATATAAACCAGAAAACATAATAGGTAATCAAATTGTTGCTGTTACAAATTTTCCTCCAAAACAAATAGCTAATATCATGAGTGAATGCTTAATTCTTGGAGGTTTGGGCGATAATAAAGAAGTAACTTTATTACAACCCGAGAAAAAAATAAAAAATGGTTCTCTAGTTAGATAAAATATTAATCCGTTAAGAATTGTTTATCTAAAAATTTGTTTTTTATTTTTAAATTATAAAACATTCTTTTAGCTAAACCTCCATCTCCTGTTTTACCTGAGATGACTTTTTTACCATTTAAATTCCATAAAGTATATGGTGTTCCTTTGGGATATTTTTTTAATAACTTGCATCTATCCAACTTTATTTCCTCTCCAAAAGGTTTATTTGACATAAGATTATTAGCAGAAACACTAGTTCCATTACTTCCAACATACATCATGGAAAAGTTTTCTAATTTTATTTTTCCTCCACCTTTTATTTCTGTCTTAACATTTAATAATGCATTATAAACTAATATATAAACAGGTTTTTTAAAATTTATAGATTTTGTATTTATTATCACTTGCTCACCTATTACATAGTCATTCCCATTTATAATCATACCACGATCTACACTCGATAGTTCATCACTTAAATCTACATAATGTTGAGACATTAAAAATATAGGGTAAAAAAGAAAAGTAATTAATGTTTTCATATAAATATTACAGGTTAAAAAAGACACAAACCCTTTTCTTAAGTTTAACTAAATAAAAAAGCACGAAGTCTAAGATATAGTTCAATAGTTAATCAATATACAAAAAGTGTTAACAAAAAAACAACTAAGATCTTTAAAAAGCTTAATTATTGCATTTTACTTATTTTTTTGTTGATTTTTTTAATTAAACTAGGTCCAGAGTATATAAAACCTGTATAAATTTGAACTAAAGTAGCACCTGCTTCTATTTTAGCTAAAGCATCTTCTGCTGTGTGAATACCTCCTACTCCAATAATTGGAAAGGCTCGGTTACTTTTGTCTGCTAAATACCTTATTACTTGAGTAGATTTTTCATTAACGGGCTTCCCACTTACACCACCATTTCCAATTTCACTTAATCTTGTTGCAGAAGTTTTTAAATTCTTCCTTGATATAGAAGTATTACTAGCAATTACACCATCTAATTTAGTTTGTAATACCAAATCAACAATTTCATCAAGTTGGTCATTATTTAAATCTGGAGCAATTTTTAATAAAATCGGCTTTTGGCTATTAAAAGATCTATTTGCTTGTTGTACTGTTGTAATCAATTCTTCTAAATAATCCCTGTCATTCAGCTTAGCGTGACTAGAAACATTAGGGCAACTTACATTTAAAACAAAATAATCTACATATGGATGTAGACCATTAAAACATTCTAGATAATCCTTTGTATAATCTTTAGGACTTGTATTTGTATTTTTACCAATATTGCCTCCAATTAATAATTTCCCTTTATTTTTTTTTAGTTGTTTAATAGCAGGTTCTAAACCTTCATTATTAAACCCCATTCTATTAATTATTCCTTCGTCCTCTCTAATTCTAAACAACCGCTTTTTTGGGTTTCCTTCTTGCCCTTTTGGTGTTACAGTTCCTATTTCTATAAAACCAAAACCAAAATTAGCAAGCTCATTATACAACACAGCATTTTTATCAAAGCCAGCAGCTAACCCAACTGGGTTCTTAAACTTTAAACCAAACACTTCCCTTTCTAAGCTCTTATCCTCAACACTATACATTTTTTTTAGCATTAAAGAAAAACCAGGAATACGGCATAAATTCTTTACAAATGAAAAAACAAAATAATGTACTTTTTCTGGATCAAACTTAAATAATATTGGGCGTAGTATTGATTGGTACATAAAAAAATATTTTATACAAAAATACTGCTTTATAGATTAATTCGCTTATATAATTACATTCTAAAATATATCACTTTTTGGTATCTTTACTTACTAAATTATATCAAACTATGTTTTCTAAAGAAGCCATCATAAAACGTTTTATATCTTATGTCGTTATTGACACACAAAGCGATGCTAAAAGCAACTCCTGCCCTAGCACTAAAAAGCAATGGGATTTAGCTAATAAATTAGTTAAGGAATTAAAATCTATTGGATTAAGCGATGTTACAATCGATGACAATGCCTACATTATGGCTACAATTCCCGCTACAACTTCTAAAAAAACTCCTACTATTGGGTTTATAGCGCATTTTGATACATCACCCGATTTTACAGGTACAAATATAAAACCTCAAATTATCGATAAATATGATGGTAAAGACATTGTTTTGAAGAATAATGTAACATTATCACCTTCTTATTTTTCTGATTTAAATCAATATATTGGACAAACATTAATTACTACAGACGGAACAACTTTACTCGGTGCGGACGACAAAGCAGGTGTTACCGAAATTGTATCGGCTGCAGAATATCTTATCCAACATCCTGAAATTGAACATGGAAAAATTCGAATTGCCTTTACTCCCGACGAAGAAATTGGTCGTGGCGCTCATTTATTTGATGTTTCTAAATTCGACGCCGAATATGCATACACAATGGATGGTAGTCAAATTGGTGAATTAGAATACGAAAATTTTAATGCAGCTGGAGCTGAAGTTACCATTAACGGAAAAATTGTACATCCTGGCTATGCAAAAGGAAAAATGATTAACAGTATGCTAATTGCTCAGGATTTTATTAGTTCTTTACCAAAATCAGAAACTCCAGAACTCACTACAGATCGAGAAGGTTTCTTTCACTTACACGAAATCAATGGAAGTGTAGAAACCACAAAACTAGAATATATTATTCGTGACCACAATAAAGACTATTTTGAGGATCGTAAAAATATTATGAAAAACTTAACTAAAGAGCTTAACCTTAAATATGGAAAAGATACTATTGAACTTGAAATAAAAGATCAATATTTTAACATGAAAGAAAAAATAGAACCTAAAATGCACATTATTGAAATTGCAGAACAGGCTATGAAAAATATTGGCATAAAACCATTAATAAAACCTATACGTGGTGGAACCGATGGATCACAATTAAGCTTCATGGGGTTACCTTGCCCTAATATTTTTGCTGGAGGTCATAACTTTCATGGAAAATATGAATACGTACCGGTTGAAAGCATGATAAAAGCTAGTGAATTAATTGTGAAAATTGCTGAACTAACTGTTAAATCATAAAAAATGAAAATAAAAAAAATAATATTACTCCTTTCCTTAATTGGGATTAGCTCTACAACATGGTCTCAAGAACCTAATACAGCTGAAAAAAAGCATGAATTGAGAATTGACGCCTTGGAAATGCTCGTATATCCAGGTCTAGATATTACATATGAATATGTATTAAACGAATATTCAGGCGTAGGAGCCGCTGTTAATTTTAGACTAGACCCTCCAGAAGATGATTACGAAGCTTTTACTTTTGCTCCGTATTATCGTCAATATTTTTTCCAAAATAAATATTTTGGAAGTAAAGGGTTTTATATTGAGGGCTTAATGCAATACACTTCAGGAAAAACAGAAAAAGAAACCCAAATTTCTAATGTTGAAAATTATAACGACTTAGGAGTTGGATTTGGTGGAGGCGTAAAATGGATTACAAATAATGGTTTTATAATCGATTTAGGAGGCGATATTGGTCGTAATTTCAAATTCGATGAAGAATCAAATGATGTATTCTTTAGATGGGGAATTAGCTTAGGTTACCGATTCTTTTAACAACTCTTACTACTTATCGTTAAAATAACATCCTTAAATAGTATAATCAGCAAGACTACTATTTTCTAATACTTTTAAAGTGCTGTCCCTAACCTTAATCATAAGCGCATGGGCAGCACATTTTTTTTCATCTGGGCAATCGTCACACTTTTCATAAAAATTTAAACTAACACACGGTAACATAGCTATAGGCCCTTCTAACACCCGAATTACTTCAGACATAGGAATGTCTTCTGGATATTTTAATAAATAATAACCTCCTGATTTTCCTTTTTTAGAACTGAGTATTCCTGATTTTTTTAAATCTAAAAGAATACTTTCTAAATATTTTTTAGAAATATTTTCTTTTTCTGCTATCTCAGATATCGAAACAGGTTCGTCACATTTCTTTTTGGCTATATAGGCCAACGCTTTTAATCCGTATTTTGTTTTTTTTGTCAGCATTTATTTGTCTATTTCTCCGATAGGAGAATACGAATATAAGACTTAATAATTTTAGATTAAAACTCAAGATAAAACCTATGTTAATCAAATAGATCGCTTTTTATCAAATTATAATAACAAAATAAAAAGGCCTTGTTAAAAAACAAGGCCTTTTTATTATTAAATAACTTAAGATAATTAATATTTATCTAGCAGAAACATCTTTAAAATCTCTTAAAGTTTCTCCTGTGTAAATTTGTCTAGGTCTTCCTATAGGCTCTTTGTTCGCTCTCATCTCTTTCCATTGAGCAATCCAACCTGGTAAACGCCCTAAAGCAAACAATACAGTAAACATATCTGTTGGAATACCCATTGCACGGTAAATAATTCCTGAATAGAAATCAACATTAGGATATAATTTACGAGCAACAAAATAATCATCGCTTAAAGCTTCTTGCTCAAGGCCTTTTGCAACATCAAGCATTGGGTCTACAACTTTTAAATCTGCTAATACTTCATCAGCTGCAACTTTAATTATTTTTGCTCTTGGGTCAAAGTTTTTATAAACACGATGTCCGAATCCCATTAAACGGAATGGATCTTGCTTGTCCTTAGCTTTACCCATATATTTTTTAGTATCTCCACCATCGGCAACTATTGCTTCAAGCATTTCAAGTACAGCTTGATTAGC
>Ga0055584_100004722_pt1 | contig 13328 bp, 14 predicted proteins | sample OSDHelmetaG_FD_58716 | JGI IMG/M metagenome (GOLD analysis project Ga0055584, IMG submission 58716) | Pelagic marine sediment microbial communities from the LTER site Helgoland, North Sea, for post-phytoplankton bloom and carbon turnover... | ecosystem: Environmental > Aquatic > Marine >... | reverse complement strand
GCGAGAGGAAAGCTTGATAGTATAAAGGATCAATCCCGTGGAGGAAGTCTATCAGGTAAAGATCGTGATAAAACGAGTGGTGGTAGGAATAAAAAGAGTAGCCTTTTTGATGCCGATGATAATGATGTTATTGTAATTAAAGGTGAAGAAGAAGTTGATGAAAATTTTGGTATCGATTTAGAAGAAGGTGTTCTTAAAGCAATAGTCAAATGCCCAGAAAAAGATGGTTTTGAAAATGTAGAGTGTGAGTTTATTGATTTTTTTGAAGAAAACCTGACTCTTAGATCTAGTAAAAACATTCCAATTGAAAAAGAAACCGTTAATATTGATGTTTCATTCACTTTTCACGAAAATGAGGTCCATCTTAACTTAGTCGGAAATATTTCTTACCAGGAAGATGATGAGGATGGTGATGGTGTCTATGTGCAGTTAAATGTGAATAAAATACCGCAAAAAGAAATAGATAATTTCTTAGAACTGTATGGACAAAGACAAAGTAATATAAAAGATTTTGTCAAAAAGACGAGGGTGCAATGAATATTTCATCATTAAAGAATAAACTATTTTTTTTACTTGTTGATAATGAGCCCTTAGAAAAAGAGGTAATGAAATGTTTTGAGGGAGTTGCGATTATTCCTCAAGTTGTACATTCTGCGGAAGAAGCGATTCAGATGGGAACTAAAATGAAAATAGATTTCTTCTTTTGTGACGAAGAAATAGATGAGTGTGAAGAAATATTTTCAAAGTTAAAAACTAATAATCCAAACTGTAGAAGAGTTTTTATTCGAGTAGGAGAAAATCCAGATAAAGAGCCCGATATAATCTTATTGCCATTTAATGAGGATGATTTAGTTAATGTCTTGTTTGCGCCAGGGGTTAGAAGACTAGAAGATGAAAAAACTATTTCAGGAAAAACAATCTATATGAAAAGCACAGAAAGCTTAGATAGAGGAGAGATAATTAGATTAGAAGATAAATCGATTATGTTTAGTATTCATTTTCTTCAAATTGACCCAGAAGAGTTAAAGAATGGTGAGGTTTTTTATGGAGAAGAAGATTCGGATCATTTTTCAAAGTTGGAAGGGGAGTTTGTATCAGTAGATTTCGATGAGGAAAATGATGTGATCTACATCGAATATAATTGTAAGGATCAAAGTGTAGTAGCTAAGATACAAGAAGAAAGAGAAAAAACACAAAAAAGAATTAATGAATTTATTAAAAAGAAATAATTAAGTCATATGAGTGATGAAAGACAAAAGGCCATTTTAGATTTTATTAAAAATGCGAAAGTAGTTGTCGCAGATAAAATACCTCCTTCTCGTAAAAGGATTAGGTCTGTTTTACAGGATGTTGGTGTAGAGAAAGATAATATACATGAAGTATCTTCTTTAGAAGATGGCAAGAAAGTTTGTAAGAAAGAATTACCAACTATTATGATCGTTGATATTAAGATCAAGTCCGGAACAGGGTTTGAATTAATTGATTTCTATAAAAAGAGGTTTGCTGAAGCTGAAGATTGTATATTTTTAGTTGTAACAGGTGATAACTCTCATCAGGCCGTTTCACAGGCAACAGAATATGATATAGACGGCTTCATTTTAAAACCATTTACTGTAGATTTCTTAATTAGTAGTGTGGAGGATTCAGTTAGTGATAAAATCTTTCCCAGTGATTATATTCTTAGAATCAATGAAGGAATTAAGCAGTTAGAATTAGGCAAAACTAAAGAAGCATATAAACTTTTTAAAGAGGCAAGAAAGCTGGATGAATACCCTTCCTTGGCCCATTACTATATTTCGCAGTGTTACGTTGTAGAAGAAAGAACGTCTGAGGTAGAAGCTGAATTAAAAAAGGGGCTCACCTTTAACCCCATTCATAAGCAATGTTTGACTGCTCTGTTTCATTTTTATAATAGCAATAAAGACTTTATTAAGGCCTTTGAGATTATAAAGGTTACTATCAAGTTTTATCCTCATAATCCAACACGACTTTCTATTGCTATTAGGTTGGCCGTTATTAACAAAGATTATGGATATCTCGAAGAATTCCATAAAGTTTATAAGTCTTTAGGCCCTAGGGCCAAAATGGTTTTTGATTTTATGTGCTCCGGGCTTTGTGTCGGGGGTAGATATTTTCTTCTTGAAGGAAAGTTGGAAAAAGGGCTTGATTACTTTAACAAGGTTCTAGGAGTATTCAATGGTGAGGTTAGGTTTTTAAAAAATATTATTGAAAACTTAGTAGAGTTCGATCTATACGATGAATGCGGTAAATACCTTGATGCTTTTCCAGGGTTTGAACGATCTGGTGAAGATTATAAAATATGTGAATTTTATTGTAGTGTTAGTAACAAGGCCCCAAGTGAGGTTATTAAAAGTGCAGAAGAATTTTCAAAAATGGGACTGGATACCTATGCTTTAAACCTTATATTGGCCCAGAATCTCACAAAAATTGGAGAAGATAATAAGGTTGTAAATATAAAAGACCATGTCAAAAAACAGTGGCCTGATAAGATTAACAGCTTTGCTGTAAAGTTAAGTGGTAAAAAAGAGGCTTAGTTGTACCTTAGCTTTTCTTGCCTTTCCAAATCTTCAGCAGCTTCTATACACAGTCGAGTCCAAGGCATTTTCTCTAACCTTTTTTTCTCTATAGGTATATCGTAGTCTTCACAAATACCATAACGACCACTATTGATTTTTGAAATAGCATGCTCAACCTCTCTTAATCTTCTAAGCTCCCTTTCTCTTAGGCCGAAGCTTACATTTTGATTAAGATAGGTCGCTGCTTGATCGCCTTCTTCAATAATTTCGTCCGAGGGTACATGAAGATCTTCGTTAGATTTATTCTTGATCTGATTGAGTAAAGTGTTCTTCATGGACATTAATTTTAACTTTTGTGTTTCGACAAAATCCTTGTCAATTTTTTCACTCATCGTAACCATCCTTTTAAATATAGAAAAAATATTGAGCGACTTGTAAAAAATGGGCAACGATTAAAAACTTACAAATTCTTTCAACGAGTTTAGTTAATTGCAAATTCATAATTGTATCCATAGAATTCTATGTACAAACTTTTCAAGGATGAAATAGTGAAATTTTTATTTTTTATCAGTCTCATAGCTTCCTCTAGTGTCTTTTCCGCAGAGTATATTGTTAAGTTAAGGTCTAGCGCTAACCTTACTAATCTTTTATACCAAAGCTTTGATGGACCAATTGATGAGGTCGCTCAAGGAAATACTTTTCTAATTAAGACAGATCAAAAGAGTCGGTTGATTGAGTTATCTAATCACCCTGATGTTGAGTATATAGAACCAAATTATAGAATCAGTATAGATGACGATGTATTAGATGTTGATGTAGTTAAGGACCCAAAGTTTAGCAAGCAATGGGGACTAAAAAATAAGTATGGGGTTGATATCAATATAGAAAAAGCATGGGAGATGACTAAAGGAAGTAAAGATATAAAGATTGCTGTAATCGATACTGGTATTGATTATAACCATCCTGATCTCAAAGATCAGATGTGGGTAAATGAGGCCGAGCTTAACGGTGAAAAAGGTGTCGATGATGATGGTAATGGATATATAGATGACATACATGGGGCCAATTTAATAAAAGGTGATGGTGACCCTATGGATGATCAGGGGCATGGTACTCACTGTGCTGGTGTTATTGGGGCGACCCATAATAACAAGGGAATAGCTGGAGTTATGGCCAATGTTCAATTGATGGGTCTTAAGTTCTTAGATTCTTCAGGTCGAGGGGATGTTGTGGCCGCGATTAAGGCCATCGACTATGCTATTGCTCAAAAAGTGGACATAATGTCTAATTCTTGGGGCTCAACAGAAGAGTCAAAGGCCTTAGAAGAAGCTGTACAAAGAGCAAGTGATGCAGGAATAGTATTTGTTGTCGCGGCAGGTAATGCAGGGACGAATAATGATAATAAACCTTTTTATCCAGCTAACTATAATTTTGATAACGTTATTACAGTTGCTGCCCATGATAAAAAAGGTGCTAAGGCCAGGTTCTCTAACTTTGGTAAAGAGACTGTACATATATATGCCCCTGGAACTTCAATTTTATCAACTCTTCCATGGAATCGATATGGAAAAAGAAGTGGTACTTCAATGGCAGCACCATTTGTAAGTGGGATTATTGGTCTTCAGCTAGCAATGGGTGAAGGACTGCTTGCAAGTGATATTAAAGAAAGAATAATCAAGACCTCTGTTACTTCCAGAAGGCTAGAAAATACAGTTTCTCAAGGTCGAGTAGACGCTTTTAGAGTTCTCACTGACTTAAGAAATTAAACCTTCAATATAGCTAACCCTCACCAAGGCCGGTGGATGTGAATGGTGATATCCACTATAAACTGGATCTGGGGTGAGGGTACTTGCATTATCTTTATACATTTTGATTAAAGCAGAAATAAGTTTAGCACCTTGTGAGTTCTGAGCTGCAAACTCATCAGCTTCAAACTCATATTTTCGAGATATAAAACTCATAATAGGTGTTAAAAAGAAAGTATACACTCCTGAAACCAATGAAAATAAAAGAAGGCCAGCATGAGCACTTACTTTTTCAACTCCATGGCCTTGATAGAAAAGTGGCTCGTTAAAAAGCTGTCCAAGGATCCAAAACCCTATAAGTCCCATAACTACACTTCGAGTTAGCATTTTTAGAACATGTTTCTTTTTATAATGACCTAATTCATGGGCCAAGACAGCTTCAACTTCATCTGGTTCTAAAGTATTAATAAGCGTATCAAAAAATACTATTCTTTTATTTTTACCAAATCCAGTAAAGTAAGCATTACCATGAGCACTTCTCATACTTGCATTCATGACAAAGAGCCCATTACTTTTAAACCCTGTCCTTTCAAGTAATGCTAAAACCTTTTGTTTTACATCACCTTCTTCCATGGGGCTAAATTTATTGAATAGAGGTGCAATAAGGACTGGATATGCCCATAACATGAGAAATTGAAAGGCCGTAATGACAATAAATGCTAGTATCCACCAATTTTTTGGGTATGTTTGGGTAATCCAAAGTATAAGGGCCAGAAGTGGAACACCTATGATAAGCCCAATAATAAGACCTTTTAGTCTGTCCATAATAAAAGTTTTCATAGTGGTTTTATTAAAACCATATTTTTCTTCAACCACAAAAGTTGAATATAAAGATTGAGGAAGAGAGATAATCATTGAAATGAAACCAAAGGCGAGGAAAAAACAAATACCAGTTGTAATGGGCCCAAGTTCCCAAGATACGATATGATTATCAAGAAGGTTGATTCCACCTCCAATTGTCCAAAATAAAAATAAAGCAATGGAAATTAGGTTGAAGGCCGAGCTGACATTGATTTTAGTAATTGAGTAGTCGGCAGCTTTCTGGTGATCTTCAAGAGTTATTTTTTCTTTAAACTTGCTAGGTACACTTGCTCGGTTTGTCTTTATGTGTTTTTTGTTTCTCCATTCGAGGTAAAACTCAATTACCTCTTTAATGAAGAAAAAGGTTAGAAATAAAATTGTAATATTTGTTACGCTAAGCTTCATTTTCTCTCCTTAAGCAATCAACGCATGTTATCCTAGGCCTTTTCATCAGGCAAATTTTCAATTTTAATTTAAAAAAGTTATAAAGAGACCTATGAAAATTCACCAAATATTCACAGATAATGCGTTAAGAAATTTTAACTATATTATCGAATTTAGCTCCGATAAGGTTCTGATTATAGATCCATGGGAAGGTCAAGACTTGTTAAACCTCATTAAGGGTAAAAAGTTATTGGCCATCATAAATACTCATGAACATTCAGATCATACAAGAGGTAATGCATTTCTAAAAAAAGAGACGGGGTGTGAGGTTTGGGCCCATGAAAATGCAAATGGAAAAATTACGGAAGTTGACCGCTTTTTAAAGGCCAAAGAAATAATTCCACTTGAGCAGGGTTGGGAAATAGAAGTTGCAGACACTCCTGGTCATACAATGGCACACCTTTGCTTTATATTGAAACAAGAGTCTAAACCCTATGCCATATTTACAGGAGATACTCTATTTAATGCGGGGGTGGGGAATTGCCATAATGGTGGAGACCCTGAGGTATTATTTGAAACCATTAGTAATATATTTCAGAAGTTGCCGGATGAAGTTATTGTTTTTCCTGGTCATGAATATTTTAATAATAATCTGCATTTTACCCTAGATAGAGAGCCTCAAAATGAAAAGGCCAAAGAGATGCTAGGTTTTATTAAAAGTATTAATTGGAAGTCAGGCCCCTTTCAAAATACGATAGGCGGAGAAAAGCAGATTAATACTTTTATGAGATTAGATAACAAAGACATTAAGGCCAAGCTTTCATTAAGTAACGCTTTATCAAAAGAAGTATTTTTGAAATTAAGAGAATTAAGAAATAATTGGTAAATTAACAAGGAGAAATTATGCCCTTACCAGATATTGGTAAAATGCCACCAGCATTTAGCTTAAAAAACCAGAAGGGAAAAACAATTAAACTAAGGGACTATAAAGGAAAGAAAAATGTAGTTCTTTATTTTTACCCAAAGGCCATGACTCCTGGCTGTACAGTTCAAGCGTGTGCTATTAGAGATAATAAGACATCCTTTTCTAAACTTAAAACAGTTGTTTTAGGAGTCTCTATAGACTCTGTGGATAGACTTCAACGCTTTGAAGATAAGCAGGATTTGAATTTTGATCTGCTTAGTGATGAAGACCATGCGGTAGCCAGTAAATATGGTGTATGGGGAAAGAAAAAATTCATGGGTAGAGAATTCATGGGCCTTAAGCGAACAACATTTATTATTGGTAAAGATGGTAAGCTTAAGCATGTTATGGAAAAGGTAAATACTAAAAGTCATCATGATGATGTAATGAATTGGATATCAGATAACCTTTAAGAAAAGAGATGTTCTATTTTTTCTCGGTTTTTAGGTGTTCCTATATAAAGGAGCACCATTTCTTTTTCTAATTGTTTTTCTGGGCCAGGATTGTATTCAAAATGATCTTCATTAGTTCTTTTAGTTGCTAAAAGATTAATTCCACAGTTTTTATGTATATTTATTTCAGCAATACTTTTTCCAACTTGTTTTGAGTTACTTGGTATTACGTACTCACTTATTCTCATTGTTTTATCGGTCCCTCTGAGCATTGTATCGAGAAAACTGACAACATTCGGTCTTAATATCTCTGAGGCCATTCTCATTCCACCAATAAAATTGGGGGAAACAACATAGTTTGCTCCGGCCGTGATGAGCTTTTCTCTCATACTGATATCAATGGACCGAGAGACTATTTTGAGACTAGGGTTTTTTATTCTTGCAGTTAAAGTTAAAAAGAGATTGTCCTTATCATTTGATAAGGCGACAATAATCCCTTTTGCCTTATCAATATTAGTTTTTTCAAGAGTTTCATCTATGGTGGCATCTCCCTTGATTGCCATTACACCTTTATAATCTTCACGAACACTATTTATAAGATCTTCAGATGAATCAACGACAACAAATGGAATATCTAGAGTATGCATTTCTTTGATTATATGGATGCCCGTCTGACCTGCACCACATATGATATAGTGATTTTCCATTTTTTTTATCCTCCTCAAGATTTTCCTCAAAAGAAATAGCTTATCAATTTTCCCTTCAACAAAATAGGCCGTAATTGTGGAAATGGAATACAGAACGACCCCAAGACCCATCAACATAAGAAACATAGAGAAAATAAGGGCCAGGGGCTCTTTTTCCATTCCAAACAGATCAGTATAGCCGACAGTTGAAAGAGTTATAACTGTCATATAAAGCAGGTTAGAGAGGTTTTGTTCAGGATAAATAAAGTGGTACCCAATAAGACCAAAGGTTAATGCAAAGAGTAGCAGTAGCAGATGGAGTCTCAGGTTTTTCCATATTTGAACAAGTTCTTCCATAAAGTGCGCTTTTCCCTTTCTTTTCAATATAAAAGAAAGATGAAGATTATGAAATTGAGACTAATTTGCCTTGCTATAACGATTGCTCCTACAGCATGTTTTTGTTTAACATTAGAAATACGCTTTCAGAACTTAATGAACCTTAGGCCAAGTAAAGACATTGAAAGAGTAGAGCTAATTGGTAAACAAAAATCATCGGGTATATCTATTTTTGCTTTTTCAGAGTTGATGAGTAAGAGGGATGAAAAAATTCTCCTTGATAGTTTAAATGGAGATATTTTGATTAGAAGTAAAAAGTCCTTTCAGTCTGTTGGTGTGGTTATAAAAGGGCAGAAATTAATAGAGCAAATTAAGGTCTGGGAAATAGATGACCGCTATAAAAGACCAATTTTTCTATTGAAAATTAACCTAAAAAATCAGTATGAATTTTATGTTTTAGTAAACCATTGGCCAAGTCAGCGATCGAAATCAAAAAAACGATTCCTTTACTTAAATAGGCTAACTCAACTTATGCCTTATTTGACAGGTACAAACCTTATCTTAGTAGGTGACTTTAATACGAATAAGCAAGAATCTTTAAAATTAAAGAAAGTTTTTTTTCAATTTTATATGGATAACCCTTTAATAGATACTCCGACTTATTATTTTGCTCCTTATAATAGGTTCTATTCTTTTGATCAAATATGGGTAAGAGGGTTTCGAGTGATGGAAAAGGCCATTAATAAAAAATACTCTAAAAAAATACTCATTAATAGTAAGGAATTTAAAATACCAGATAAGAAAAAGTTCGATCATTTTGAGCTGTATCTAAAATTAGCGGTAGATTGATAAAATATTTAAACCTGTTATTTCTCTTAGGTCTTCTTCGATTTTTTTGGCCTGTTCGGAGGTTATTGTTTTTAACTCTCTAACTTCATGGTGATGTATTCCAAGGTGGTTCCCTCTATTTTCTCTGTGCCAAGAAAGTGGATAAGGACGTTTTGGAGTATTGAGTTGAACGACTTCAGGGTTAATACGAGCAAGTATTTGAGCGTATGCTTGAAGGTCTTTTTCGATATTAATGGGCATAAACATTGTTTGAACTTCAAGACTTCCCTCATATTGTGAAGCAAAGCTCAATATACCCTCAATGAGTTTATTAAAATCGACATCTTTATCGGCCCTATTTATGAGGGAGAGACTTTTTTCATCCCATGCATCAAGTTTAACGATGACCTTATCGAGCTTATTCAAGGTCTTTTGAATTGAGGGAATAGCTAAATGTGTGCCATTTGTTAAAATATATTGAGGAATTTGAGGTGCTATTTTCCTAATGCCATCAATAATATCACCTAGGTTTGCTGCAAGTGTTGGTTCACCGCTACCTGAGTAGGTTATAACGTCAATTACTTTGCCTTTATTTAATACAGCTTCAAAGTCTTTTATAACTTTCTCTGTAGGGACAAAGTTATCGAGTTGTGAGGTAACTTTTTGTATATTTCCCAGTTGGCAATAAATGCAATTAAAAGAACAAGTGGATGTTTTAAAAATAGGATCAATCCCTAAAGATTGACCAAAACGCCATGATTTGACCGGGCCATAGACAAGTTTATGATTTGGAAAGTCTTCACTAAAATGTTCATCTTCGTAAAAATCAGTCAATTATTTCTCTTTGTTGAATAATCTTACTCTCTGGCGAAACCTTACAAAAGCCGTCGATTAATTGCTCTAGAGCGCTTAAGAGCTCTAGAGAGCCTTTCATATCAATATCTCTGAAGGCTTGTCCAATTTCGTGTGGAAGAGTTGAGTAGAATGCAAGGCCTTCATGTGCTTCAAGTAGGAAGTAAAAGAAGGCAGAGTCCTGCTTGGGAACTCGAATAATAATATGAAATAGTTTAGTTGGACCAATTTCCATTGACTTGGGTACCTTATCCTTTAAAATATAAACATACGTTTTTATAGAGAAAGGAGACGTTTGTGAAGGATTCACGCACCGCAAAAGAAAAAAAGTATAATAACTTCTTCTCCTTTCAGGTACTTACTCTTTTATTGTTCTTATTAAGTTCTTGCTCCTACTTCAAAGGCCGCAACCAAGTAGAAAATCCTAAAATGAAAAATGCTCCTAAGCCGTTGGATGTTGTTCCTAAGGCCCAGTATGACCAGCTTTTAGCAAAATACGAAAAGCTTATTGATAAGAAAAAAGCAAAGGCGCAAAGGCCGCAAGCTAAAAGGTCCGAGGTTCTTGCTGAGGAACTCGTAGAAACGGTTGATATATTTGAGTCTAAAAAAGGGACGATGAATGAGGCGGTTAATAATTCATCGACAAGCAATCAAACTTTTTCAAAGCTAAATTTAGAAAAACAAATAGAGCTTTATCAAAAGGCTGAGATGTTAAGTAAGGCCAATAAATTCGATGAAGCGATGATTATATTGAGGGAGCTAGAGAAAACTTCACAATCTCAAATAAAGGTAAGAGTGAAGTTTTTGATTGGTCATCTTCTCTTTGAACAAAAAGAGTATGACCTTTCTATGCAAAAGTTTGAAGAGATTATTTCTCAGCACTCTTTTTCAGGTGTTATAATTAAAACTCTAAGGAAGCTTATCCAATGTTCACAGGCACTAGGACTGGATAAGAAAAGAGAGCGGTACTATTCAATTTTACATGACTTTTTTGAGTCATAAGCAATGAGGTATTGATATAAAACAGGAAGTTTTGGCCATTCAAGTTGCATTAGTCGTACTTTTGAGTAGTTCTAGCTATGCTCAAAATGTTAATACTATTGAACTTATTGATTCTGAGGATATTAAAGAGCTTATTGAAGACGATGGAGCATCTCAGGATGCGGAGGCAGAAAATAAACTAAACCTTTCAAAGGAAGAAGAGTTAGATGATCTGCAATCTTTAAAACAAGATGTAGGTGAAATTATTCTAGATGACCCAGCATCTAATATGGATGATTTTGAGCAAGGGAAAAAATCCCTATCAAAAAAGAAGAAAAAGTCAGACAAAAAAGAAATTGTTAACGAAAAAACATTTGTAGAAATTAAAGAAAAAATTAAAGAAGGTGTTCCCCTTTTTGATGCAGGCGAAGAGGAAAAACAGCTTCTTGAGCTTTCAAAATATGTAGAGATGAAAATTCCATTTAGAGAATGGAATGAAATTACAAAAAACTCAAAATTAGATAAATATGTCGTTCAAGAAGGTGATTGGCTTTGGAAAATATCCAAGGCCCTTTTTGGAACAGGTTTCTATTACTCTAAAATATGGTCTTTAAATCCTCAAATTAAAAACCCACATGAAATTGAGCCTGGAATGACATTAGTTTTTGACTCTGGTTCAGAGGATGATTTGCCTCAGGTTCAGGTTGGACAGTTTGAAGATCTTTCAGACCAAAAAGATAGGAAGTTATTTGCTTATGAGAAGTTTGGTGATGAAACACGACCTAAGTGGATGCAAGAAAGACAAAAGTTAATCGAACAAGGTGTTTATTTTCAATATGCTAGTGATGAAACCTATGAAGATCTGTCTAAGGCCGGTAAAGAGCTTTTAGTAACGGAATATAAAAAATATGATCCACCAACAGTTGATCTTAACTTTGCTCCACCTGAAGAAGAGTATGACTCAACTGGTTTTGATAAATCTTCTAGGATTGTTTTTGATTTTAAAGAAGGTTTTTTTCTTAATACATTCATAACAACTAATGTTGTCCAAGATCTTGGTGAAATTGCGGCCTATTCCTCTGAATCAGTTTTCATTCAAAAAGGCGATAGAATCTATGTAAAGCTAGATGATGCCGTTAAGGCCAAACCTGGTGATAGGTTTTCTGTTTATGTTCCTAAGGGAAAGGTCATGCATTCTGTTTCTGACCGAGCTGGGTATGAATATACAATCAATGGGCAAATCGAAGTTTTAAAAAGAATTAATAAGCTTTGGGAATGTCGTATATTAGATTTATCCGGTATCGTTCAAAGAGGTGATCGGATAACTATCTATACACCTCGAATTGAAAAAATATTTAAAGTGTTCACGAAAAGAAGAATAGAAGCAGCAATTATTTCAACTTTTGAAAATACAAGTAATGGTATTTCATTTGGTGATGTTGTTTATTTAGATAGAGGTAGAGAGGACGGGGTCGAGCTTGGTACAATTTTTGAAATTTATAGCTTTATGGATAGAGGAACAGGAAAACAAATTACTCCAGATCCAACTTATAAAATAGGTGAACTTACAGTTATAACCCTTACGGATAATTTCTCAACAGCAATAGTTAGTTTATCTACTCAGCCTATATCTGTTGGGAGTATTGCTATGACAAAGTCTCCAGAAGATGCAGCGAAATCTCTTAAATCTAAAATGGCAAAAACCGGTGAATCAATTGACGTTCTCAAAGATAAGGCCTTGGAAGAACTTGATGTTGAGCTTAGACTTGATGATATAGGAAAGTCTCTTCTTGATGAGGCCGATAGTGTAAAACTTACTGAAGATGAACTTGAAGAACTTGAGAGACAAGAGAGAGAAAAATCTATAATTAAAGATCACGAAAAAGATCTTAAAGAACTTGAAAGACTTGAAAAAGAAATCCTAGATGCTGAATCGAAACTAAAAGAGGCAAAAATTGATGAAGATCAATTCCTCGAAGGTTCTAATCTAGATGATCTTGAAAAAGAGCTTGGTAAAAAAGCAGATACATTCGAAGATCTAGATGAAATTGAATCAGAGATAGGCGTAAAATACTTAGATGAGAATTTAGACTCTAAGGATAACCCATATGGCCTAACTGAGTTTGACCTTGAGCAAATCAATATCCTTTTAAATTCTGAAGAAATGTAGAGAAGGTCTATTTCTTAAATATGCCTTTCTTCATCAAAGACAAAACTTAAATGGTAAACATCTTTGAAAACTTTATTGGCCATGACAAGTTTTGCTTTTACAGGTAAGCTGTCATCAATCTTAATGATCATTGGCTCCTCTAGAGTAAGTGGTTCATCTAAGTGAGCAATGACACCGCATCCTGCTATGGATTCTTCAATAACTAGTACAGGTAGTTGCGGCTTAAATTCATGAAGTAATGTTGTGTCGAAGCAAAGCCAGCCTAAGCAATCAGGTGATGTATCAAATCGAACATTTTTTCTTTTTGCGTCATACTTTTCATTCATTGTTGTACCTCACAAAGGTATTGTATGGATTATATATAGAAAGGTGAAATCATATTTTGTTATATAATGAGGGTATTTAACCTTGATCAAATATAAACTTTAGTGAATACTGTTTCCTGATTCTTAAACGCATTGCGCATGTGATATGATTTTCTATATTTATCATATTTGAAGGAAAAACCTATGGCTGCAGCGGTCCAAACAGCAAAAAAGACCAAGAAAAAAACGTCTAAAAAGAAAACTACTAAAAAGAAGAAGGTCACTAA
>Ga0055584_100004721_pt1 | contig 13329 bp, 11 predicted proteins | sample OSDHelmetaG_FD_58716 | JGI IMG/M metagenome (GOLD analysis project Ga0055584, IMG submission 58716) | Pelagic marine sediment microbial communities from the LTER site Helgoland, North Sea, for post-phytoplankton bloom and carbon turnover... | ecosystem: Environmental > Aquatic > Marine >... | reverse complement strand
ATGCGTCCCGGCAAGCCCAACGCCTGCGGGACCCTGGGCGGAGTGCCCTGGTTCGGGCTGCCCGGCAACCCCGTCAGCGCCATGGTCAGCTTCCTGCAGTACGTCCGGCCCGCGCTGCTGTGCCTCCAGGGGCGGACCGAGCTGTACCTGCCCACCACCTGGGCGACGCTCGAGCACGACCTGCGCAGCCGGGCCCGCTTCTTGTTCCTCAACCGCGGCGTGCTCAGCGTCGGCGAGTCGGGCTACACCGTCCGCACCACGGGCCCTCAGGGCTCCGGCATCGCGCGGTCCATGTCCGACGCCAACTGCCTGATCTCCGTGCCCGAAGGCATCGAGTTCGTGGCCGCCGGCGACCCGGTGCGCGTGCAGCTCCTGCCCATGTCCAGCCCCGCCCAGGCGGAGACCGGACTCCGGTGACCGCCTGGACGCTGGCCATTCTCGTCGGGGGGCGGTCCGAGCGCATGGGGCAGGACAAGGCGTCGCTGGCCTTCCGGGGAGAGCCGCTGCTGCCCTCGCTCGTGGCCCGCGTGGACGCCGCCGAGGTCTTGCTCGTCGCCCGGCCCGGCCAGGACGTGGCGGCGCCCGGCGCGCGCGTCGTCGAGGACCACCGGCCCGGCCACGCAGCCATGGGCGGCGTGCACGCGGCGCTGTGCGAAGCCCGGCATCCGCTGGTCGTGATCCCGTGCGACCTGCCCCTGGTCAATGGGGCGTTGCTGCGTTGGCTGGCGATGGGGCTGGCCCAGGCCGACCTGGTGCTGCCGACCCACGAGGTTCCTCAGCCCCTCCACGCTGCCTATGGGCCCGCCTGCCTTCCGGCCCTGGAGGCCGCTCTGGACGCCGGGCGGCTGTCCCTGCGGCGGGGTTGGTTCGACGCCTTGCGGGTGACGCGCCCGACGGTCGACGACTGGGGTGATCTGGACGACGGTTCCTCGTTCGCCGGAGCCAACACGCCAGCCGAGTGGGCCGCGCTGGAGGCGCGATGAACGTCGACGACCTGAGGCGTGCCTGGGAGTCCGCCGCCGAAGCCACGGACGTCGAGGCGCGGCTGGTGGCTGTCGCCGGGGCGACTCTTCGGGGCCGGACCGGGGCTCCCTGGCACCAGCGAGCGAAGTTCGAGGCCGCGTTGCTCGAGGCGCTCGGCGACGGCGCGATGGAAGCCGACCTGCAGTGGTTGGCAGCCCGGCCGGCCGCGAAGGGCGACCGGGCTCGAGCGCGATTGGGCATCCCGACCAAAGGCCCCGCCGACATCGCCGCGCGCAAGCAACCCGATGACGTGCGGGCCGCCGGCAAGGGCCCCCTCAAGGGCGAGCAGCGCGCCGTGCCCGGCGTGAAGCGGGTCATCGCCGTGGCGTCGGGCAAGGGCGGCGTGGGCAAGAGCACGCTGTCGGTGAACCTGGCGCTCGCGCTGAAGGCCGCCGGCCAGCGCGTGGGCATCCTGGACGCCGACGTCTACGGCCCGTCCATGCCGACGATGCTGGGTTCGTTCGCCGCCCCCACGAAGGTCGACGGCCGGTTCCTGCCCGTCGATGCCGACGGCATCCCCTTCTTGTCCATGGGCCTCATGGTCAACCCCGATCAGTCGCTGATGTGGCGAGGCCCGTTGGTGCAGCGCATGGTCCGCGACTTCCTTCAGGCGACCGCGTGGCCGGAGCTCGACGTGCTCGTCATCGACCTGCCCCCGGGCACCGGCGACGTGCAGCTGACGCTGGTGCAGAAGGCGCTCATCGACGGCGCGGTCATCGTGTCCACGCCCCAGGACGTCGCGCTCATCGACGCCGCCCGGGCCGTGCAGATGTTCCGCTCGCTGGGGGTGCCGATCCTGGGCGTCGTCGAGAACATGGCCGGCTGGTCCTGCCCCTCCTGCGGGGACGAGTCTGCGCCGTTCGGCCGGGGCGGCGCCGAAGCCGAGGCCACGCGGCTGCAGATCCCCTTCCTGGGCCGCGTTCCCCTGGACACATCGGTCCGCGAAGGAGGCGACGCCGGCCGGCCGATCGTGCTCGCCGATCCCGATTCGGCGGCCGCCCGCTCCATCGCTGACATCGCCGCCGCCGTGCTGTCCGGGCCCGCGCTGGCATGACCGACCGGGCACAAGTGGTGGACGCCGCCTCCCACGGCGTTAAGGTCCTCCCCGCATGAGCCTCCGCGCGCCCCTCGTCGATCCGTTCGGCCGCCGCCTCGACTACGTGCGGCTGTCGGTCACGGACCGCTGCAACTTCCGCTGCATCTACTGCATGCCCGAAGAAGGCATCGACTGGACCGACCGCGGCGACCTGCTCTCCTTCGAGGAGACGGGCACCCTGGCGCGCGTGCTCGCACAGATGGGCGTGGAGCGCATCCGACTGACAGGCGGCGAACCCACCGTGCGCCGCGGAATCGTCGATCTGGTGGAGCGCGTGGCCGCGGCCAAGGAGTTCGGCCTGCGGGACGTCGCGATGACGACCAACGGCTGGAACCTCGCCGACATCGGCCCGGCGCTGCGGGCAGCAGGCCTCGACCGCTTGAACATCAGCCTCGACACGCTGGACCGAGAGCGCTTCGTCCAGATCACCCGCACGGACCGCCTGGCGGACGTGCTCAAGGGGATCGACGCGGTCGTCGACATGGGCTGGCTGCCCTTGAAGATCAACGTCGTCGTGTGCGACGGGCTCAACGCCGACGAGGTCGCCGGCTTCGTCGACCACTTCGCCCACCTGCCCGTCCACATTCGCTACATCGAGTACATGGCGTTCGGCGCCAGCCGCTTCAAGCTTGTGCCCTGGGAGCGAACGAAGGCGGAGATCGAGGCGAAGCACACCCTCGTGGCCGTCGACGGCCCCGACGGGTCGGGCCCCGCCGACTACTGGCGAGTCGAAGGCAGCCAGGTGACGGTCGGCGCCATCGGCGCCCTGTCGCGGCAGTTCTGCGCGGCCTGCAACCGCATCCGCATCACGGCCGACGGCCAGGTGCGCAACTGCCTCGCGTACGAGCCCAACATGGTGAGCCTCCGCGACGTCCTGCGCGCCGGCGGCTCCGACGACGACCTCGAAGCGGCCATCCGCGGGGCCGTGCTGAGCAAGCCGTACAGCCACATCCAGCAGGAAGACGGCAGCAACCCCTACGAGGGGAACATGATCCAGATCGGGGGGTGACCCCCGCTCCGGTCAGACGACCGAGCCGGCGTAGACGTTGAAGCTGCCGGGCCGCACGAACCCCACCAGGGTCATGCCGGCGTCCACGGCGTAGTCCACCGCCAGGCTCGACGGCGCGCTCACCGCGACGATCGCGGACACTCCGGCCATCGCCGCCTTCTGCACCATCTCGAAGCTCGCGCGCCCGCTGAGGGCCAGGACGTGCCCCGCCAGCGGCCACTCCTCCCGCAGCGCGAACGTGCCGACCACCTTGTCGCAGGCGTTGTGCCGGCCCACGTCCTCGCGGACGAGGCGCAGCGTGCCGTCGGGGCGAAACAGCCCTGCCGCATGCAGTCCCCCGGTCGCGTCGAAGAGGGTCTGGGCCTGGCGCAGCTGTTCGGGCAGCGACGCGACGACGGCGGCGTCCAGGGCCAGAGGCGTCAGCTCCGGGGCCAGCAGCTTCACGGCGTCGAGCGTGGTCTTGCCGCAGAGCCCGCACGACGAGCTGGCGTACACGTCGCGGCGGGCTTTCGCGGCGGCGTCGCGGTCGGCGCCGTCGGCGAGCACCCGCACAATGTTGCCGGCGGCCTCGGCGGTGACGTCCTGGCAGTAGGCGACGGACAGCACCTGGTCGGGGTCCCGCAGGATCCCCTCGGCAAACAAGAAGCCGACGGCCAGCGCCATGTCGTCGCCGGGCGTTCGCATGACGACCGCGATGGGCTCATCGCCCAGCCGGATCTCGAGCGGCTCCTCGACCACCAGGGAGTCCTCGACCTGCTCGACCTTGCCTCGATGCCTCGCGACCGCTCTCCGGGCGACGGAGCGCTCGGTCATTTGGCGCCCGCTCCGAAGTCGACCCGGATGCCCACGACGCCGGCCAGCGTGGTCTGGCGGGTGGAACGCATCCGCGCGTTGGGCTGGGTGTTGATCGTGCCGACGGGGATCAGCCAGGCGACGTCGCCGCCGCCGGGGTTCGTCTCGGGGACGTTGAGCCAGCGAACGTCGCCGGTGATGTCGAGGAAGGGGCCGATGGCGAGGCTCCCGTCGGTCGGCAACGCGAGGAACGTGACCCCGCCGCCCCACCGCAGGCGGTTCGCGCCGATGGCCTCCAGGGGCACCTCGACCGAGGCCGCCGCTTGGCTCTGGCGCTTGATCCAGCTGCCCGGAGTGGGGGCGAAGCCAGCCACATCCACGTGGCCCTGGACGACCAGGGTGTTGCTGGCCTCGGCCTGAATGGCCAGGCGCAACGAGCCGCCGATCTGGGGCACCAGGAACGACCCGCCGTCCTGAGGGCGCAAGCGCTCCAGCAGGCCGTCTTCGTAGTCGCCGCTGGCGGGGTCGGTCTGGTTCAGGTTCTCGGGGTAGAGGTCGTAGTAGCCGGTCCACGGCGCCTGCTCACTCAGCCCCAGGACGAAGCGCGGCTCGATGCGCACGCCGACGGCGCGACCGTCGGCGTTGCTGAGCCGGATCTGGGGGCCGACGTCGACCCGCAGAAGCGGCAACGGGGTCTGACCGTCGACCTTGGGGTCTCGCGAGTGGCCGCTGGCTTCGACCCGCACGCCGGCCCCGATCGCGGGGGCGAAGAAGCCGTCCACCTCGAAGCGGCCCAGGTAGCGCAGGCCCCCGGAGTAGCGCGGGCGCCAGTTCGGCCCGACGCAGCCCGCGTTGTGCTGCGGCGCGGTGTCCTCTGCCGTGCAAGTGACTTCGCGAAGCGCCGCCCCGGCTCCGGCGAAGACCCGGACTTCCAGGGCGTCGGCGGCGCGGATCCAGCTCGCGGCGATGCCCGCACCCGCGGCCTCCAGGTGCACGCCGACCCGGCGCAGGTGGAGCCGGGCCTGACGCACCTGGTCGGCGTAGATCTCCGAGCCCTCCTGGCTCTCGACGAACTCGATGAGGTCGGCCTTGGCGGGCTCGAAGCGCCCCAGGCACTGGGCCAGCACCGCGCGCCAGTACAGCAGGTAGGGCTGGGCCTCAGCCTCGTAGGCCTGCACCGTCTGCTTGTAGACGGGCAGCACCGCCTCGAGGGACTCGATGCTCGAGGCTTCTTCACTGCCCCACGCGCCAGCGCAGTGCTGGTCGATGACCGTGGATGCAGCCAGCGCCGCATCGGACGACACGTCTGCCCACGCGGTGGTCGCGCAGAGCATGGCCAGCAAGAGAATCCGCACCGTCATCGGCTGCCTCCGACGACGGAGGGTAGCAGCGCGGACGCAGTCCCCTACCATTGCGGCCATGCGCGCGAGTCGATGGGAGACGTGGTCGGCCTACGGGTGGGCCAACGCGGCGGCGGGGGCGGTCCGGGCGGCGGCTCGAGTTCGCTCGGGCGGCGGGTTCGCCTGGGACCTGCTGCGCCACGGCCACTGCGTCGAATGCCCGCTGGGCGTCGTGGGGCTGGCCGACGAAGCGCTGCCCCTGCACGTCTGCGTGCGCCGCATCGACGCCCTCGACGACTGGGCGCGACCGGCGCTCGACCAGCGCACGCTGCCCCCCCTGAGCGAGCTGCGGGACCGCAGCGAGGCCGAACTGCGCGCTCTGGGGCGGCTCGGGCGGCCGCTGCTGCACCGGGGCGGCAAGCTCGGTTCGTTGGGCTGGGACGACGCGCTGCACTTCGTGGACCGGCGCTTGAAGCCCGGCTGGGCGGCCTGGATCGCGGACCGGGAGGTGTCGCTGGAAGCGGCTCACGCGATGCGTCGGCTGGCCACGGAGACCGGCGGGCGCGCAGGGTGGGCCGGGGCGCCAGCGCGGGGGGCAGCCGGTGAGCCGCCGTCGTTGGCCCAGGTCCTGGACGCCGACTGCATCGGGGTCGTGGGGCCGGCGGTGCGCCGGGCTCCGGTGCTCGGGCGGCTGTTGGCGGTGGCTCTACAGCGGGGGGCGCGAACCTGGGGGTTGGCCGAAGAGCGCGACTCCGGCTGGGACGCGGGGCAGCCCGCCATCGACGAGCACGTGATCCCCCAGCGGGGGGGCCTGGCGACCGCGGCGTCCGCGGTGGTCGGCGGAGGGGGGGCCGAGGCCGGCGTGGACCCCGTTCGGCTCGCGGGCCTTCGGCGCTCGATCGAGGAGGCCGATCAGTTCGTGCTCCTCGTGGCCGGAGGAGTGGATGCCCAGGAGCTGACGGCGTTCGTGAGGGCGTCGGGGGGGCGCGTTCTCCGGGTGGACGGCGGGGCGGGCGCCGAAGGGCTCTGGCGTCTGGGACTGGAAGCGGCGGCGCCGGCGGATGTGGTGTGGGGCGTCGGGCCGATCGAGCTGCCGGGGGCTGCCGTGCGCATCCACTCCGGGGCGTTCCTGCACCCCGGTGCGGTCGCCGAAGGCGAGGAAGTACTTCTCTTGCCTGCGTCGTCGCCCCTGGAGCAAGTCGGGGGAGCGACGTTTGTGGGGATGGATGGGAGCGCCCGGCTGGGGCCCCAGGTGCGGGGTGGGCCGGTCGACGGCGCCCGCGACCACGGGGCGATCGCAGCCGCCGTAGCCGAAGCGCGGGGGCGTCGGCTCCCCGACGAGGGCGTCGCGCTGCGCCGGGACCTGGCGACGTGGCCGGGCTGGGCCGGCCTCGAGTCGCTGAGCCGTGCCGGTGACAGCTTCAGGCCGGCGGCGACGGGAACCTGACCGGCCGGCCGCTACTCTGAACCGCAGATGGCCACGCTCACCCTGCCTACGCCTGCGCTGATCGTCCTCGTCGGTCCGTCGGGGGCCGGCAAGTCGACCTTTGCGCGTCGGCACTTCGCCCCCACGGAGGTCGTCTCGTCCGACTCCCTTCGCGCGATGCTGGGGGACGACCCCGGGCGGCAGGACATCAACGAGCAGACGTTCGAGTTGCTGCACCGGGTGGTGGAGATCCGCCTGTCGCTGCTTCGCTCGGTGGTGGTGGACGCAACGAACCTGGAAGCCCGGGGCCGCGAGCCCCTGCGGAGGCTGGCCCGTGCGGCCGGTCTCCCGGCGGTCCTGGTCGTGCTCGATCTGCCGCAGGAGGAGTGCGTCCTCGCCGACGCGCGGCGGGATCGTTCGGTCGGCCCCGCGGTCATCGCCGAGCAGTTCGTGCTGTTGACCGGGTTGCAGGCCGCGGCCCCGAACGAGGGCTGGTCGGAGATCCACGCGATCGACCCGCGAGACGCCGTCGTGGAGCGCATCCCCCTGCCCCCCGACCGGCGCGACGAGGCAGGCCCCTTCGACCTCATCGGCGATGTGCACGGCTGCGACCGAGAGCTCGGGGAGCTGCTGGCGAAGCTGGGGTACGACGACGGCCGGCACCCCGACGGGCGGCGCCTCGTGTTCGTGGGCGACCTCGTCGACCGCGGGCCCGACTCGCCGGGCGTCCTGCGCCGGGTGCTGCCCTGGTTGGAGGACGGCCGGGCCCTGGCCGTGCCCGGCAACCACGAGGAGCGGCTGCTGCGCTGGTGGCGCAAACCCGGCGGCGACGCGCGGGGCGGCCTCAAGCCCACGCTGGAGCAGCTGGACGCGGCGCCGGACGCCGACGACCTGCGGCGCCGCGCCGAGGCGTTCTTCGCCGACGCGCCGCCCTACCTGTGGCTCGACGACGGCGATCTGCTCGTCGCCCACGGCGGGCTGGAGGAGGCGCTGCACGGGCGGATCGGCAAGCGCGTCCGCGGGTTCGCGCTGTACGGCAAGACCACCGGGAAGCGCGACGCCCAGGGCCTGCCTGAGCGCCTGGACTGGGCACCCGGCTACTCGGGGCGCCCGGCGGTCGTGCACGGCCACGTTCCGGTGGCCCGCGCCGAGTGGCGAAACAACACCGCCAACATCGACCTGGGCTGCTGCTTCGGGGGCCGGCTGTGCGCCCTTCGGTGGCCCGAACGGACCTTCATCGACGTGCCCGCGGAACGCTGCTGGTGGCCGTTGGCCGGAGCGCGTCGTAGGCTCCCCCCGCCCGGCGAACCAGCGGGTGGGAGGTTTCCATGACCCGCCTCGTGCACGCCGTCCGCGAGGCCGCGAGCCTCGACCTTGCGGCCGCGCCCGCCCGCGTTCAGTTGCGGCTGCGGCTGCAGCTGGTCTCGCAGCTGGCGGCGGCGGCCGCGGGGCGGCGGTCGGCGGACGGGGCGCTGGCCGAAGCGCTGCCCTTTGGGGCCGGCGACCTGGGCGTGTCGCCCGGGCTCGGGGGGCGGGACCTGCCCTCGGCGCTGCGGCTCGCGACGGCGCTGGTGGGTGCCGCCGAACAGGACGACCACCTCCTCTTCGGGCCGAGCGGACGCGCCGCGGTCTGGACCGCCTGGCTCGCCGCGGCCGACGCGGGCCTTCCCGCCGAGCGGGCGCTGCAGGCTCAGTTGGCCGCCAACGAGCTGGCAGGCCGGCTCGCCGCGTTCGCGCTGCCCGCCCCCCACGCGGGCGCGGGGCTGGACTGGGTCCAGGCCGCCGCCGCCGCCCTGGCCGCCGGGATCCTGCGGGGACTGGGGGAACGGCCCCTCGCAAACGCCGTCGCGCTGGCCATCGCCGGCACGCCGAGCTGCCGCTGGAGCCACGTCCGCACCGGCGCCCGCCTCGCCCTCGCGCCCGCGGCGGCCGTACGCGGCCTGGAGTCCGTGGACCTCGCAGCGGCGGGTGTGGGCGGCCCCCTCGACCTGCTGGAGTCCGACGGCGACTGGCTCGCGGACACCGTCGGCGCCCGGCCCCTGGCCGGCTTCCTGACGGGCTGGGGCGACGCCTGGATGACGGACACCCTGTCGATTCGGGCCACGCCCGCCGCTCCGGGGGTCGGCGCCGCCATCGAGGCGCTGCAGGAGCTGCTCGGAGAGCTCGACGCCGAGGGCGCGACGCTCACGGCCGACTCGATCCTCCGCATCGACGTCGACGCCCCCCTGCCCGCCGCGCTGCGTGAGCTCCGGGTGGGCTCGCCGGCCAACGCCGACGAGCCGCTGGCGCCGTCCGTCGTGCCCCACGGCATCGCCCGCGCCTTGCCGTTCGTGGTCTTGCACGGCCGCCTGGGGCCGGAGCTGATGACCCTGCCCGCGGTCGCCACGGCCCGCACCGCCGCCGGCGACCTGGGCTGGCGCATCCACGTCCGCCACGACTGGGGCATGACCCTGGATGCCTGGGAGGTCCTGCGCCGCACGGTGAAGCTCGACCGCATGGCCGGTGCCGCCGGCGTGGCCGGGCTCGTCGCCGCGGTCCAGAAGCACGGCCCCCGCCAGGCCCGCGACGGCGTGGGCGCATCGGGCCCTCCGGGCGGCGGCACCGGACTCAACTGGACGGACCTGCCGTTGGTCCTCGCGGCGCGCGGCGAGGCCGTGGACAGCCTGCTGGGGTTGCTCGAGCCCTCCCACGCCGCCCGCAAGGACCCGGCGTCGTGGCTCGTGAAGCGCCTCGGCCGGGTCGCGGGGCGCATGGGTTCCTTGATCGCGCCGCCCACCGCCAGCCTGGAGGGTGTCTCGCTCGAAGGCGTCGCGGTGCCGATGCCCGCCCGCATCCGCCTCTTGCTGCACGGAGGACGGGTCCGCGAAGCCGAGGTTGCCGGCCCCCGGGGCAGCGCAAACCGGCCCACCGCCGAGCTCGTGGCCGTCGCCAGCCAGAAGTACCGCGCCGCCATGGCGCCCTGGGGCGAGCCCGTCGGCGTGCTCGACCACCTGCTGGGCCCTCAGGCCAACGACAGCCTCGGCGTGCCCCCGGCGCCCTCCCCCGCGGAGCTCTTCGCGCTGCTGGTGGGCTGAGGCTTGCTTCAGGTCCGGCGCCCCGACGGCGTCGTGGACGAACTGTCGTTCGGGGAGTTCGAGGACGCGGTGCGGGCCGGCCGCATCGACGCCCGAACGCCCCTTCGATTCGACCCCGTCACCGGCGATGCGTTCCGGCCGGCCGGGGAGCTCGAGCTGTTCCGCTCGGTGCTCGACAACCCCCGCACCCGCTTCGAGCAGCGCTTCACGCTGCGGCGGCCCCCCCTGGTGACCGCCGCCCTGGCGGTCGCGCTGGTGGGTGTGTTCCTGTGGCAGGTCCAGTCTGCGCCGCTGGACGTGCCGACGCTGCTGGGCCAGGGCGCCAAGTCCCTGGAGCACCAGCGCTTCCTGGGCGAGTGGTGGCGCGTGGCGACGGCGCCGCTGCTGCACGTGTCCTGGATGCACCTGGGCACGAACCTCGCGTTCATCGGGTACCTGGGCTGGAACGTCGAGGCGATCCTCGGGAGAGCGAGCACGCTGCTCCTCTTCGTGGCCGCGGGCCTCGGTTCGATGCTGGTGTCCACCTGGGCGACCACGAGCGTCGCCGTGGGCGCCTCGGGGATCACGTTCGGGCTCTTCGGCGCCGCCATCGCGCTGGGGTGGCGGTTCGGGGAGTGGCTGCCGCCGAAGGTGCAGGTGCGCTACGGCTGGGCGGTGCTGCCGTTCCTGACCTGGTTCCTGGTCATCGGGGCGATGTGGGACACGGTCGACAACTTCTGCCACCTCGGCGGCCTGCTCATCGGCGGCGGGCTCGCCCTGGCGCTGCCGACGTCGCTGGAGGAGGCGCGGACCGGGTGGTCGGCGGCCGGCCGAGGGGCCGCCGCGCTGGGGCTCGTGTTCGTGGCGACGGTCGCGGCGCCGGCGGCCTCGAGGATGGGCATCGCGACGACCCCCGCGCTGCAGCCGGCGCTGGTGTCGCGGGAGCCGGGCTACGCGATCCGGCCGCCGGCCCGCTGGACGGCCCTGGTGACCGAGGGCCAACCGCCGGCCTGGTCCTCGCCGACGGGGCTGGCGCGGCTGTCGGTCCGATCCTGGCTGCAGGAGGACGCCGTCGCCGACGCCGAGCAGGTCCGCCGGCGCTGGGTGCAGGAACTGGAGCAGCGCGCGGTGGTCGTGCCCCACAGCACGCCGGACCCACAGACCCTGGGCCTGAGCGCCGAGTGGTTCACGCTGGAGACCGACGTGATCTCGGCCGACGGCGTGCTGCGCTCGCTGCGGGCGGGGCGGATCCGCGGTCTGTACGTCACGACCATCGAGTTCCTGCACGCCGAGGACCACTTCGCGGCCTACGCCCCCTTGCGCGAGCGGGTGCTGGCCAGCGTGGAGCTGCAGACGCCCCGAGCCGTGGAGCGCGCCGTGGAGGCGTTGCTGTCCACGACGCTGGACGAGCCGGCCCTCGACGCCGCGCTGGAGCGGGCGCTGCGGGAGGGGCCGGGGATGGCTCCGGCGGCGTCCTTGAGGCTGGCCGCCGAGCTCGCCCGCTTCGGCGACCGGGACCGGGCCCGCCGCATGCTCGACGAGCTCGTACGCGGGGAGCCAGACGCCCCGGAGGTGCTCCACTGGGACCTGTGGGTCGACCACCACCTCGGCGGCGGGGAAGGCCTCGCGACGCGGGCCCAGGCGCTCATCGTGCGCGCCCCCGACTCGCTGCAGTCCTGCGCGCTGGCCTTCGACGTCCTGCTGGACGAAGGGGATCCCGCCGGCGCCCGCCGAGTTCTCGACCGGCTGACCCTTCGTTGGCCCGACAGCAACCCGACGATCCGCCGGGCGGCGCAGCTTCCGCCGGCTCGCTAGCCGAGTTCGGCGCTGAAGCGCTCCCCGGCGACGCTCAAGGCGTCTCCTTCGTGGGCAAACGGCCCCGCCACCGTCTCGCCGTCGATCCGCAGCCAGAAGGCCGGGAAGCCGAACGCCGCCTCGTCGGCCCCCATGCGCCCGTCCACGTCGTAGGCCAGCTCCACGGTCACGGACGCACCGTCGCGGTGACCGGCCCCGGACGCGAGGACCCGAACGACTTCGGTGATGGGCACGGGAACTCCCTCAGGTCACGGGCGACGGAGCCAGCATCATCGGCGCGTCGGGCCGCATGCGCCAGGCGACGACCAGCCCCGACATCGCGGTCAGGGCGGCCACCGCGATGATGGCGACGTCAGCGCCGTACCGATCGGCGAGCACCCCCACCGCGATGGCGCCCGCGGCGTAGCCGGAGTCCCGCCACAGGCGGTATGTGCCGACGGCCCGGGCCCGCCACGAGGCCGCCGCGCGGTCGCCCACGGCCGCCAGCAAGGTCGGGTACACCAGCGCGGTGCCCAACCCCATGAGCACCGCCGACGCCGCGTAGCCCGCGAATCCCTCGCTCGCGGGCACCAACAGCAGCCCCGCGGCCTGGACGAGCATCCCCACCACGATGAAGCGCTTGCGCCCGTAGCGGTCCGATGCGGCCCCGGTGACGAGCTGACCCAGGCCCCACACCGCCGGGTACAGCCCCGCCAGCAGCCCGATCTGCGCGAGGTCCAGCCCCTGGGCCGCGAACACGATGGGGAAGAGCCCCCACGCCAGGGCGTCGTTGAGGTTGTTCACGAACCCCGCCTGGCTCGCCGCCGACAGAGTCGGGTCCACGAACGAGGCCTCCAGGAACGGGGAGTCGGGCACGGTGCCCATGACCCCGCCCTGCTCGGCGGCCACGTGGCCGGCCGTCTCCCGCACGAAGAGCACCGTCAGCAACGTGCCCGCGAGCGCGAACCCGACGCCCAACAGGAACGGCGCCGGCCGCACCCCGTAGCGCGCAGCCAGGAACCCCGAGGCCACGGCCGCCCCGGCCACCGCCAGGTACCCCGCGAACTCGTTGAGCCCCATGGCCAGGCCCCGCTGCTTCGGCCCCGCGAGGTCGATCTTCATGATCACGGCCGTGGACCAGGTCAGCCCTTGGCTCACCCCCAGCAGCGCGTTGGCGCCGACGACCCAGCCCCAGGTGGGCGCCCACATCAGGACCAGCGGCACCGGCAGCGCCACGAGCCAGCCAGCCAAAAGGATGGGCTTTCGCCCGAACCGATCCGCCAGCCGACCCGCTCCGTAGTTGGTGGCCGCCTTCGTGAGCCCGAACACCACCAGGAACGCGAGCACCGAGGCCGCCGCGACCCGGCCGAACTCCTCCTCCGCCAGCGTTGGCAGGATGGCCCGCTCCAGGCCGACCATGCCGCCGACGAAGCCATTGATGAGGACCAGCAGCCCGAACTGGGCAGCGTTCTCGCGGATGCCGAGCGCGGTCACGCCCCCGACTCCACGGGGCCGCCCAGAGCCGCCCAGTCGGCCACGCCCGGTTCGAACCGGACCGCCTCCCGGCCCGCCGCCCGCAGCATCCGCACCGCGTCGGCGGCGAACACGCAGTAGGGGCCTCGGCAGGTGGCCACCAGCAGGCGGTCGGAGGGGAGCTCGTCCAACCGCGCCGCCAGCTCCTCGATGGGGAGCGACAGCGCCCCGGCGATGTGACCGGCCGCGAACTCCGCCGCCGGCCGCACGTCCAGCAGGGTCGCGGTGCCGCTCGCCAGGCGACCCCGAAGCTCATCGATCTC